>Ga0099364_10000866_pt1 | contig 51289 bp, 46 predicted proteins | sample TergutTh196P3_FD_73070 | JGI IMG/M metagenome (GOLD analysis project Ga0099364, IMG submission 73070) | Microcerotermes parvus P3 segment gut microbial communities from Pointe-Noire, Republic of the Congo - Th196 P3 | ecosystem: Host-associated > Arthropoda: Insects > Digestive system > Gut ... | reverse complement strand
GACAGAAACCATGCGCCAATCGCTCTGGAATGTTATACTTGTGTCGGAAGGGAAGAAAGCGAGAATGGCGGCTTGAAAATGCACAGGGGCAACAGTAGAAAGTGGACTAAGAATCGGGGGCATGTCATTGCCACTCATTTCTGTTCAACAAAATTTTTTTCAAATATACGAAACATTACTTCTGCATTTTGCCATTTCCCCTCTCCTTTATCAACTGGCAAATGGCCTTGTAATTCTTCTGGGGTGACTATCGCTAGCATTTTTTGTGTTCCCGAAAGATGCCAAAAGTAGAATAAGTATTGTACGCTATCACATGCTACATCCCATTCATGGCGAGTTATAAACGCCGATGCACTCACCATGGGTTTTTCTGAAGTTTTAACTTCGATTGAGAGCCTTGCTGTATCAAGTTTATTTACAATTGATAAGATGTCATAGCCTGCAAAATTGCTCTCAACCGATTTCCACACAGGATCAACACTTGTGCGATCTCTTTCAAATGCTATTGTGAGTTTTTCCCCGATCCGTCCTGTATTCAAGTTTGATAATACTTGCTCATTTCTTACTGTTTGAGATTGTTGATCCCACCATAATACAATTTCATCTGTTACAGGAGTTGTTAGCAATCCGGCATTTTTTATGCATGTCAGAACATCTGATGGCAAGTATGGCGAACACTCTTTTCGCCCTCTCGGTATAAGTGATATCCATGAATCGGAAGCATATTTAATATAATCCCCTATCATTAATCGCTTAATTCTAACATCAAATCCTTGAGCAATTCGGTTGCCCATCGGCGACAATCTAGCTGAATCTTCAACAACCTCAATCCATTTGCATGCCCGAATTGTATCAAGTACATCAATGGTTTTTGTGCCATCAATACTGTGATTTTTTGTTAGCTGCGACAAAATGTCGAAATTTTTATATCTATACATTCTGCTTAGTAACTGATGCGACGAGACAAGAATACCTGGCGATAATCTAATCATCGTCGTGGCCTTTCAGATATTCAAGTATTGCTATAGCATCACTTTCTTCTAACCCGACAATGCTTAAGACATCATTTTCATCTTCATACACATAATCATCTTCATTGATATTTAGAGATTGGTCGTTTAATACCGCTGCCATCCTATTCACTTTATTTTTCAACCGTTCATTAATCACCTCATCGATTGTATCCCGACACTCAAGAATTTCAATATTTGTTGATATATCTGAACTTAATCCTAAACGATGTATTCGATCTTCCGACTGCAAATAGTGAGCAACATTAAAAGAACGATCAACGTAAATTGCGGTATGGCAAACTTTATGTAAACTAATACCTTCCGAAGCTGCCGCTGGATTAGCAACAAGTACCATGGCATTTTCATCATCATGGAATCTTTTGATTTTATATTCTCTTGTGTCTGCCTCACTATCATCTCCTGCATCAACACCGCCATGAATATAGTCGGCTCCAATATCTTCAAGTCTATTAGAGATTAACTCAACATTATTTACGTAAGAAGTCCAAATAATAGATTTCTCGCCTTGCCTGGCCAGCTGACGAGCTCTCTCACATGCATAATCAACTTTAATACTTTTCCCTTCAACTAATACTCTACTCAATTCTGCCGAAAATGTACCTGTAACATCTTGGGCTAGTAATGCTGGATTGGATACAAACTGCATAAGTTTAATAATGCTTCGTCCCATTTTTCGAAGATTTGACCTGTTAAACCTTGAAATACCTTGAACTTGTCTTGCTGTCTCCGATCTTAATAATAAATAAAATGCTTGCTGTTCTGCAGTCAAAGAAACGGAAACAATCTTTCTTTTTGGAGGTGGAAGACCCAGCTCATTTTTCGTTGTCCTCACATAGATAGGCTGAATTAGCTCCACTGAGGAACTTCCTCTGAAATTTAATTCTGGGTAAAGAAAGTTTAGTTGTGGATCTAAATCACTATCTGCTTGCGGCATCGGAGTTCCAGAGAGTATTAGTTTCCGTTTTGGCAAATAGGAGGTTCTAAGAACAGAATCTACTATAACTCTTCCACTTCCACCTTTTATTCGATGGCTTTCATCCAAAAACATAAAGACAGAGTTCTTTTTTAAATATTCAATCATTAATTCTGTTACAAGTGAGAACTGACGATAGGCAATAATTGAAAACTTCGGTTTTGCTTTCAGGATATTCTTTATATTACTATGCCCTCCTACTAGCCTAACGACTGCTTCATCAGACACAATACACTCTGATAGCTGTTCATCCCAAGCAGGGAAAGCATTTTTTGGAGCAACAACAAGTAATTTATCGTCTTCCTCTGCAGAATAAAAGTAAAATGCCAGAGCTTCTGTTGTCTTGCCGGCGCCAGGAACGGAGAATGTTGCACTTGCAGGGAATGCAACCATTTTTCTTACATTTCGTTTTTGCTCTTCAGTCAAAGATCGCTTGAATCCAACTTCATGCAACTTAGATTCTAGCTCATGTTCACTTATCGGTGTATTGTTTTTAACATTGTTATAACTAATCGACTTTGCTGCCGATAAAAGGCTTCTTATTTCCTCAGAGAGCTCAATAGGAACTCCGTAAATTCTGCAAAGCCTGACTAATTCAGACCAGTAAACGATAAATACATGTAATTCAATTTCAAATATCGAATTTGAAATCTCGAAAATCGTCAACGTATCTGAAATAAAACGTTTTATTGTTGTCCAGCCATCACTTTGTGGTTCAGTTGTCGATATTCGAGCATTATCTGAATTGATATCAATTACTATTTTCATGTTCTACCAGCCAATCTTTCAGCTTCTCTACACTTTCATCGACCATTTCGAGCTGTTTTTCAAGGCCTGTAATCACATTATTGTCCTCGTCACAAGCATCAACGGCATTATTTAAAGCGATAGCAGCTTTCTTAACCTGATCAACTAAATAGTTATTACTTCTTCGTTCCCTCTCTTTAGCTTTTTCATCTGTTATTACACTTTCCACGACTTCGACAACTATTTTTTGTTCTTCCTCATCAAGTTTTACTAAAGCCTGAGCTACATCAGTTATATCTTGTTGTTCATCAGGAAAGTTATCGACAAACAGGATTTCAGCATCATCCGCATCATCATCGGGAAACTCATTATAAATAATCTCAGGCAATTCCTCGCGGATAGTTTCCGCAATTGGAATAAGGTGTTTCCTTATTTCAGGTACTTTTGCATATATTCTTCCTTCTGCGGCCCCAGAAGAACCGGCAGTAATGGCAGAGAATGTTAATGATTCAAATACAGATTTTTCAACAGGGTCGTTAAGTTTTTGGCGTTCTTTAACGAGCTGTTCAAACGCATACGCATCTTTATCGAGCCTAGACCACTGTCTGTCCCAATTGTTTCTTTTAAGATATTGTCTTGCATAATTTAACATATCAAGTCTATTTTCAACGTCCTTTCTTTTCATACGATACAAAGCCGCAACATCATCCTTGTCTTCGCCTCGCTCCACAATACGCTTCTCCATCATTCTGGCTTCAGCATGCCAGGAATAATCAGCTTTGATATCTGGTGCAATCTGTAAATCAGCTTCTAGTCTATCTATTGCATTTTCATCTGCTTCAGGTAGAACTGCAACTCGCACATACTTAAAATGTTTGTATGCGGTTTTATCATCAAAATACAGCTGACGCCAGCAACTTAGCCGCCTATTACCGTTGACTACAAACCCAGTATTTGTGATGATTAATGCTTCTGTTTGTTTATTATCCGTATCCCGAAATGTTGTAAGAATATCTTTAATCTCCCCAAGCTTCAGTAATAAATCGTGTTGTACGCATTGAGCTTCAGGAGAGTTGTCATCTCTCATGAAAAAATCGTCTGGTAAATCTGGGTTTATTGCTAAATATTCATCTTGGAGCGATAACGTGCGACCATTTTCAAGGCGATACATTGGAAGGCTTATCGGAACATAGATAACATCAAGATTACATTCACGATTCATGAAGTTTAGCCATATCTTTGGCCCTGAAGTTTTTCGGGCTTCGTCAAGCAATTTTCTGATTTTCTCAACCCGTTCGATTTGATCATATTCAAAATCAATGAATTCATTTCTTATGGCATTATCACTCATTATGTTCCTCCTACAACAGCTTTATATAGATGTGGCTACACCGCTATTGGCAATACTAGAATTTCTTGTCAGAAAAAACTCTTCTGGTAATTTGGCAACTGCAGAATTTAAATCAGGTTCGATTACAGGTTTATCCTCCCTATACTGAATACCTCCAGTTAATGCATCTTTCATTCTTTCAATTGCTACAAGATAATACTCTGAAGATAATTCAGATCCAATAAACATCCGCTTTTCAAGAATTGAAGCCACACCACTTGTTCCAGATCCAGTGAAAGGATCGAACACCACTCCTCCCCCAGGGGTGAGCGCCTTAATCAAACGTTGAGGGATAGCTACAGGGAACTGACACGGATGCTCGGTTTTCTCGATATGATTAGCTTTTACATTCGGTATATCCCAAACATCAGAAGGATTTTTCCCCAAGGGATTCCCGCTTAGTTTCCCTTTATTATCCCCTTTATAATGTCGCTTACCTGGATATTTTTGGGGGACACGTATAGAGTCAAGATCAAAATAGTATTTTTCACCTTTCGTAAACCATAAAATAACTTCATGCCTTCCACTAAAACTTTGAGTTCTGTTTAATCCGTGTCCAAAAGTCCATATGATTCTGTTACGAAAAATTAAATTATCTTTTATACTCTTAGAAAGCTGATTGTTAATAATATCGTAAATAATATAATCAAGTGGTGTAGTCACCGAATCTTTTACATGGTAACCAATTTGCCAACACATACTTCCACCATCCTTTAGTACGCGATATACTTCAGGAATTAGTTCTTTATGTTGTGTTATGAAAGTGTTTATATCATCTTTAGGGTTCTCATAACTCTTCCCCATACAATACGGGGGCGATGTTACTACGAGATCGACCGTATCAGACTTTATTTTTTTTATTAGATTAAAGCAATCTCCGTTTATGAGTGTGATCCGGTTTTCTGGCCTATAACGCTTGTATATTTTTTCAGCCATTTTATTTTATCACTCTCCTTACTTTTCCTCTTTCACTTAAGATTTATTTTATCACGACTATCAACATAATAACACTTTTCGAACAAAAGTTCTCATTAAATTTCTGCGGTATTACCTTTTGCTCTCCTCATCTCTTCGGTCTATCTGTTTCTATCGTTTTTTGCTTCGCGGATGCCCCCATCGCGGTTCTTGATATTGTCACGCTTCGTATTATTCGCCTTTTGAAGAATACTTTCCGTACGTTCTGGTCCGATCGCTTTCTTTACACTATCAAAATCGTGAGCTATCTCGTTTAGCTTTATATTCGCGGCTTTTGCCTCCATCAAACTATCGGTTAGTGTTTCCACGCGCGCTTGCTCCCGCCAGAGCGTTTTCTGCAGCTTGTCTACGGTGGATTTCAGTTCGAGATATTGTGCTACGAGGCTGCGAATTGTCTTTTTCAATTTCTCTATGAACGGTTCGACGATTTTTGCTTTGTAGGTCTTTGCTATCATCATCGCGGTTGGCTCCGGCAACTGCCATTCGGGGTCTTTGTCGTATTGTTGCACATTCAGGCCAATCAGTTTTTCTTTCTGTTCCAGCTTGGCAAGTCGGTTCTCGACATCATCTCTTTTCTTTTCCAGCTCGTCCACTTCTTTGGCTCGTTGCTCTTTCTTGTAATTTAGGACGCTCAGATGCTCGTCTTTCGTTCCGCGTTGTTCCCATTCGATCTCATGTCGCTCCATGATCCCCGCCAATTCTTTTTTCTCAGACAGTACCCATCTGCTCCATTCCGTGTCTTGTTTGCCATTTCCCGTGAAACCCTGCGCAGCGAGGGCTGCTTTTAATGAAACGCGGGTGTCGAGGCCGCGTTTGCTGCCCGTTATAAACGGTACGAAGTCGAGGTGTAAATGTGGCGTCGCCTCGTCGAGATGCAGGTGTGCAGAGAATAGATATAGGTTTGGGTTTCGCGCCTGGAAGCCTTTTGCGAATTCGTCGAGGACTGAAACGGCCTTCTCCCAATCGGGCGTACCTACGCCCATATCATCTTTGTTGCCGATCTGAAAGATGGCTTCCTGAAATAGTTTCTCTTGTTTGCCGGTGCGTATCTTTTCGTAATAGTCGCTGATGCATCGGTCGGCTCGTGTCTGCTTTTCATTATAGCGGGCGGTCGCCTCGTCAAAGAGTTTGTGATAGGTGTCTTTGATTGGCTCGTGGACATAGCAACGGTTCAGATGGCTGCGCTCCGAATCGGTGTTTTCCGCTTGAAATGTCCGGCTGTTGTGACTCACGGAGCCTTTGCCCATCATCATGCTAATCGTTCGCTTCAAATATCGTCACGCTCCTTTTATTATCAGCCCATTCCGACTAAGTCGGGGTTTTGTTGCTTTTGTCAAAAGTAACGCAAATGCGCTTTCGACGCTTCGCATCAAAAGCGCCCTGCGCCCTGCGGGGCTTTGGAAGTATTCAATCGTCATCGTTCATCTCCCTGACCGTGTCAGCCACCAGCTGGAGAATAGAGAGAAATTCGTCGCCCGCGTTACCTGCCGTTTCCAGTCTCCGTAGTTCCGTCAGTATCTCGCCCATTTGATTGCGCAGGGCTTTGTAAACGCGCGGGCTGCCCTGCACTACAACATCCCGTTCGGCAATACGCCGCAGGAAGTATTCTTGTTTCGTCAAGCCGGATAGTTTGACGCGGATGTTCAGATCGGCGTTTTCTTCGGGCGACATTCGAAACGCCACCGCGAGGCTGCGCCATCTTCCCTTTGCATCGAGGGAGCGTTCTGTCATCAGTATTCTCCCTTCGTAGCGCTCAGTTTGTCTGCGATTTCCGTCTGGCGCGACGGGAACATGTGCGCGTAACGATACGTTATATCGATACTCTCATGCCCGACTCTATCGGCTATCGCCACCGCCGAGAACCCCATCTCGATCAGAAGCGAAACGTGCGAGTGCCGCAGGTCATGCACACGGATCCGTTTGACGCCTGCTTCTTTGCTGCCCCTGTCCATTTCGTGGTGGAGATAGCTCTTGGAGATAGGGAACATTCGCATATTCGGCTTTATGTCATACAACGATTTCAGATACTCATTGATTTCTTCGTTCAGAAAGTCCGGCATCTTCACCACTCTGTTGCTTTTCGCGGTCTTTGGTTCGGTGATGACATCTTTACCGTCAAGCCGCTGATAAGACTTGCTGACCGCGACCGTTTCTTTGGCGAAGTCAAAGTCCGATGGGGTGAGCGCGAGCAGTTCACCGAGTCTGAGTCCGCACCAGTACAGAATCTCAAAGGCGTAGTACGAAACAGGTTTATCCATCATCGCGTCTGCAAATTTCATATACTCGTCCTTTGTCCAAAACAGCATTTCTTTCGCTTCCTTTTTCCCGATACTTCCGGCTTTTGCAGCGGGATTACCTTTCAGATCGTAGTACCGCACTGCATGGTTGAAGATGGCGCTGACCTGGTTGTGCATGGTCTTGATGTATGTCGCGGAATACGGCTTGCCGGTCTTGTCTACTGAGTTCATCATTTCGTTCTGCCATTTGATGATCTCCTTGGCTCCGATTTCGCCCATCCGAATATCTCCGAAGTATGGCAGTATCTTTGCCTTGATGATATGCTCCTTTGTGATCCATGTATTTAGCTTGAGGCGGGATTTCATGTCGTTGCTGTATATCTCTACGAAACTCGCAAACGTCATATCGAGCGCGGATTCGGTTTTAAGGATTTGCTCGCGTTCCCAAGCGAGGGCTTCACGCTTGGTCGCAAACCCGCGCTTGCTTGTCTGCTTGCGCTCCCCGCGCCAGTCCGAATAACGGTATATGACTCGCCACTTTCCGTTTTTCTCTTTGAAGGCTGCCATATCAGTTCTCCTCCTGTTTTTTGTCCGCTCCGCCGTAGACTTTTTCGCGGTAATACTGCCTGCTGACTCTGCCGGGGATGGTGATGAATCCCTTTTCGTCAAGCTCCTCGTTCAATTGCTTCACAAGTTTGTAGGCATACGGCTTGGAAACGCCCATTTCCTCCGCAATTTCATCTGCCTTGATAAAGATGCTGTTTGCCATTTGATCTCCTTCGTTTTCCTCTGGTGGGTACATATCTGTTACTGCCATCAATTGTATATACTAAACATATTAGCTTAGTTTTGATTCATTATACTAAACATATTTGCTATGTCAAGTCTGGTATCTAAACTTTTATGTTTAATATTTCTTGACATCCAATATGTCTCCTCATATACTGAAACAAATATGCTTAATCGCAGTATTTGGAGGGATATGATATGGCAATCGGTGAACGAATAAAACGTATCCGAAATTTCAGGAATCTCACACAGAAAGAGCTTGGCGTAGCCATCGGCTTTGCAGAGAACACCGCCGATGTTCGAATCGCCCAATACGAATCGGGCAAGCGCACGCCAAAAGAAAAATGTGTTGAGGCAATCGCACAAGCCTTGAATGTCACACCTTTTGCGTTGAACGTGCCTGATATTGAAAGCTACTATGGCGTAGCACAAACGTTGTTTGCGATGGAAGATTTGTATGGACTGAAGCTTGACGAGTTTGACGGGGATGATGGTAAGGTCTACATGACGCTCGATAAAACAAAACTTTATGATTACAGGGAAATGATAGGTATTTTTTTTGCATGGGATAGTGAGGCGCAAAAACTCAAAAGAGGTGAAATCACACAAGAGGATTATGACAACTGGCGATACCGTTATCCCGCAATCGAAAGTGAACGTACAAAAGCAGCTCTTGATGCCCTCCGTCAAAAGGCGAAAGCAGGCGATACCGAGTGAACTATATAGCCCACCCGCTGAAAAAGAAAAAACCTGTAAACAAAAACCCTGCTGACAACTGCAAATCAGTAGGGTTTTTTCATTCTTTATTTTTTTTCTGTTGCCATTCTGTTGCCAGATGAAAGCAAAATTGCCTCAGAACCCGTTGTTTCCAATGGGTTTCGGGAACCTGTATATCACTCCCACTCTATAGTCCCAGGAGGTTTGGGCGTGAGATCGTAGAGGATGCGGTTCACGCCAGACGCTTCAGCGAGGATGCGGGCGCTGATTTTTTCGAGGGTCTCGTGTGGCAGGCGGGGCAGGCCGGCGCTCATGCCGTCCACGGAGGTGACGGCGCGTATGCCGATGGCGTGCTCGTAGGTGCGAGCGCCGTCACGAACTCCGACGCTGCGGATGTTCGGAAGGATGGCGAAGTATTGCCATACGGCCCTGTCCGAGTCCCGAACGCCCGTCTCCGCAAAGACCCCCTCATTATATGTGTCTATTTCCTCACGGACGATAGCGTCGGCCTCGCGAAGTATGTCAAGTTTTTCGGCGGTCACTTCGCCAAGGCAGCGTATGGCGAGGCCTGGCCCAGGAAAGGGTTGACGCCAGACGAGTTCGGGCGCTATGCCAAGTTCCTCGCCGACCCGACGCACCCCGTCTTTGTACAAGTCTTTCAGCGGCTCAAGCAATTCCAGGTTCATGTGGTCAGGCAGGCCGCCTACGTTGTGGTGCGACTTGACGACAGAACCCCCGCCCGTGCCGCTCTCCACCACGTCGGAGCGTATAGTGCCCTGAAGCAAGAAGGATATCTCCCCTTCCTCGACCGTCAGCTTCTTCGCTTCTTCCTCGAAAACAGCGATGAACTCCGCGCCTATTATTTTGCGCTTCTGTTCGGGGTCTGTCACGCCTGCGAGTTTTCCCAGAAAACGATCTGCCGCGTCCACACGCTTTATCTTCATATCGAAGCGCTTCCCGCAGGCTTCCATCACCATATCGCCTTCGTCCTTGCGCATCAGCCCATGGTCCACAAAGATGCAAGTGAGGCCGTCCCCTATCGCCCGCTGTGTCAGGACTGCAGCAACGGAGCTGTCCACGCCGCCCGACAAGGCGCACAGCACTCTACGCCCGCCTACCACGCCCATTATTTCTTCTATCATGCTATTGGTAAAATTTCCCATCTTTCCTCGCTTTCATTCACTCTTCTATGCCAAACCGATCACCGCACCATGCCCTGCACCTGGTCCTTGAGTATCACATCGTGCGCACCGCCTTCCACGATGCTTGTCGAGCTGACAAGCGTAAGCTTTGCGTTCTTCTGCAACTCGCTTATCGACATAACCCCGCACGAGCACATCGTGCTGCGCACCTTGGCCAAAGTCGAGCCCACGCCGTCCTTTAGGCTGCCTGCATATGGCACATAGGAATCGACCCCTTCCTCAAATATCATATGGTCCTCGCCATCGCCGTGAACGTCGCCAAAATCGTAGCGCTGCCAATTGCGCGCCCTATTGCTGCCCTCGCCCCAGTATTCTTTCACATAATTGCCGCCTATGTTTAGCTTGGCTGTCGGACTTTCGTCAAACCTTGCGAAATACCGGCCTAGCATCAGGAAGTCCGCGCCCATTGCGAGCGCTATGGTCATATGGTAGTCGTAAACGATGCCGCCATCGCTGCATATCGGCACATAGATTCCTGTTTTCTTCAAGTAATCATCCCGTGCCGCAGCTACATCCGCAACGGCGGAAGCCTGGCCGCGCCCTATCCCCTTTTGCTCCCGGGTGATGCAGATGGAGCCGCCGCCTATGCCTATTTTCACAAAGTCAGCGCCTTTGCCCACAAGAAATTCAAAGCCTTCGCGGTCAACCACGTTGCCGGCGCCTATTTTCACATCGTCCCCGTACTTGCTGCGTACATAGGCAAGCGTGCGTGCCTGCCATTCGGTAAAGCCCTCGCTCGAGTCTATGCACAGCACATCAGCCCCTGCGTCAATCAACGCTGGTATGCGCTCTTCATAGTCCCTGGTATTGACGCCTGCGCCGACGATATAGCTCTTTTGTCTGTCCAGAAGCTCATTGGGGTTGTCCTTATGGCTGTCATAGTCCTTGCGGAAAACGAAATACGCAAGCCGCCCCTGCTTGTCGATAATTGGCAGCTGGTTGAGCTTTTGGTCCCATAATATATCGTTTGCTTCTGACAGCGTGATGCCGTCCTCCCCGCAGATAAGATCCGCGAGCGGCGTCATAAATTCGCTCACCTTCGTGTCGAGCGGCGTACGGCTGACACGGTAGTCACGGCTTGTGACGATGCCTACTATTTTTCCGTCCGGTGTTCCGTCCTCGGTCACTGCCACCGTGCTGTGCCCGCTCGCCGCCTTGAGCTTCAGTATGGCCGCAAGCGTCTGATCCGGCCTTACATTGGAGTCTGAGCGCACAAAGCCGGCCTTATGGTCCTTGACGCGCTTTACCATCGCCACCTGGTCCTCTATAGCCTGCGAGGCAAAGATGAAAGATATCCCCCCCTCTTTCGCAAGCGCGACGGCCATTTTGTCGTCCGAAACCGCCTGCATTATTGCACTGGTCATCGGGATATTTGCCGACAACGCCGGCTTTTCGCCCGCAAGATACTTTACGATGGGCGTCCTCAAATCAACGCTTGACGGAATGCACCCAGCCGAGCTATAGCCTGGCACCAGCAGATATTCATTGAAAGTCCTTGATACGTTTTCAAAATAATAACTCATTTCTCTCCTTCTCTTACCTCTCCTTCTCTACCTAAGATAATAAACATAGCCACGCTGACGCTTTTCGGCAAGTAATAGGGGTAATCAAACCTGTTCGTCTTGATGATGCGCTCCTCTGCATGGGCTATCCTCTTGATGCGCTCGTCATCCATGTCCCCGTCTGCCCCGAGGTCTATGCACTCAATTTCACGGTTGATTTTTCCCCCGTATTTTAAAAGAAAAGCATGGATTTCATCAATGGTCTTGAAAGGCTGCCCAAACTGCATCTCCATCACGGTCTTTCTGAAAGTGAACCCCTTTTCCTTCAAAAAAGCTTCAAGCTCGGCTACGGAGAATTTCCCCCCATCGTTTATGGGCGCAAGCGGCCCCCTATCATCAGCCTTTCCGTGCATATAGACGGCCACTCCGCGCTTCGCGAGCCTTAGCGCTTTCGTCAAAATCTCCTCATTCACGCCAAAAAAACTCAGCCCCACAACGTCCCAGATTTCGCCTTCCAAGTCATCCAATGAAGCACGCCTCGGCTTTATGCGCTCGAAAGCGGCCTTGTTGGTCTGGAAGACATCGCTCAATCGTGCCTTCAGGTACTCTATCGCAGTCGCGTCCGTGTCGATGGCATCCACGCTAGCGACCATGGGCGCGATCCACCTTGCGAGCAAGCCCGGCCCGCATCCTATGTCCGCCAAAGTCCATCTTTCGTCAAGATAAGGTTCAGCGAGCACCGATAGCTTTTTGTGGAAAGCTGTGTACTCGCTGGCTCTTCTATAATTCTCGATTTTTTCAAGCGTCCAAGTGATGTCCATTCGTTGATGATATCACACAGACACACCGCAGACAAGACGGACAGGCAGGGACGGTCAGACCATCACCGCCACTATCACCAGCCGACCGTCCTCGTGCGTGTATTCGCATGTGGACAAGAGCAGGATTTTGTCGCCGTAGACCGGAGTGAATGCAGGGTTTTCAACTTCCGTAAGCGCGTTGACCTCCCGCATGAAACCGTCAAACGCCGCTCCGTCTGCAAAGTCCACATAGTCGTAATAGGCGAAATGGCCCTCCCTGCTGACATCAATCGAAAACACATTATGGATCCTGTACTCGTGCCGCCCGAAAAAGGTATCAAAAATTATCATGTCGTTTTCCAGCAAAAAATCGATGTCAAGGTAGTCCCCGAGGCTCCCGAACATCGCGCCCGTCCGCATCCGGTGGCCGTATACGGTCACCACGTCCGACGGCTTGTCCACGTCGCAGATGGCCGATGCGAAAAGCGAGCCGCTCGCGGAGTACTCCCTTTCAAAGTTTCTGTCCAAGTAGTATTCCGGACTCCACGATGTCTGCATCACAGGGTAGCTGATGCGTGTGCCCGGTATGCGAAGCCACCCGACCATATCGCCATTTTTCCCAAGTAGCTCCTCGTAGTACGGCAACAGAAAATCATATGCTGACACGCCCACAGCCCCATCGATGCCGGTCGCCCCTTCAGTCCATGCGTCCTCCGGCAAAAGCTCGGCGAAGCCCCTTTCGGCTGCCCTATCAGCGCCGTAATATGAGATAAGGTTGTACGCGCTCACCGCAAGCACCGCTACGCAAACCCCTACAAGAACGATTGTAAGCCCTTTGTTCAAACTTTGCCCTCCCGTTTTCTACGCACAATATACCATAATTTTGTACAATAATTGTATAATTGATGTTGTTCGGAGCGTTTGCGATGTTTGCTTGTTGATTGGTTGATGGAATAATGATAGGAGAATGGTAGGAAGTCGATATGAGAAAAATTTTGGTGAGTGAGTGTTTGTACGGGGGACGCATAGTGCGGTATGACGGCGGCGATGTGCCGTTGCTTGACCCTGTATTCCTCAAATGGAAGGAAGAGGGGCGGCTTGTGCCCATATGCCCAGAGGTTTTTGGCGGGCTGCCGACGCCGAGGCCAGACGCACAGCGTAGAGGCGAAGGGGTCTTTACCGGCGCAGGGGCGGACGTTACGGAAGAGTTTCGCAAGGGTGCGGAGGAGGCTTTGCGTCTCGCGCAGTCGGAGAACGTATGTTTCTGTGTAATGAAGGCGGACAGCCCATCGTGCGGTTCCAAGGAAATCTATGACGGGTCTTTCTCTGGCGTAAAAATCACAGGCATGGGGCTTGCAACGGAAATGCTACGCGACGCAGGCCTTATTGTCTTTGACGAAGACGATATGGCGGAGGCCGCCGCCTTCGCCTTATCCGTAGCGGACTTTTAATTCGTTAGGGGCGAAGACCCCATCCTCGGTGATGATCCCCGTGATAAGCGAGGTGTCAGTCACGTCGAACGCCGGGTTGTAGACCTCGGCTTCAGGCGGCGCCATACGCTGCGTATACCACATTTCAGTCACTTCCTCCGGGGCACGTTGCTCTATCTCTATGCCTGAGCCGTCCAGGGTCGCCATGTCGAGCGTCGAGGACGGCGCACATATATAGAACGGCACGTTGTAATGCTTCGCTATGATGGCGACGCCGGATGTGCCGACCTTGTTGGCGGAGTCGCCGTTCGCCGCGACACGGTCGCAGCCCGTAAAGACAGCGTCCACTCGCCCCGCCTCCATCAGCGATGCGGCCATATTGTCGCATATGACGGTCGGCTTCATGCCTGCCGCCGCAAGCTCGAACGCCGTAAGGCGCGCGCCTTGCAGCAACGGCCTGGTTTCGTCGCAATATATCCTGAAACCGTAGCCGCGCTCGTGGCCGAGGTACATCACGGATGTGGCCGTGCCGTACTCCACCGTCGCAAGCCGCCCCGCATTGCAATGCGTCAGCAGACCCATGCCGGGCTTGAGCAGGCCGAGTGAATGCTCGCCTATCGCTTTGCATATGGCTATGTCCTCGTCGCGTATGGATAGGGATTCCTTGAGCAGCGCGGCCTTGATGTCGGCGACCGCCACACCTCCGCTTATGGCCTCCGCCACCACAGCCCGCATACGATCCAGCGCCCAGAAAAGATTGACCGCCGTAGGCCGCGACATCGCCAGATAATCAGCCGCCTCGTTGAATTTTTCAGAAAAAACATGGGGGGCGTCCGTTTCGATGGCCTTCGCCGCAAGATAGGCCGCAAAGCCCGCCGTCACGCCGATAGCCGGCGCGCCACGTACCCGCAGCACCTTGATGGCCTCCCATATATCCTCGATCTTTGAAAGCCGAAGAAGCTTCACCTCGCCCGGCAAGAGCGTCTGATCGACAAGGACAACCTCACCCGCCTTGTCGTCGAGCGAGATTGTCGGATAATCGTCAGCGTTAAATGAGTCCAAAGGCTTTCATCTCCTTTTCGAGTCTTGCGAATGTCGCATCCTCCATCTGGCAGAGCGGCAGGCGATATTCATAGGCGATCTTGCCCATGATATACATCGCCGCCTTTACCGGGACGGGGTTGACCTCACAGAACAGAGCATCTATCAATGGCTTTGCACGAACCTGTATCTCGTACGAGCCTTTCACGTCGCCATCGAGGAACTTCCGCACCATGTCATGCACCGCGCGAGGCGCGATATTCGCAAGCACGGATATTGCCCCTTTGCCGCCGACCGAAAGCAGCGGCACGTTCATATCGTCGTTGCCGGAATAAAGGTCGAAGCCCTTGGGCACAAGCCTCGCTATCTCTACGACTTGCGAGATATTGCCGCTCGCCTCTTTGATGCCGACGATGTTCTTCACGCCTGAAAGCTCCTCGCAGACGGCCGGGCTTATGTTCAGCCCCGTGCGCCCTGGCACCGAGTACAGCAATATCGGCAGCGAAGTCGCCTCCGCCATAGCCTTGTAATGCGCTATCAGCCCCTTGGTCGTCGCCTTGTTGTAGTACGGCGATACGTGCAAAAGCGCGTCGGCGCCTGCCGCCTCGGCACGCTTTGTCAATTCCACGCCATGCTCCGTGTGGTTGCTGCCGACGCCCGCGATCACAGGAATGCGTCCGCCGATGACATCCACCATAAACTTGATGACGCCAATCTGCTCGTCATCCGTCAGCACCGAGGCCTCGCCCGTCGTACCGCAGCTGACGATGGCGTCCGTACCCTCCGCGACATGCCACTCAAGCAATTCGCGGATCGCGTCATAGTCAACCTCTCCGTTCCTGAACGGGGTCACTATCGCAACGCCTGATCCTTCAAAAATAGCCATATCCCTCTTCCTTTCTACTTCACCGTGACTATAAAATCATATTAGCACTTTATTAATAAGATTTCAAAAAAAATGTTTGGATTTCAGGAAAAGTGGTAAAATATCGGTATGCGAAATCGTAAATATGCAATTTTCCTGAGCGCTATATTGATGGCGTCTGTCATCGCTTTTTCAGCATGCGGCGGAAACGGCGAAAACAGCGCGGTTTCTTCGCCTCTGGACGTATTGGGAAACCTGACGGGCAGCGCGAAGGCGACGGTCGAAGAAGATCCGGACGCCCCCGACCGCGACAATACGCCGTTAGTGCTGAAAAATATCGCCGACGGCTCGTCATTTTTCGAGGGCAACGGCGCAACAGTCGATTATTCCAACGCCAAGGACGGCTATATCATGGCAAAATACGAGGGCGACAATCCGAAAATCAAGCTCCAAATTACAAAGGGCGACGGCCCCACTTATACTTACAACGTCGCGACGGACGCGGAATACCACTCATTCCCGCTATCGCTAGGCAGCGGCGCCTACAATATCGCCATGTTCCTCAATATCGAAGGCGATCAATATTCGCAGGCCTGTGCCGAAACAGTGGACGTTGATATCGCGGACGGGTTCTCGCCCTTCTTGAGGCCGAACCAATTCAGCAATTTCACAAGCGCCACGCAAGCGGTCGCAAAAGGCACGGAAATCGCGCAAGGCGCCAAGACAGACCTCAAAGTCATCGAAAACGCATTTCTCTGGGCGACGCAAAACATAGCCTACGATTATGAAAAAGCCGCGACGGTGCAGCAAGGCTATCTCCCCGACATCGACGCGACCCTTGCGAGCGGCGAGGGCATATGCTTCGACTATGCGGCGCTGATGGTGTGCTTCTTGAGGTCTCAGCGAATCCCGTGCCAATTGGTGGTGGGCTACGCAGGCCCGGCCTACCATGCGTGGATAAGCGTGTACGTGGACGGTGTGGGCTGGGTGGCGAACATGATCCAGTTCACCGCCGACACATGGACGCTGATGGATCCGACCTTTGCAGCGGGCGGCGACAGGGCGGACCCAAACATGATAGGCGACGGGGAGAACTACAACCCCGTCTACCATTATTGATATGCGGTGAAAGGGGGAATGACAATGAAGAAGAATCATATGCTCTCGGCCGAAGAGCTTGCCGCATTTGCGGCACAGCTTTCGCTTACGGTGAAAACAGGCATACCTCTTTCCGAAGCGGTGATGATCCTGCTTGAGGACGCCGAGACCGAGGCCGCTAAAAAGCTGCTCGGCAAGATGCTTGAGGCGCTTGAGAAAGGCGACCCTCTTGCGTACGCCCTGAAACAGACCCTTGTTTTTCCTGCATATATGACGCAAATGATAGAAATAGGCGAGACATCCGGTCGGCTCGACCGCGTGCTTGACTCCCTGCATCGCTACTACAAACGCGAGGACAGCATAGGCAAGAATGTAAAGAACGCGATCACCTACCCCGCCATAATGCTCGTCATACTTATCGCTATCATTATTATATTGGTGACGCAGGTGCTACCCATATTCAGCCAGGTTTTCAACACGCTAGGCGGCGAGATGACCCCTATGGCACAGGGGGCGATGCGTATAGGCGAGGCCATAAGCAACAGCTCCCTTGTTCTGGTCGCCATAATCGTGGCTATCGCGATAGCCATCGTCATAATGCGGATGACAGCAGTCGGACGGCGGGGTCTAGCAGCTCTCGGCCAAAAGCTTTTCCGGCAGATGACAGACAGGATGGGCGCCGCAAAGTTCGCGTCGGGCATGAGCCTTATGCTTGCAAGCGGCCTTGACGCAGACCGCTCCGTGGAACTTGCCCTGCCGCTGATGACAAACCCGAAGATGTACGCGAAAGTCGAAAGGCTGCAGGAGATGACACGGGCGGGCGAGTCCTTTGCAGGCTCCATCGTGGCAACAAAGATTTTTTCCAGTATGCAGGGGCGTATGCTCACGCTCGGCTTCAAGTCCGGCAACCTCGACAATGTTATGGAGCAAATCGCGGATGATTACGAAAGGGAGGTCGATGACGGGCTCGACCGCCTTATATCCATTATCGAGCCGACCATGGTGGCGATACTCTGCGTCATCGTCGGGCTTATCCTGCTGTCCGCCATGCTGCCGCTGCTCGGCGTGATGAGCGCCATCATGTAGCGGCGCCTGCAGACCGGCAAGGAAAGAGGAAAACATGAGACGGGTGTTTCGGGCAAAAAAAACCAACGACGCGCTGAAAGTGACAAGCTTTTCGGCCATTGTCGTCATTGCTGTATTGTTCGTGTATATCGGGGTCGGCAGCCTGGACAGCACGCAGGAGCAGCGTCAGCTTGAGATAGCGCAGGACGCTATAGTGCGGGCGGCGGTGCAGTGCTACGCGCTCGAATCCAGATACCCCCCGTCGCTCCAGTACATGGTCGACAACTACGGGCTGACGCTCGACGAGGGCAAGTATGTTTACCATTACCGCGTTATCGGCTCGAATATGGCGCCGGAGATACAGGTCTTTCCGAGGACGGGAGGCAGATAAATGGGCACAAAAAAACATTCCGTCAATATGGTGTTCACCATCCTGCTGCTCGGCATTTTCGCCCTGACCGCCATATTTGTCGCCGTGATGGGCGCAAGGGTCTACGCAAACAGCACCGACAAGCTTCACGCAAACTTCGACACGCGTACAAGCCTTGTCTACCTTTCGGAAAAAATCCGCACCGCCCAAGGCGACAATTACAGCGTGCGGGACATAGACGGCAACACGGCTCTCGTCCTGTCCGAGGAGATAGGCGGGACTGTGTACGAGTCTTGGATCTTTGTCGCAAACGACCGGCTGCGCGAAGTAACTATCGTCCAAGGGGATGCGGTCCTGCCAAGCACGGCGCAGCAGATAATGGACCTCAAAGGCTTTGACGCCGAGCTTAAAGACGGCGGGGTCGAAATCACGGTCGTCACGCTTGCGGGCGATGAAAACACGACGTTCATACATGGGAGGGCGGAGCGATGAAGGCATCAAAATCCGCAGTATTCCTGTTTGAGCTTATGGTCATCATCCTGGTGTTCACCATAGCCGCGGCCGTATGCGCACAGATATTTGCAAGCGCCTTTGCCATGAGCAAGGAATCGCGAAACCTGACCATGTCGTCGATAAACGCCCAAACGGTCGCAGAGCGGTTCAAGGCGGGAGATATGGGCGTAAGCTCTCTGTATTTTGACAGCGAATGGCATGCCACGGACGAGGCGGGGGCGCACTATACGGTTTCCCTCGACGAGCAGGAAGGCGCGCCGCAGATGCGCGAGGCCTATGTGAATGTATACGAGAAGGACGCCGCCACTGCGATTTTTTCGCTTCACGTAAAGGAGTTTGCGGGCTGATGGACAGTATAGCGAGGGATAAGATGGCAAAGAGGGCCATGGCATTCGGGACTTCGATGGGCGTCTCGTCCATTATCGCCATACTCGTGATCCTTGTGCTTGTCGTGTTTTCGACCCTCTCAATCGCGACGTCAAGGGCAGACCTGCGGCTTTCGCAAAAGACTTCCGACAGCGTCGCGGCGTTTTACAAGGCTGATACGGCGGCAGAGGACAAGATGGCAGAGGTCTCGGCAATAATTGCAGCAGAAACCGCGGACAGCAAAGATTGGCGGGCAAGGCTTGCGGATATGGGATGCGAGGTCCGTGCGGCCAGAAACGATGGCGATGGCGCAATTGGCGGTTATATTATCGGTTATACGATTCCCGTCGACGAATACCGAAATCTGCATGTCGAGCTGTTTTCTTCGGGCTCGGACGGCAGCCTCAAACGTGCGCTCTGGCAGATCGTCCCGGCAGGAGAATGGGAACCGGACGAAAGCCTTAGACTGTATACACCTTGAACTTATGATAATGGAGGAGAATGGAACAATGGCATTGATACTTGAATCTGTATTGAAGGAAGCGGCGGAAAAAAAAGCGTCCGATCTTTTTTTGATATCCGGCAAACCTCTTTCGATGAAGCTCGACAGCGAGATTGTCGAGATCGACAAAGACCGGCTTATGCCGGCCGACACAATGGAGTATATCCAAGAGATATACATGATGGCGGCAAACCGAAGCATCTCACGCATAGAGGAAGGCGACGACGATTTTTCGTTTGCGCTCCCCGGCATAGCCCGCTTCCGCGTCAGCGTATTCAAGCAGCGAGGCACGCTTGCGGCCGTTATCCGCATCGTCGCGTTCGAGCTGCCAGACCCTGCCGCGCTCTCGATACCGCAGATAGCCATTGACCAGGCAATGCGAAAGAAAGGCCTCGTCCTCGTCACAGGCCCTACAGGCTGCGGCAAATCGACAACGCTCGCCTGCATGATCGACGAGATAAACAAGACCCGCAACGCGCATATCATCACGATAGAGGACCCGATAGAGTTTATGCACCGGCACAAAAAAAGCATTGTCAGCCAACGCGAAATATCGCTCGACACAAAGGGCTACGCGACGGCGCTAAGGGCCTCGCTCCGCCAAGCTCCGAACGTAATACTGCTCGGCGAAATGCGCGACCCAGAAACCATCGAGATAGCCATGACGGCCGCGGAAACCGGGCACCTCGTGCTCTCCACCCTGCATACTGTCGGCGCCGCCAACACCATCGACCGCATCGTTGACGTCTTTCCAGCCAACCAACAAGGCCAGATACGCGTTCAGCTTGCGATGGTGCTCAGCGCAGTCATCAGCCAGCAGCTCGTGCCCAAGATCTCCGGCGGCGTGGTGCCAGCCTTTGAGGTGATGATAGTCAACGACGCCATACGCAATATGATCCGCGAAAGCAAGATACACCAGATAGACAGCGTCATCACATCCTCGGCGGCCGACGGCATGATATCCATGGACGCCTCCCTGCAAAGACTACACGGTGAAGGGGAGATTGACGCCACATCCGCAGTCGCCTTTGCGGTACACCCCGATCTTATGACAAAACGCATTGCAGGCCAGAGCGTTTAGTGGTAAAATAGCTTTCGCAGCGCTACCCTGGCTCAGATGGTAGAGCAGCTGATTCGTAATCAGCAGGTCGGGGGTTCGAGTCCCCCGGGTAGCTCCAAAACCCCGTGATTTCAACGGGCATGTTGACAAAAGCCATCGAAAAAGCGATGGCTTTTGTCAGTCAGGGATGAGAATATATGATTAGAGTGATATAATAATCAAGAGGCGATTATTATGATGAGCGAGCAGAAAAACAAGCAACACCAGATGGTGACTGTCAAAATGATGAAAAACATTTTTTTTGAACAAAAGTTTAGCCCTGAATGCAAAAAGAAAGATTCGGCAATTGTTGTGATAGCCCAACCAATGTGGGAGGGGAATCCATTAGGCCGTGATAAGAATGATCTCCCTAGAGTTAAATTTGATAATGATACAAAGAACTTTATACACTCGATTTTAAAACTTGCTCATGAGAAGCAAGCTGATTTGGTTGTTTTCCCAGAATTTTCAGTTCCACTACAATTTCATAAGGAAATAAAAAAATGGTCCGACAAGAATTCAACCATTGTTATAGCAGGAACAGATTATGTTGAGGATGACAATTCATTCTATAATACTTCAACGATATTTTTTAATGGGTGTATGTATAAAACAGAGAAGCTAATTCTCTCGCCATTAGAAACGAGTTCATTGATAGGAGAAGGGCCCTCTTCACGCGAAGATCATCAGTTTTATTTTTCAGCAACCCCCGTAGGAAATCTGGGGGTGGTGATTTGCTCTGATTTGTTTTTTTCGCCTACACATGAGGTGATGTCAAAACTTAGTTCGCTTGATTTGGACATACTTTGTGTTTTGGCCTTTCAAAATGAACCCGTTGATCATCATGCAATAATTCATTCATACTTACGCTCCTCTGATTGTACATTTGTTATTTATTGCAATTCAATCTCGAAACATATCGCAGGTGGATGTTCTGCCGTTTTTGCTCCAGACTATCCAGACAGGAGAAAAAACTCGAAGGATAACGGATTATTAAGAAACGACGATACATGTGAAACCAAACAAATCGAGATGCCAAATCTTGGAGGTTGCCTGATTGTTTCATGTAATCTGAAGCAACGAAATGTGCGCCCACATAGTAGAAAATCTAATCGCGGTTTAGTAGGGAAATATTTTCCATATGCATGGAATAAGGATTCTCTTGTGGAAATGAAAAAGGATTTACTATTAGAGCATCGCACTCAAAAAAATGAAGTGTATGCGTTAGCACCTGAACAAAATTCAAGAGAGTCATATAACAACAGTATCATCCGAATGCGATCAATGGAGCATTATAAAAGGGTTTTAAAAGATTCAAATACTTGCTATTATGAGGGTGAACCAGAAGAGTTGATTCTACCAAAAATTCCAGTTACACTACAAGACGATAATTCCGAGACGAACATAACCGACATTGTTTCATATATGCAGACCCTTTGTCTTCGTCATATTCAAATCATAGGCGAGGGTGGGACGGGAAAAACATCATCTCTGCTAAAAATATGGGAAGGACTCATAAATAATAATCAATACAATGAATTTTTTGTAAATTATGTACCTTTACGTTTTGTTAATTCATACAATGAAGGAAGTATTGATAAATATACTGTTCTTAGGCAATATGCATCAAATTACTTATATGACGATATAGAGCTTTCGCAATCCCAAGTTAATGAAATATATCGTGAATTAGAAAAAAACCCCCCTGATAAGAAAGGGCATTTCATTTTTCTTTTGGACGGTTTTAATGAGGTTAAAACCGATTATAAACAAGAAATTGCGGATCAGATTATAAAATTATCTCGCATGCCAAATGTAATAATAATTCTTTCTTCCAGAGAAAAACTTGATTGGCATTATACTTCAGAAGAAATTATAGTATTAAACTCTGATAAAATCACAAGCATAAAAGAATTGCCAATGAAAAAAGGAGGTAATACTTTTGCCTGCTTAAAACTATTAGAACTACATGATGAAGCGATAAAAAAGTATTTGGAGACATACGATAAAAATATAAATGAAGCTCAACCCGTGTGGGGTTTATTAAGAAACCCTATGATGTTAACTGTTTTTTGTGCAACTGACGAGATTATACGAAAAACCGAAAGGATCCCTTTTTTTGTTTTTCGAAACCCCGTAACAACTACTGATGACTTAATCAACAATTATTTAGAAAGCTTACATGGAAAAGCATTTATTCAAATGAGAAATAGTACTGACTTGGTTATACATTTATGGATGACAAATTTCGTATTACCTCACATTGCATACACAATGAATACGAGTGAGCGATATCAGATTGATTATTCTTCAGTGAAACAATGTCTAAAAACCATCATCAAAATTCAGGTCTTGTATGCTAAATATTTTGAGGAATGGTTTGATGAACGTAATCTTGAAGATGCCTGGCAAATGCTTGTGGCGTCAGAAACATTATTAGCTTTGTCAAAGGAATTCCTTACTTCATTTCCAGCGGTATTTACATGTGAAACAATTGACAATTCAAATTGGATATTTACACATCAGTTGTACCGAGACTTTCTATCTGCCAAGTATATATTGTTTCTCTGTGAATTGGTTTATAATGGCTCAAGAAAAAACCCTATAAATGAAGTACTGCCTATAAGTATGAGCAATGTTGCTTTGCTAATTAATATAGCAAGATTGATTTATGATTATAATAAGTCTATATATGAAGTACCTGCAGCTACGCTTATTTCAATAAAAAAAGATGAATTCTGCGAAAAAATAAATCCATTCTTGGATAATTTATATTCTGATAAAGAAAAAAAGGAATGCTTAGAACTGGTAGATGATACCATTGTAATTCTTTCGTCAATAAACTCCGCCAAAAATCATTTATTCTCAACCATAATGGATAATAATTTATTTGAGCAAGCTGCTTTAGTACTGCTTCCACTAGTTGGTGGTCTTGGTCTATACCAAATGAAGTTAGAAATAGAAGAGCAATTGTTTTCCAGAAAATCTCCAGAACGCTATAGAAATACTAGAGAATATGTACAAAAGATTGAACCTCTTATGGAGTTAGCATGTGATAAGGTGATTGAAAAAATCAGAAATGGGATGGCTGAATACGAGATAAATTGCCAAATATCACGACGAAAATTGAATACAAGCGAAGTGAATATACAAATGAAAGATGGCTCTACGTATAATCTAAATAAGTATTATACTCTTTATATCATAACCGACTCTATTCGTGATTGTTACACAGTAATAGGGGTACTTCATAGCTTATGGAGACCTATGCATGGCTGTTTTAAGGATTATATTGCACTGCCTATGCCGGATATGTATCAAGCTATTCATACAACACTTATGGAGGAAATATTGCATACTTTTGAAGTAATAGTACGAACAAAAAAAATGGCTGTGATTGATTATGGGGGCCTTGAGCGTTTAAAACTAAGTAGTTACAACAAAGATCTGAGCGAAAACAGTATAATAAAAGATGTAAACAATCATTTTGGCGAGAATTCCGATAAAAATGATGGGAAGAAATTCAACTAGGCTCCATTAATAAATGGCTATAATATCGTCAACGAATTATGCGGGCACATCAAATCCGTGAATAACTACCCCAAGCGACCGAAGCTACCTGAAGTGAGTGTTAAGTGTTAAGCCGATTACTGATCCTTATTTGTTTACAAAGCGAGATTGTCGCTCGTGCAAGCTAGCCGAGGGCATGAAGAAGTGGTCCTTGCCGCTTTGCAACTGGTGCAAGGTGAGGAGCAAGCTCGAAATAATGAGGTCTGAGGCAATTCAGCTCCAGGCCGCACAGGAAAAATATCATAGGGAGTCCGTTTACAGAGATTTTTTCACACTCCTTTTTTCCGTACCGATGGTTTTTTCCGTAATAATTTCATTTTCATGGCTACAAATAGAATCTATATGAATATTGGGAAAGAATACTCACTGCAAGGAACCAAGTATACGTCCTGCATCAAGCGAGAAATAATTACATAGTATCGATTTTGAAAAAGAGGGTTTCGTATTTAATGCATATATCGCAAGATGTTGACAAGCCAGAATGCTAAATGTTACTTTATATTAGTAATAGGAGGTATGATGAAAAGGGAACTGTTTGAAGCATATGAAGGCTCTGAACCTTATGTCTTTATTAGTTATTCGCATAAAGACTCAGAACACGTCTTCCCAATAATTGGTAGACTAAAGGACGAAGGGTTTTTCATTTGGTATGACGAGGGAATTGTACCCGGATCAGAGTGGCCTGAATCAATAGCAAATCATTTAGATAATGCGCATACAATTCTTCTTTTTGTTTCGCCTAATGCGATAGCATCGGATAATGTAAGGAGAGAGATAAACTTTGCTCTAAGCAATAAGAAAAGAGTTATCGCTGTTCATCTAGAACAAACTGAGCTTACCTTGGGCTTACAAATGCAATTGAACTCATATCAATCAGTTTATTTCTATCATTATTCGACAATACAAGCCTTTATGAGAAAACTCTGCAAAGGGTTAAAGACTGTCATGGAGCAAGAAAAACCCTTCGAAAAGCGCTTTAAGATAGCGGGTCATGGACAAAAAAATATATCTTATACCCCTAGTAGTAGTGACAGAGTTTGCGTTCGTAATTCTGCAATATCGAGTGCTGAATACTGCGATGTTTATATTGAGAAGGCAGCAAATTACACTCTGTTCAATAGGTTTATTGACCGTCCTCTACCTTCAAAAAAATTAGTTGACGAACGAAGCTTCCTTATGATCCGTGAAATCAACTCGATAACTGGTGAAGCCGTTGATCAGTATGTTAAGCATAAGGACGTTGAACCCGGAAAAGCATATCAGGTTCATGCACTGTACCACAACAATGCTACCACACTGGCAGGTGGCGACCCTAACCCACTTCTTGCCTCACATAATGCAAGGATAAAATTTATAGTTCCTAAAACTCTTGATGAAGGCGAGCAACTTGCCATTGATTCAGTAATATCTTGGGATACTCCAGCACAACCAGGAGTTGTAAGTTCTGTTTGGAACGGAATTACCATCGCATCGAAAAACGCTGTTACTATTCAGCTTATTTCAGGCGCCATGATTCATATGAATGAATTGGATAAAGGTAATAATGTGCTTGGCAAAGTCGAAAAATTATTACCGTCAAACGCATTCTCTGACAATGGGACATTACTAGGACATTACGACAACATTGCGCGGCAAATAGTCCTTGATGGCATAGTTTTTGGATGTATTAAATATTCTGGATATGTCACATTTGGATTTAGAGTCGACCATAAGTAATGCTCTCTAATTAATTGTAGTTTCCGCGAGAACCTCCTCACGATCCACTGCGCCTTGCTTCCATAATCAAATACTATTACTGCCTGCTGTATAATATATAGAGCGACAGGGTGACGGCCTTTAGGCCGGCACCCTTATTTAAAATCATCCTTATTACAGATGATAATACATCTCAAACTCTATCGGGGAGGGCATCTGGTTGTACCGGGCGAGTTCATCGCGTTTGGTCTTTAGCCAGACCTCTATAAGCTTTTCCGGGAAGACCCCGCCCTCCGTCAGAAAAGCGTGGTCGTTTTCGAGCGCGTCGAGGGCTTCGTCCAAGGACTTGGGCAGCCATGTTATTTTCTGCTTCTCCTCGTCGCTCAGGTTGTATAAGTTGAAGTCGTATGGGCCGTAGCCCTCCTTTTCGGGGTCTATCTTTTTCCTTATGCCGTCCAAGCCCGCCATAAGGAGGGCGGCGTATGCGTAGTAGGGATTGCACGTCCCGTCTATGCTGCGTATCTCAAACCTCTTTGTCTCCGGCGTCTTTGCATATGCCGGTATGCGTATGACCGAGCTCCTGTTCGACGTGGCATAGCCCACGGTCACGGGCGCCTCGTAGCCAGGCACGAGCCGCTTATACGAATTTGTGCTTGGGTTCGTGAACGCGCACAACGCCCCTGCATGTTTGAGCAGGCCGCCGATGAAGTGCAACGCAGTGTCGCTCAATTGCGAATAACCTTTCTCGTCGTAAAACAAAGGTTTCCCTTCCTTGAATAAGTGCATATGTACGTGCATTCCGCTTCCGGCTTCGTTGTGGAGCGGCTTGGGCATAAATGTGGCGCTTTTGCCTTCCTCGGCCGCAGAGTTCTTGATGATATATTTCGCCATCATCGTCTTGTCGGCCATTTCGAGCAGCCCGCCGAACTCGACCTCTATCTCTATCTGGCCAGGACCGGCTACCTCGTGGTGGTGGTACTTGACCGCGATCCCCTGCTTCTCCATCAAGAGCGAGATGCGGCTGCGATACCCGTTGAGTCTGTCAAGCGGCGGCGCGATATGGTAGCCGCCCTTCCTCGGCACTATATAGCCTGTGTTGTTCTCCTCGGCGCCGCTGTTCCACTCGGCCTGCGAGGCGTTGATGACAAACTTTGAGTGGTGCGGCAAGACCGTATAGTTCATCGTGTCGAATACGTAGAACTCAAACTCCGGGCTGATGCGCATCTCGTCCGCGATGCCTGTGGAACGAAGAAATTTCTCTGCCCCATAGGCAACGTTCCTCGGGTCCTGATCGAAGCGCCTGTTGTGCGGAAGCTCTATCACATATACGTCGCCTATCATGGAGAGCGTGGGCACCTCGCAAAAAACGTCTGGGTGCGCAGTCGAAAGGTCGGGGATAAAGACCATGTCGCTCGACTCCACGGGCGCAAAGCCGTAGTTCGACCCGTCAAAGCCGACGCCGTATTCCATGGTCGCCTCGGTGAGCCGTTCGAGCGGCATGGCGAGGTGCCGCCACCTTCCGTTGATGTCGATCATCATAAAATCGACCATCTTGATTTCGTGCTTGGCACAATACTCTTTTAAGTCTTTTAGGTTGTCAAACATTTTCTGCTCCTTTGTTCATCACACGCCAATTATTGTATCATAAATAATTCTTGACTTTATACCGCAGTTTTATGTTATAATTCGGTTGACTTTGAATGTGGCACTTCTTCGCATGTTTTGTTCGTCATTCAAGTTGGCTAAGCGAATGGCAAGCGGACGTGCGTTTTTTGTTCCACAGGACTGCTAATTTTGTATGGAGGACAGTAAGTAATGAGTAATGGTACAGTAAAATGGTTTAACCCAGATAAAGGCTTTGGCTTTATCAGCAACGACGAGGGCGGCGAGGACGTATTCGTGCATTTCTCCGCAATACAGTCAGACGGGTTCAGGACTCTCAGAGAAGGCCAGAAGGTGACTTTCGATATCGAGTCCGACCCGAAAGAGAGCGGCAAGATGCGCGCGATCAACGTCACCGTAGTTTGATATGGGGATTTCAAAAAACGACTTATTATCAATCAAAGACTTTTCAAATCTGACCGGCATCAAACAGTCCACGCTTCGTTACTACGACGACCTTGGACTGTTTTCGCCGGCCGTCCGTGCGGAGAACGGATATAGGTACTACTCGCCGCAACAGGTTGTCACCATCAATTCCATCAACCTGCTGCACGATCTTGATATGCCGATCCGCCAGATTTCAGACATCCAGAACAACCGCACGCCTGAGCTTATGCTCAAGGTGTTCAGCGACAAGGAAGAGAGCCTCAATACCGAGCTGAAAAGCCTCGAGCGCTCCTACAACGTCGTCCGCACCTTCAAGCGCATGGTGCAGATAGGGCTCGCTTCGGACGAAAGCAGCGTTGAAACCCTTTTTCTCGATGAACTGCCCATCGTAATCGGGCCTGTCAACACCTATAACAATTCCGAACACTTTTATGACGATTTTTTAACCTTCTGCGCCGAAGCAAAACGCTATCGTATCGACCTGCGCTTTCCGGTCGGCGGCATGTTTGAAGACTTCAACTCGTTTTGCACAAAACCGCACCAGCCTTTGCACTTCTTCTCGGTCGACCCAATGGGGCACGACAAAAGGCCTGCGGGCAAATATCTGACGGCGTTTGAACGCGGATATTACGGCGAGACAGGCGACATGGTGGACCGCATGAGGAAGTACCTGCTTGACCACGGCCTTATCCCCATCGGGCCGCTCTACATCATCTTTCTGCACGACGAGCTTTGCATCACCGACCAACACAATTATTTGATGAACGCCACCGTCGAAGTCGCATAGTTCTTATTGCATAATTTCTATAGAGTGCCTGAATAATTTTTGTAGAGCAGCAATGCTATAAGCGTTTTTCCGTCGTTTATCTCGCCAGCTTTTATAAGTTCGTACAATTCCTCCGGGCGGTACTCTATTGTCTCGATGGACTCGCCTGCGTCGAAGTCCGTGTCGCCCGCAACAAGCCCTTCGGCGAAGTATACGTACAGGACTTCCTCCGAATACCCCAGCGTCGTAAAAAATTTCGATACATACCGAATGCGTTCGGCCAGATACCCTGTTTCTTCTTTCAGTTCACGTAGCGCGGCGGCATCGGGGTCCTCGCCCTTTTCAAGCTTGCCGGCAGGAAGCTCCAGCATGGCCGCCTCGGCAGCCTTGCGGTACTGCCTTATCATGGGTATTTTGCCCTCGTCCGTCACGCCGAGTATCACGACGCCGCCGCTATGTTCGACGATCTCACGGTACGAGGTGCCGCCGTCCTTTATCGTCACCTTGTCGCGTCGCAGATTCAGGATTGCACCCTTGTAAATCATTTCGCTTGACAGTGTTTTTTCGACCGTAATCATGCTACCACCTTCTTTATTCGTGGCACTATGGGATAGAACGCCGATGCGACAGCCACGCCGCAGACCCACTGTATCATGTTGAATGGCGCACCCGCAAGCGCATGGTTGACATTGAACATCGCCGCCTCAAACGCCGCATAGCCGCCCACCATTATGGCGCCGCCCACCGCCGAGGCTATAAGGAAACGCACAAACCCGGCTTCCTCCATCAGCTTGCCGCACACAAGCCCCATAAGCCCCTTTACCACCGCCGTCGGCAGGATGTATATGGCGTAGCCCGCGGAAAGGTCCGCCAGCGCCGAGCCGGCCGCCGCAGCCACCATGCCCATCGGCCCCCCAAGCGCTGAGGCCGCTATATAGACCGCTGCGTCCCCTATATTGACATACCCCCCCGACGCGATAGGCATCGGGACTTTTATTACAAAAGTGACGACAAAGACCACCGCAGCCATCAGCGCGGTTGTTGTCAATTTCCTCACTCTCGGATTTTGCTTCATTGTTCTAGCCCCATCTCCTTTATCTTCACAATCGCCTCGATGCTGCCAGGGACGTCAAGCTTCCTATATATAAGCTCCACATGCGACTTCACGCCGTACGGCTTTAGCCCCATCTTCTCTGCAATCTCTTTGCGGCTGTGCCCCTCGCACATCAGGCGCATCACCGTTTTTTGCTTGTCGGTGAATGTCAGGTTTTCGGGAGCCCTGCCGCCTGAAAGCCCTTTGAAACGATCCTTCACCGCAACCGCCGAGACATAGAGCGACTTTACGAAAGCGCTTGTGACATCGCCTTTGTAATCGGACTGCACCATGCGTTTTTGTAGCCTGTGCAGCATATTCGCCAAGTCCGCTCCCTCGTTCACAAAAAGCTGCGTATAACCGTATTCATAGGCTTGGCATGCTGCCCTCTCCAGAAATTCTATCGCCAAGCCCTGCCCGCCCCCGCCCTTTTTCCAATAGGCGATCGCAAGCAATATGCACGACTCCATTATATCAAGCGGACGCCTATAGTGCTCGCTCAGCTCCAGCATTTTCTTCAGGAACAATATCGCTGTGTTGTAGTCCTTAGTGACTATGTACGCCCTTGCAGTCGTGAAGTGCCTGTATAGTTTGTAAAAAGCCATATGCTCGTACGGGCTGCCCGCATAGTCCTTCAGCCAGATGCGCGCTGCGGCCATGTCGCCTTCGGACAGGCGCATACGATATTGGTATGCCCGGAAATTGGCATAGAGATAGTAGGCGTTGTGCCGCTCTATCATCGCCTCTGCGCCGTCAAGGGCCTTCAACGCATCCGCACGCTCGCCCTGTGCGTCAAGGATGGCTGCCAGAGCCATGAACGCGCAGAATTGCAGCTCCGGCGCAAACCCCTCTTTCAGCTTCGTGCTTGCCGCAATCGCAAATTCATGTGCCTTGCCCAACTCGCCACGCTCGTATGCAAAGCCCGCATGAAAAATATCTCTCAGCATATTTGCTTCCTTGCCAAACATGGCGTCAAAAAGTTTTTGGAGCGACATCAACTTCTTTTCCGTGTCAATTGAAAACTCTGAAAAATCCCTCCCAGAACGATGGAAAAGCGGCATATTTTGCGAAATGGAAGGGGCGGGGGCGACAGCAAGGAGCTTCTTCGGCACTTTCGCCACATGCTTTGAAAAATCCGCCATGCTGTTGCGATAGTCCATGCAACGCAGAAGCACGGCCACATAAACCGAGATAGGATTTTGCAGAATGACTTTCGAAAGTTGCTTGAAGTATCTGTCAAGATACCTTTCCATCTCGTCACCGCGGCCTTCCACAAATGCCGCCCACCCCAAAGCCTCCAACAAAAATGAATGCTTGCCCACAATATCGTCGTTGACCGACAGCCGAATAATGGCCGCCGTGTCCTCGACGGAGGCGTATGGGGAATTGTAGTTGTACATAAACTTCAAGCCTTTGGAGATCCCGTCTGTATCCCCGCACCTCAAGTAGTATTCGACTGCCCTGTAATAGTCCTTGCTTTTGTAAAACCAGTCCCCTGCTCTTCTCATCTGTCCGCCCTTGATGTCAGGCCCTTCGTCCTCCAGCATATGCATAAGGAAATCGCGGAACAGATCGTGGAATCGGTATATGCCGTCGCCGGTAGGCCTTAAAAACACGTTCTCCCGTGCCAAGGCCGCGAGCATCGCACCGCTGTCCTTTTTGCCCGTAAGCGCGTTCGCAAGCCCTATGGTCAATTCCTCCGCCACAGACGTTTTCATCATGTATTCCCTGGTCTTTTTGTCCCATTTCTCCCATACGTGCTCCTTCAGAAAGACTTCCAGATACTGACCCGTAAGCTCCATCGCATAGGAGTCCGTGCCAGAAAACAGGAGCGCCCTAAGCCCGATAGCCCAGCCGCCGGTGGACATATATATGGCTTCCGCCTGCTCTTTCGTAATATGCCTTCCGCCGCTGTCGAAAAACTTCTTTATCTCTGTGCTGTCAAACCGCAGCGCCTCAGCATCGACGATTGCCAATGCGTCTTTCAGCATCAGGTCGGCGAAGATATCGGGCGGCGCATTGCGGCTCAAAAGCACTATGCTGCAGCTTTCCGGCAGCCTCTTATAAAAAGCCGGCAATAGTTTAAGAACCCTTTCGTCCTTGATAACGTGCAGATCGTCGATTACGAGGATGTATTTTTGCCCATCATCCTCAAACGCTGACAGGGTACGGATGGTGAACTCGTCCGGCGCGACATCAAACGAGGAATGCCCTGCAAGCTCACGAAGCCTTTCGTTGGCGGGCTGTACGGCGAGCAGAGCCGATACAAACCGCCCGCAGAAATTTGCGCTTTTGTTGTCGTACTCGTCAAGCGCAATCCACGCATGCCTCGTGTTCCCGACCTCTTTTCGCTCGATCCACAATTGCGCGGAGACCGTCTTGCCGTAGCCCGCCGGGGCGTGTATGTATATAAGTCGCCTGTCCGAAATGCCGTCAAGCAGCTTCATCACTTTTGTTCTTGGGGCCTGTACCCTCTGCTCAAAGTTTTCCATAATACTCCAATGCAAGCATCGTGATAAACAATATTTTGACTTATTCCACAGAATGATTATGAATGATAGCAGAACAATTATGAATAGTAAAGGTTATATTGCATATTGCCGAAAAACCCCACAATACCCCCCACGGGTACTTTTAACCATGCTCGCTTTGCGATATAAAGGGTTGTTATGGATAAGAAAAAGATACGAAACCACCACCTCAAGTCAGTAAAGCTTTTTGCAGCTTTGCTGGCCCTACTACTCATTTTTGCGGCGGGCTGCACAGGACAGGCGAACAGCCAAAATGTGCAGCCTCTGCAAACCTTGCCGGACGGCTTTGTCTATGTGACGGACGCCGTGCCGGACGTCGTACTTGAGATACGCTACTACAGCACCTACAACTTCGTCGGGGCACGCGTGGACGACTACTTAGCGCCCGTGGCCATCCTTACCGAGGAAGCGGCAGAAGCTCTAAAGCTCGTGAACGCAGACCTCAGATCGCAGGGCTACGCGATAAAGGTCTTTGACGCATACAGGCCGCAAGGGGCGGTCACCCACTTCATGCGCTGGGCGGCGGACGAGAGCGACATAGCGACAAAGGAATACTTTTACCCCGACATTGCGAAGGACCGCATCATTCCTGAAAAATATATAATGGAACGCTCGGGTCACTCACGGGGCAGCACCATCGACCTGACCCTTATAGAAATGCAGACCGGCAAGGAAGTGGACATGGGCACCCCGTTCGACTTTTTCGGGCTCGCCTCGCACCACGGCACGGACTTGATAACTGCCGAGCAGACGGCAAACCGGCTGATACTCTTGGGCGCGATGGAGAGAGCAGGCTTCGTGCTTTACGATGAGGAATGGTGGCACTACACCCTTGCGGATGAGCCATATCCCGACACATATTTTGACTTCCCAGTCTTTGCGTCGAACGCCATGCAAAAGGCAGGATAACTTAGCATGAGGGCGGGCAGGGTTATTGCGGTTTTTCTCGCGGCAATAATTTTGGCGCTGTTTGTGCCTGTGTTTCCTTTAGCGGGAAGTTTTGGACAAGCGACGGCATCTTCAGCTCCACTGATAAAAGACCTCGACGATTTAGCGGACAAGAGAATAGGCGTGATGACCGCCTCGGTGCAGGATATCTACGCCACGGAACGTTACCCAAATGCGACCATAAGCCGCTTCAACTCGCAGGCAGATGCCATCGCCGCGCTCCAGGCAGGCAAGGTGGACGCGATGGTGGGTGCATACATATCGTTGCTTGAAGCGCAAAAAAGAGACCCCTCACTTGTATTCCTGGATGAAAAGACGCTTTCCCAGCCCGTCGGCGTCGCCTTCCAAAAGGGCGATGCGGCGCTTCGCTCGGACTTTGAGGCATTCCTTGAGCAGATAAAATCCGACGGCACACTGGACGATATGCTTGAGCGGTACTTCGACAACGACGAATTTGATATGCCGGAAATCGCAACCACAAACCAGAACGGGCAATTGGTCTACGGCACCGTCCCTGTCCTTGGGCTGCCATTTATCTCGGTTATGGGCGTAGGCGATTACGTCGGCATCGAAATGGAGCTGGCAAAGCGTTTTGCCTCATATATCGGCAAAGAGCTTGTTGTCCGCAGCGTAGATTTTTCAGGGCTTATCGCCTCGCTCGCAGCCGGCAGGGTGGAAATGATAGGCGGCGGCATAGCCATCACCGAGGAGCGGCAATTGCAGGTCGATTTCTCGTCGCCGGTCTATTACACCTATTCAGCGATAATGTCAAAGAGCGACAAGGTGGATATGGAGGCTCTGGCCGCATCCACGCCCGAAGCTGGCACGACATCCTCGACGGCGCAATATGACAGCGAGGACATCGTCTCGCCCGCAGCCCTCGCCGTAGCGGACGGCAAGACCGTAGGCGCCATGAGCGGGTCGAACTCCGCCATCATGCTGGATATGCAATCGCCCACCACGACCATAAAGCATTACGATGACATCGTGGATGCGGTATTGGCGCTTAAATCCGGGCACGTAGACTATGTGCTTACCTCCACCACCCGTGCAAAGGCGTTTCTTTACCAAGACCCGACATTGGAGATAGTGCCTGACGTCATAGTGGTGGCACGCGCCCCATGCATAGGCGTTCAAAAGGGCAATGCCGAACTGCTTTCGCAAATAAACGCGGCGATCGATAAGTTTCGCGAGGACGGCACGCTCGATGACCTCGAAAGGCGGTGGATAAAGTTTGACGGCACGCCCTACGAGCCTGCGGATGTGGAGCTGCTTACGGAAGGCCCCGTGCTGACCGTCGCCTTCGCATCAAGCAGCGAGCCCATGAGCTTCAAGGACGCCACCGGCGAGCCCGCAGGCTTCGACGCAGACCTTTCGCGGTATATAGCCCTTGAGCTCGGTATGCAGATAGAGTTTTTGGACTTGAACTTTACGGCTATGGTGGCAGCGGTGCAGAGCGGCAAGGCTGACATGGCCATATCAAATATAAGCGCGACGCTCGAACGGAAGAACGCCCTCGACTTCTCGCAGGAGTATTTTTCAAACCCGCAAGTTTTCCTGCGGGTCACGGACGCAGCCCCGACGGTGGCGGCGCCCTCTTTCCTCGAAAGAATCAAGGACAGCTTTTACCGAAACATCGTCTATGAACAACGTTATCTATTGATACTCGACGGGCTCCGCACCACTATTCTTATCTCGCTTCTTGCGCTCGTATTCGGAACCATTTTGGGCGCCTTGATATGCGCGATGCGGATGGCGAAAAACGCCGCCCTGAGAAATGTGGCAAAGGTATTTATCGAGGTATTGCGAGGCATCCCCGTGCTAGTCATCCTTATGGTCATCTATTATATAGTCTTTGCATCTGTGAACATCGACCCGTTCATCGTGGCGACCATAGCCTTTGGCATGAACTTCGCGGCCTACGTCGCAGAAATGTTTCGCACCGGCATAGAGAGCGTGGACGGCGGGCAGACCGAAGCGGGCATCGCCGGCGGCTTCACGCCGATCCAGACATTCATTTATATAGTCATGCCACAGGCCGCGCAGCGGATACTGCCTGTGTACAAAGGCGAATTTATCTCCCTGGTCAAGATGACCTCGGTCGTGGGCTATATCGCCGTGCAGGACCTCACAAAGGCCGGCGACATCATACGCAGCCGAACCATGGAGGCATTTTTCCCGCTTATCATGGTTGCCGTCCTATACTTCCTCATATCGTGGCTGCTGACCCTGGCGCTGTCATACGCTGAAAAACGCATCGACCCCAAGATAATGAAGGCAAGGAGGGCGAAGGCGTGATTTCAGTAAAAAACCTGACCAAGAGCTTCGGCGATTTGCTCGTCCTCGACAATCTCAGCATCGAGATAAGCAAGGGCGATGTAATATCAATAATAGGGCCGTCGGGCTGCGGCAAAAGCACCTTCCTTCGTTGCCTCAACTTGCTTGAACGCCCGGAGTCCGGCAATATTGTCATTGATGGGCAGGATATCTTGGCGCGAGACGCAAACGCCCCCTTGCTGCGTCGCAAGATGGGCATGGTCTTTCAGTCGTTCAACCTTTATTCGCATTTGACCGTAATGCAGAATTTGACCATAGGACCAATAAAGCTGCTTGGGCTTGGCAAGGATGAAGCGGAGGCGAGAGCTGCGGAATACCTTCGCAAAGTGGGGCTGTTTGAAAAAGCCGAAGCGTTTCCCGACGAGCTCTCCGGCGGGCAGAAGCAGCGCGTCGCCATCGCCCGCTGCCTTACTATGGAGCCAGAGATTATATTGTTCGACGAGCCCACCTCGGCGCTCGACCCGACCATGATAAGCGAGGTTCTTGCCGTCATACGCTCGCTTGCGCGAAGCGGAATGACCCTGCTTATAGTGACGCACGAAATGAGCTTCGCCCGCGACGTGTCGACCCGCGTGTTATATATGGATGAGTGCGGCATATACGAGGACGGCGAGCCAGAGGAAATCTTTGAGCACCCGAAGCGGCCTAAGACCCAAACGTTTATCCACCGGGTACGCACCTTCTCGCACGAGCTCGCGTCCCCCGACTTTGACCTATACGCGCTAAACGGCGAGATAGAGAATTTCTGCGAAAAGCATATCGTTTCCAAGAAAGCGACCGGCAACGCCCTTCTTGTCGCAGAGGAGCTTCTGGGACTGTATACCGAATACGTTCGGCAAAGCGAGGCAGGGTTCCACGCCGAGCTCCGCCTAGACTATTCCGAGAAAAACGGTAGCCTCGATATAGCCTTTGAATACAACGGCACGGTGGATATCCTCCAGGACGGCGACGAACTGGCGGCGAGCATCGTGCGGGGGCTATCCTCGAATATAGATTTCAGAAAGAACGATGAACAATGCACACTGGAGGTACAATTATGAAGAAGATCACATCACTACTCGCCCTATCGCTTTCTCTGGCGCTTCTGCTCGCATCATGCACCACGGATGCGGCGGAAAGCCCAAGAACGGCGCCCACCGGTAGCCCCCCTGACATAAGGACTGCCGTAGTCGAAAGATTTTTGGAGTACATTTCGCATGACACCACTTCCGACCCAGGTTCCGACACATCGCCTAGCACAAGCGAGCAGATGGATTTCGCAAAGCTGCTTTACGAAGAATGCAAGGCCATTGGCCTCAGCGATGTCAGCATAAGCGAATACGGCGTGGTCATGGCAACGCTGCCCGCAAACACCGACGGCGACTTCCCTGTCCTGGGCTTTATCTCACACGTCGATACCAGTGCAGAAGCGTCCGGAGCCAACATCACCCCCCAGATAGTCGAAAACTACGATGGCGGCGACATCGCGCTAAACGAAACAATGACGCTATCGCCGGACGAGTTTCCCGCAATGATGAATTATATAGGCCAGACCCTCATCACGACGAGCGGGGACACCCTTCTCGGCACGGATGACAAATCTGGGATAGCCGAGATACTTACAGCGATGGAATATCTTATAAACAGCCCCGAAATACCTCACGGCAAGATACGCATCGCCTTCACGCCGGACGAGGAGATTGGGCGCGGCACGGAAAACTTCGACGTGGAGGCCTTTGGCGCGGACTTCGCGTTCACCGTTGACGGCGGCCCCATTGGCGAGCTTGAATACGAGAATTTTAACGCCGCCAACGCAACCATTGAAATAACCGGCAGGTCTATCCACCCTGGTCGTGCCAAGGGAATCATGGTAAATTCGTCGCTTATCGCGGCCGAGATCGCGATGGCCTTGCCTCCCGACGAAACACCGGCAACCACGGAAGGCTATGAGGGCTTTTATCATATGACCGGAATAGATGGCGACGTTTCAAAGACTACCATGGGGGTGCTTGTACGCTCTTTTGACACAGACGATTTCGAGGCGCGCAAAAGTTTCGTGACGGGCTTGGTGGACGCCTTAAACGAAAAGTACGGCTTGGGAACGATCGCGCTTGACATGAATGACCTCTATTACAACATGGTAGAAATGGTTGACCCGAAAATAATAGATTTCGCAATGGCCGCGTACGCCGAGGCGGGCGTCGAAGCCGATATCGTTCCCATCCGCGGCGGCACCGACGGCGCCCGGCTCTCGTTCATGGGGCTGCCCTGCCCGAACATATTCACGGGCGGCCACAATATCCACGGACCCTACGAATTCATCCCCGTGGAATCGATGGTGAAGGCCGTAGATGTAATAGTGAGCCTGTCCAGAATGGCGACTGCGCTTGACTAGGGCGCAGATTCCTGATATTTAATATGCTATGAAAAAACGAGGGAAATTTTTATTGCTGTTTGCCCTGACGCTTTTGTTGGTTCTGTCTGGGTGCGCTGCGGGTCAGCCCGCTACGGGTCAGCCAGAGGCTCCGTCGTATAGCGACGAAAACAAGATTCCTTATCCGGCCGAAGTGGTCTTGGAGGGAGCGGCAGAGATCGAACGCCAATTCGACATCGAGGGCTCGCAATATTACCCAGTTCACGACTTCTACAATATGAAGTCTGGCGGCAGCCTGACGATCCTGGAAAACTTCAAGACATTTCAGCAGACCACCGAGGTAACCTGCGGGCCATCCTGCATCATCATGGTGGCAGAGCATTACGGGATGTACGACGGCCAGAGCGACAGGGGGCTGTACGAACTTCGCGAGGACAAGGCGAAGCCCGAATCCATGCTCCGCGACATGATTGTGATGCTCGAAAGCCTAGGCGAATGGGACATTTACTCCACCTACGACCTGGACGACCCGCTCTTTGTTCCGAATGATTTAATACTGAGCGCGCTGCGCGAGGGCAAGCCCGTCATCATAGGCGACGACGACTGGGCCGGACATTGGCGCGTCATCATAGGCTACGACGATATGGGCGACGATATCGAGGCAAACGACGTGCTGATTGTCGCAGACCCCTACGACACCACCGACCACAATCAGGACGGCTACGTCGTCGTCCCGTTCCAACGACTGTACTACAACTGGAGCAACAGGTTCGACCCAGACTTTTCGCACAATCTTTTTATAATAGCGTCACCGGTATGAAAAAACGAAGAAATCTTTTATTGCTGTTTATCTTGGTCTTTGTGCTGGCCTTTTCGGTCGGCTGCGGCGGGGCGGGCGATTCCGTGCCGGTCGCACCGCCTGCCGAGTCCGCACCGTCTGCGGAGCCCACGCAAAGCACGGAGATCGTCATCTTCCACACAAATGACACTCACGGGCGCGTGGCAGGCGACGGCGAGAGCATCATCGGCCTAGACCGCATCGCAGCGATACGCAAAAGCGAGCCCTACTCCATATTGCTTGATGCCGGAGACACGCTGCACGGCCTGCCCATCGCCACCCTGAGCCAAGGCGCCGACATCGTAAGGCTGATGAACGTCACAGGGTATGACGCCATGGCCCTCGGCAACCACGACTTCAACTATGGATGGGAGCGGCTTACGGAGTTGCAGGCGATGGCTGAGTTTTTGTTTATCGCGTCAAACGTCGAGAAGGACGGCGCCCCATTTCTTGGCGACAGGGCGCTTATCGAGGTGGACGGCGTCAAAGTCGCCCTGCTCGGCCTCACGACCGAGGCGACGGCACACCTTGCCATGCCCGGTTATGTGGAAGGTATAGAGTTCAAGGATCCGGTAAGCGTCGCCCGCGACAGGGCGAAGCTGTTCCGTGAGCATGGGGCGGACGTGATAATAGCCTTGTGTCATCTGGGAAGCGAGCCGAGCGAGGGCACGCTTTCGACGGACATCGCCCGCGAAGTCCCGGATATCGACGTGATAATAGACGGCCACAGCCATACCGCCCTGCCGGAGGGCTTGATGGAAAACGGCGTCCTTATCGCGCAGGCAGACCCGCACGGGGGAAGCTTGGGCAGGGTAAGCATAATTTTTGAAAATGGCGGAGTTGCGTCCAAGTCCGCATCGCTGATAGGTTTTGAAGAAGCCACCGCCATAGAGCCGGACGAAGCCGTAGAGTCCATGCTGTCAGAAGTAATTGCGAATATGGAAACTGTATTGAACGAGCCCGTCGGGGAATCAGATATCGAAATGTCGAGCGACAGGGCTCCGGGCGTGCGCACGCAGGAGATGCCGCTTGGAAACCTTGTGGCCAATGCGTACAGGGAGGCCGCGGACACCGATATCGCAATAGTGAATGGCGGCGATATACGCGCCGACATCGTGCACGGAACCGTCACGAGAGGCGACGTGGTCAGCGTCCTCCCGTTCGGCAACACGCTGATGGTGAAAGAGGTCACGCCCACCCTGCTCCGCGAAGCCCTGGAGAACGGCGTCAGCGGGATAGTGGCCGATGAAGGCGGCGAAATAGACCATGAGGAGTCCGCACAGGGGCGCTTCCCCCAGATATCTGGATTCAGCTTCAGCTACGACCCCACAGCGCCCGAGGGCGGGCGAATCATTTCGATAACCCTTGACGACGGAACGCCGCTATCGCTTGACGACGAAACGACAAAGCTGACGCTTGCAGGCTCGAACTACGTTATGACCGGCGGCGACTATTACACCATGCTCGGCGCGCTGCCCGTGGAACGCGAGCTCGGCTCCGCCGATGAAGCGCTCGCCGCATATATCGCCGCACACTCGCCTATCTCCGCCATCCCAGTAGGCAGAATAAGCGCCATCCCCTTTGCGATGGAGATGGCGCAAGCCGCTTGACCTAATTAGGTTCGGTTATGTGGCTCTTAGCCGGACATCTTAGCCGAGCGTGATATGCGCCCCTTTGTCCAAGACCATCACGTCGTCGAGCCAGACCGTCGGCGCGTTTATGATGCAGTCATAGTGGATGTTCGACTGGCGCGTACCGCCCATCGATGCGTTCATGCCGAAGGCGATATGTATCGTCCCCCAGACCTTCTCGTCCACTAGCGGGTGCCCAATGATCTTTGCGCCAGGGTTGGTCCCGATGCCGAACTCGGCGATGCCGTTCGCTTCTGCATCCTTGTCTTTCAGGAAGTCTTTCAGCGCCGCCGCGCTCTTGCCGCCGGAGATATCCGCAATGCGACCGTTCTTGACCGCAAGCGCTACATCATCTTCCACAGGGCCGAGGTAGGCGATGCATCCGTCCACCACGATGGTGCCGTTCGCCCCATCCTCAAGCGGGGCGAGGTAGGCCTCGCCCGCCGGAAGGTTGCCGAGCGCCCCGCTCTCCGTCAAATCGCCGGTGTCGGCGTGGGCGGAGCGCCCGTCTATGTTCATGGTGATGTCGGTGCCCTTGTCGGTCACGACGCGTACTGTCTTCGCCGCCGTCAGCATATCCGCGTATTTTTTGCTGACCTCCGTGATATAGGGGTAGTCCGCATTGAGATAGTTCTCCGCGATCTCCACCGTCATCATCGGCATGGAGGCTATCCTTGCGCCCTTTTCAGTAGCTGCGATACGTGCATTGACATGTGAATAGCTCATGGAAGTCAAAAGGAACTCGACATCGGCCGCCGCCATCGCCGCCGCCACGGACTCGGGCGGTTCGCCCTTATCCTGTGCAGGCGCCTCCACATAAGTAGTTTCTATCCCGCACTCACGACCTGCGACAGCAAACCCGTAGCCCAAGCCGGCCGTTTTTTCGTCGGCTACTATCAGCAGGCTTTCGCCTTGCTTCGCGCCCATGCAGTTCACTATAAGCTTCTTAGCCGCCTCAACTATGTTACGGTTCACTTCCATTATTCCCTCCATATTTTTGCAAAATTACGCAATTTTCCCATGCATCCGCATCGCCGCCGGACACCCGCGCGGCAACACAATTATACAATACTCCTACTTCAAGCGCGCTTCCATTTCCTCTATGGAAATTTCGCCCTTGCCGCCGAACGCGCCCTTGCCCGCCACAGCATTCAAAAGCACATACAGCCCGCAAGCGATAAGTATGCCCGCAAGCGCAGGGCTGAAATAATTGCCCACGGCGCTGAGCGGCTGCGTCGGTATGGTAGTCCCGAACAGCAGAGCTAGCACGCCACCGACTGCCCAGGACACGATGCCGCAGAAGTTGACGCCCTTGATCGGATGCCAGTTGCCGGGCTTGCCCCTGCCGACGATCCAGTAATCTGCCAAGACCGCACCTGCGATGGGCGGGACAAACGAACCAAGTATCGTAACAAAAACAGTCAGTCCGTCAGCCAGACCCGCAATCGCGATTATTATGCCTGCCGCACCGCAAATCATAGTCACGATGGGACGCTTCTTGTCGGCAAGGCTCAGAACCTTCATCAGCGCCAGAGCCGCAGTATAGGCGTTTGACGTGTTGGTCGTCCAAGTGGCGAGTATCAGGGCTATCATGCCGACGGCGGGTATGCCTATGTTCGCAAATATCGCCGAGATATCATACTCGCCGGTGCCGCGGGCCATGATGGCGCCCGCGAAAATCATGACGATAGCCGCAGGCACCACGCCGAGCAACGTTGCCATGCCGGTCGCCTTCCTGCTCTTTGAGTAGCGGGTGAAGTCGGCGTTTATGACCGTGCCCACCGCAAACAGACCGATGATAAGCGAGATGGCCGCGGACATTGGCATCAGGTTCTCGCCGCCCGAAACCGCCTCCCACCCGACCGTGTTGACCGAATACACAATGCCGTAGATACACATTATAAGGAGCAGCGGCACCGCGATATAGTTGAGGATCTTCATAAACTTGAAGCCGTACACCGCCGTAAAGAGCATTACAACGCCCCAAATGACGCACGACGCCCAGAACGGGAAGCCCTCCACGCCGACATGGGCCATAAGCCCGCTAAACGCAAGCGCGCAAACCGCCGTCTGCACGCCAAACCAGCCGAGTTGCGCGATAAATACGACCAACGAGGTTACAAAGGACGAGCCCCTGTCACCGAACGCCTTGGTCGCGCACATCGTCGAAGGCAGGCCGAGATCCGTGCCCTGCATGCCGCCAAACACCATAACGATGGCGCAAATCAGGAATCCGATGGCTGTCGCTGTGATGATACCCGCCAAGCTCATGGCACCGGCCAGTATCCCGCCGACCATAAGCATGGGTATGCAAATCATGGTCCCTATCCAGATAAACGCGATGGCCTGCCAGCTTTGGCGCATCGAGTCCGGAATGCGGCTCAGGGCTTTCTGCTCAAGGTTCGCAAGCCTTTCGCCCTCCATCGCCGCTCCCTGCCCTGCATTTTGGGCTGTGTTTTGTTCTGTATCGTGATGCATTTTTTCTACCTCCTAATATAAATAAATACTAATACTTGACGAGCGGGCCAGCATAATCCACATGCCCAAGGTACTCTTTCCATACCGATGCCACATGGTCGTCGCCCGTTATCCACCACTTGTCGCTCACCTTGACCGCGCCAAAAACCACGTTCTGCTCGACCAATTTGCCGTCGCCGTCGAAATAATCCGCATTCGTGAGGGACTGCGATGTATCCGCGTTGTAGCTGCATATGATGTCCGGCACCGTCATCTTCACGTCGCCTATGCCATCCTTCTTGCCCGTGGATATCACAAGGTTTTCGTTCTGGAACTCGTTCCGCCATATCTCGCCGGTCTTTTCGTCGGTCACTTCGATATAGCCGAAGTCGAAGCCCTTTGCCTGTAGGTTCGCGCCGCCCGTGACTTTGCCCCGCACAAGCTCGCGGCATTCCACTATGCCCATTTCGTTCAACGCCGCAAACTTCTCTTTTATGGAATTGTCGCGTAAGACGTTGCCGATTTTTTGTGAGAGCGTAATGGTGCCGACCGGGAGCGTCTTTTCGATCTCGTCCTTCTGCATCATCCACCCGCAAAGGCCGCTGAGCATATCGAACGCCACGCAGACCCCGCGCGCAAGGCTTTCCGCCAGCACCGCGTCCTTGGGATCCTGGAGCTTGATGGTGACCTTGTCGTATTTGTCCGAGCCCTCGTAGGCGTTCGTCATCACCAATGGCGAAGTGTCCACCCCGTTGACATGGAGCAGCAGCGTCGGAAGGGCCGGCACCGCACGCGCCGCGCCGTCCGTGTCGATAAAGGGGATGCCCTTTTCGAGCGATATCAACATCGGCACAAAGGTGTTGAAGCCGCCGAGCTCCACTGCCATCGAGTACCTTACCTTCTCCGGCAGCACGAACTCCTGCATCAGTTCAAACGCGTTCGTTGCGTACTTCGAGAAATCTACGTCCTTGATCCTCGTCGGCGCGCCCATTCCCGCAGTGACCGCCGCATAAGCGCCCGCTTCCATTTCGGCGGGCTCGATGACGTCCACCGAAATCGCTTCCTTGGACACCCCATGGGTCGCCATATACCTTTCGAGCAGGTCTAGGCCGTTCAGCATTGAGCCGCCCCCGCCCCCGCCCAAAAGCGTGGTTCCCCAAATCATGTCCACAATATCTTCGTATCCAAATTTCCTCATTATTGCCTATTTCTCCTTTCTGCCATTTCCAATACATCCAAAAATTAAAACAATAAAACAACCGCAAAAGAATAATTATTGCGTCGAGAGAATTCTATTTAATAATTATTGCATTGTCGTTGTCTTGAAGGACAAATATTTGGCTGAATTTTGTTGGCTTGCACAATCTATATCGTATAAGCCAGCCTGTTCAGGGCGACTGCAAGGTACAATTCGTATGCGTCAGGGAGCTTTGTCACATCACGTTTCAGTTTTTGCCTGATGTCTTTCAGTCGGTATTTGACGGTATTCGGATGGATATGCATCTGCTTTGCGGTTTCGACGACGCTGCTGCCCGCATCGAGCATAAACACCGAAAGGGTATCCACCGCCTCCGATGCGTTCCCGCCGCCGCTCGCCAAAAGCGGCTCCAAAACGGCCATATGCTCCTTGGCCCGGCCGTCCTCCATATTCAGCGTCTCAAGGCAGGTCAAGGCGAAGTTCAGTTCTTGGCGGAAAAACACCGCACGGTTGCGATAGATTGTTTTCAACGCAAACCACCCCTCCAAGGCGAGGTCGTACGCCTTCCTTGCATCCATGCGTGTCTGCAGATCCGAAAAACTGAGCAAGACCATGTCGCCGTCGGTGCATACCTCGTCCATAAACTCAAACGGTGCAGCCTCCGCCCCCTCAAGATCCTGCACGTCGCTCATCAGGCATATTATGCTTTCCTCGTAGCTGCCCACAAAAGCCGTCTTGTGCCTGTCCGATATAAAGGACTTAGCCTGAAGCATCTTGTTTGTCGTAAGCATCTCCGCACGGCTCTCCTCGCCCGCTTCGGACACGATCAAGACCCACATGTTATGGATGGATTTCATGTCTATACCAGACTGCGTCGCTATCTGATTTGTGCGATAGGCGTCGTCGTTCATAATCGCATTGACCAAAAGGTTCGAGCTTTGGGACCAGTCCGAATACTTTTGCATGCTCATAATCAATTGGATCGACTCGGAAATCTGCATCAGGGTATTTTTGTCGAGAGGCGTCAGTAGCTGTGTGTCGCCCTCCAACGCCACAAACACGTACATCCTCTGGTTCTTGCCCAGATAGACTGCACTGTAAAACATCGACAATGTTTGGTTGTCAAACCGTATCTCCGTGGTCTTCCCGTGCTGAAAAGCGGCCTTGCTCTCACCTATGCAGGCGATCAGCCTTTCAGGGTCAAACGTCCCCGTCATCGGCCACTGCGCCTTGCTTACCAAATGCATCTGCTCATCCGTCACGATGATGGAGACATGGAAACGGTCGCTGAGAATCCTTAATACATTGTCGATATTCCGCTGCCTTTCAGGAAATTGCGCCACCCTTTCAATAATGGTCGGAACAAAGTATTTTTCGTGAAGATTGTCATACAATATCAATTCGACAACCTCGCTTATCACGTCCGAATACCTGAAATCCATACGTCCGTGCGGCATTGTTATGAGGGGCATACCAAGCTCATCGGCAACATCTATCAATTTCTTGTCGAGTTTCGGCACGATGATGCCGATATAGTACAGAACGAAGACGACCACCCCGTTTTCGCACATATGCCTCATCACCTTGCATTGTACGTCTGGATCGTCCTTGGCTGACACAAAGGCCGTGATGACCATCTCGTTCGGGACAAACAGATCCTCGCCGAGCAACGACACCTCTGCATATTCCAAGACAGTCACCGATGCGACAATCTTGTTCAGCCCCGCTGAGCCGCCCGCAATAGCCGCCTCTTTCAGCGACGGCAAAGCCAGACAATCCGCAACAGTGACGCTCATGGTGTTTTACTCCTCCCGCATCCTCCATAAAGGTTCGTTTCCAGTGCCATTATAGCATACATGATTATGGCAAAAGACCCGGCCATTGCCGAGTCCTTCATTCTGTGGTGGAGAATAGGGGGATCGAACCCCTGACCTCATGATTGCGAACCATGCGCTCTCCCAAGTGTCCCGTACGCAACTCCCATTTGTTCATTTGGCAGTAGCGCAATTCCCTAATTTCCAACAAAGCCACACCTTGTATACTCCACCTCACTTATTGAAATTTTGATTTTATTATACCACAGTCGTACTATTTGAGGGATTTTTTCCAAGGGTTTTTCAACGTTTTTATGTCTTGGGAACCTACCCTAAATGTGTAATCAGGGTCACCTCCGCATACGCGGGGCTCATCACGTATTGCCTCAATCGGAGATAATCTCCCAATAACCGCCATTGGCTGGTCCGATACGGCGAATGATGTTTTTGTTTTTCAATGTTTTAATTCGGCCAAAAGCAGCTTGTGGTGAAATTTTTAGTGCAACAGCAATCGCATATGTTGATGTATCTGGGTTTTCTTGAATGATTTTTAGAACTGCTAATTGCTTTTTCGTGGCTTTTTTACCAACATTTTTACCAAGGTTTTTACCAACATTTCTACCAAGGTTTTTTTCAATGCTTTCAGTAGGAGTCTTGTTTAACGGCAACGTAAGAACCGTCCGCTCCGGGCTGAATTCTTCTTCAAAATGCGGCGGCCCCCAGTTCTCATCCCGCCATACAGAAAACACCTTGGGAATACCGCTTCCAGACCGCTCGCCGACGCCGAGCATATTGAATAGCTTGAGCAATGTGGCGTTTCGCGGGTCGGAATGCCCGCCTGCGAGCGCTTTTTCGAGGGGGATACGAAAACCACCGGGGTTGGCAATCGTTATTACGCCCGGCCATTTTTTCACGACCAACCCCATGCGTTCATAGTAGTTTGTGTTGACCAGCGCATTGGCCAAGGCTTCGCCCAAAGCCCTATGCACCGGCGTTTCGTCTATTCGCGTCGCGCCCGCGCCGATTTTGAACGGTACTTTGACATCCTGAGTCAATCTGTTTAGTGCCTTGTAATAAAAATCGTATAGATTTCCGCTCCAATCGCTGGAACTTGAAATGAAACGATCAGTCCAACGCTCATTTGTGCCGTCGTTTTCCTGATAATCAAGGAAGTATTGCGGGAATTCACGCACGATATAATATTCGTATCCAAACATGAGAAGCCCGGCGGCGGTTGGCCGCATCTTGCCATTCTCATCCTCAACAAGCGCGCCAAGTCTTAGTAGGAATTCCTGATTTGGAGCCTCAATCCAAACATGCTCCGGCTTGTCGGCGCGAAGGCGGTTCCGGTAGCGGTTCACCGTGTCATAATCAAAAGCATTTGGTGTCAAATAATCGAGCGCTATTTGATCCATCGAGTTGTTTGACTGGTCACGAAACATATTGCGTACCTCGTCAGGGTGACACCGATAGTCGCCTTCGCCATTTCGCCTATATGAACCCTTGAATGGATCGGTGCCAATATATATTGGCCTGGCGTGGCGGTCGGCGCGCGGGATGTCAATTTTAACGATTTTGGCCGCATTTGCTTTGGCAATAGTTACATCATCGTTTTTCAGGATATTAACATTGATTTTTTGTGCATTGTTCAGGTTGTCCCAAAATTGTTTCACGAGCCTTTCCGGGTCTGCCAAACCAATCGGGTTCAAAGATTTGTCCGACTTTTCCTCCACGCCAAGCAAAATCACGCCACCGTTCGTATTGGCAAAGGCTGAATAAGTTTCCCATATGCTATCGGGAAGCCCGCCCGCTGCTTTTTTCGCTTCGAGTCGGTTGCCCTCACGATAATTGCTCAGTTTACTCAAATCAATGTCCATATTGGTAGTATAACCGAAAACATACCCTTGGCGATAGTGCAGATTGATGGGCTTCGTAGTATGAGTAAAACGCACCCCAAAAATGGTGGTGCGCTTGTACCATTTGCACTTTATCTGTGTTATGCCGCCGCTTTTACGTCTTGCCCTGCCAATTCCATGTACTGGTTCATGGTAAGTGTCAGCTCCACAGAAATCTTATACTCCGAACCGACAAGCACTCTGCTGACAAGCTGACAAACTATCATCTTCTTCACATCAAAGTCGCAATCGTCAAAAATATCCGCCCATGCGACAAGTTTGTCATGCTGCACCTTAAACTCGCTTTCGAGTTGCCCTTTGCAGCTTAGGGCTTCTTTATGCAATTCAACGCTTGCTTGGACATCGCAAAGATCCTTTTCAGCCTTGACCATCATTTCGTTGAGAAGTTTTGCGGAATAGTTGCTTTCCCCTCTGATTTCCTTGACCATCTCAGCCTTAATCGTTTCTATGTTGTCCGCTGCTTTTCTCATGGCTTTTTCCGCCAAGATAAACTTTGCCCTTGTTTCGTTGCCTTTATCGTCCTGATATTTTCCCATGATTGATGATAACGGAACAGCTTTGGCTTGGTGCAATAATTCACGCACGGTTTTGCCCACGGCTTCATCTATCATCTTCGCGCTATAACCGTATTGACCATTGCATTTCCCCTTATGCCTCATATGGTTGTAACAAAGATACCGCCAGTAACGGCCGTCATAAAGTGTTCCGTCTTTCCGTATGCGTCGCTTCCCCGCAGTCGATGTCACAAGTCTGGCCCCACAGTTTGCGCAGTAAATGTTGCCGGTAAGCAGGCAATTGGTCGAGTACCTACGGGGAATGAAACGGTCGGATGCGTTCGACAAAGAGCGTTGCTTCAAGAACTCTTGCGTCCGAAAGAATATATCATCGTTGATTATGCGAAGATGCTCAAAAGGCTTAGAAACGCTGTCTCCGCTCCTAAGAATCCCGCGATACATAGGGTTTTTCAGCATATTTCTTATGGTACCGGAGACAAAACGTTCGCCTTTGCGGTTGAAAATGCCTTCTTTGGCAAGAAACGTAGCCACTCTTTGCGTCCCCATGCCCGCATTTGCATAACGGTCAAATACTATCCGTACAATAGACGCTTCTATTTCATCAACAACCAAGTCATGGACTTCATGGCCTTTCTTATTGATGCGACCAAGTTTTTCAAGACTATATCCAAAAGGCGCAACCCCGCCCTTGAATTGCCCTTCAAGGACAAGCTGCCCCATGCGAGATTTTACCCTTATTGATGTCTTTATGCTTTCCCCTGCCGCTTGCCAGTAGCGTATATAATTGAGTAGCTTATCGACATGGTTTTCAAATTTTTGCTGCCCTTCGGTAACACTCCAGACCTCGATCCCGTTTTGCACAAACCACTCGACCACGAAAGGTGTTTCGTCATCACGCCGCCCGATCCTGTCAAACATGAATACAAGCAGAACATCAAACTCTTTCTCTACGGCTGCCTGCTGCATTTCAATGATCGCATCTCTTTCCTTTGCCGATTTCTTGAATCCTGACACCCCCTTTTCCGAAAACTCCTTTTCGATCTTCCAGTCATGGTTTCTCGCCACAAAGTCATGGCAAGCTGTCTTCTGCATAGGGATGTCATCCTTCTCCACCTGTCCCAAGGTTGAAACTCTATAAAGCGTATACACTCTTTTCATTGTTGCTTTCCTCCTTTGCTGATACCTTAGCCGTTGTCCTGCTGAGATTATCCTTGGATAAGAAATCGAAAACAAAGGTGCAAAATCAGTTTTTGCATACTTGACTTTTATCAAATGATGCTGTAAGAATCCCTTTTACTTCATCCATCACACCTGGCTTTTCCTTGTCTGAAAAAACCAGCGTCAACGTTATTCCATTGACCACCATATCCAATGTGTCATGGTTAGCTACATTATTGTTCTGCATATATTCTCACCTACTTTCGGTGCTGAAATTCATATTTATAGGTTTGCTGTTAAAAGAAATGTGAGCCGGACGCGGGCTTTTTCAGATTCGGAGTTATATAAACTAAATTCAATCTGCCGGCGCCCGGCTCTTTTGTTGCCCCTATCTATGTAGGGCATTTTCTGATGCGGCTATTTGCCCCCGGCGACCCGCCGCATTGGGGATACATCAGGCGGCCTTTTGCGATAGACTCCACGGGAATTGCACCCCGGCACGGATCGCGTGCCGCTGCCCCCATTGCGTGATCCTATATCTCGGCAAAGCCGAAGGGCTGTGGCTGGGCAGGAGTATCATTATCCCCGATGCCGATCATCGCCGTGCCGGTAGCAATCCGGCATTTGCAGAGAAAGTATGTCGCTCGCCCCTACGGGGTCATCGCGCTTCTTGCAGTGGCTTTCGTTATCACACGGAGCATCGGGAACGTACCTGATGGACGCTATTAATTTTTCAAAGTACACGAAAGGTTTTCACCCTCCTAATTGGTTGGACAAAAAAGCCGCTTTTGTCGCCCCTAATCGAAAAACTTTTTATATATTTTTTCAAGTTTTTTCTCGGCGCGCACGATGGTACGATGAGCCGTTCCATTCGTACAGCCCTCAAGGGAAGCAATCTCTCGGATTGTCATGCCATCTACGAAACGAAGCAACATCCGCTTGCGCTGCAGAGCAGGCAACGAATCAATCTCTGCCAACATCTCTTTTATGCACTCGCAATGGAAAAATGCCCTTTCTGTTGTTTCGTCCTCACGCAAAGCCCTAATGTCAATCTCGTGGCATGAAAGCGCATCTCGTTCTACATATCTTCTATCCGCTCGCGCAATTCTGGCCTCCACCTTTTGCGCGTCCCTTACGACCTTATAGACCTCCGGCGCGACTTCATGACTGACCTCTTGGCCTAAAGCATCAACGAACGATACGAAATATCGTTCCTTACCGTCTATCATTTCTATGCGACGGGTATAAACTTTATCCTCAGTATACATCCTAAGTACCTCCTGATTTTGCAAAGCGATAACGGCTTGCAATGTCAGGCGGCCCTCGCGACCAAGGACAAATCTTATGTGAAATAAAAAACCCGCTTTCGTTTTGAAAACGGGGGATTATCAAAAAATGGGCGACGAATAGCAGGGCGATTTCTGCACGGTGCAAAAACGCCACAACTGCACCGCGTCAGCGCTGTCTATGCGCTGACGCTATTAAGAACCAGGCTCCCGGGGGGCATGACGCTTATCCTTTCGTAAGCGTAAAGCCTGGCGGTGCATATGCGTGGCGGTGTCGATAGGGTATTATCTGACGGCATCGTGATAATCGGTGCCGCTAGAATCGGAAATCACACAAATGGGCAGTGCCGGAGGTTGCAATGAGTTTTACGGGAATGAGAAGGAGCGATGAAGAATGGGCAAGAGTCATTGCGGATTAC
>Ga0099364_10000865_pt1 | contig 51318 bp, 43 predicted proteins | sample TergutTh196P3_FD_73070 | JGI IMG/M metagenome (GOLD analysis project Ga0099364, IMG submission 73070) | Microcerotermes parvus P3 segment gut microbial communities from Pointe-Noire, Republic of the Congo - Th196 P3 | ecosystem: Host-associated > Arthropoda: Insects > Digestive system > Gut ... | reverse complement strand
CGGCTCAAACAAATTTGCTTGCAATGAATGCCGCAATTGAAGCGGCTCATGCGGGCGATCTTGGAAAAGGTTTCGCCGTAGTTGCAGCAGAAGTACGGAAGCTGGCGGAAAGCACAACAGAAAATTCTAAAGCTATAACAAATTCTCTTAGAAGCATTATCAGTCAGGTAAGAGATGCAAAAACGGCAAGCGAAAGCGCAGGAACTATATTTGAAAATATACAGAAAGAAGTCGGCGCATTTGTCGAAGCATTCACAGAAATTTCCCATTCGGAAGAAGAACTAAATTCCGAAAAAAACCGCATAATAAACACAATGAAAGACCTTAATCAAATTTCTTCTGAGATTTCCGGCGGGAGCGTTGAAATATCAGAAGGAGCCGACAGTATCGAAAATGCTTTAAGGGGAATAAAAGATTTTTCCAATGAGCTTAAGATCGATATGGATGCCATCGAAGAAAAAATATTTGACGTTAGCGGAGCGCAGGGCGGAATGGTTCTGTACATGGTTAACACAAATAAAAATGTTGAAGGTTTTTACCAAAAAATGGCAGAAAACGGAGTAATCGAAAAAGAAGACGCCTTGTTCAATTATGATCTGATTATTCTAATGCACCGTAACTGGCTTTTTCAGCTTAGGGCATTTCTTGACGACAGAAAAACAGGTCTTAAAGCTACTCCCGAAGATCACTTAAATTGCGATTTGGGAAAATGGATATACGGAGACGGTAAACGTTTTACCCAAAGCAGTACATACAAAACACTTGAAGATATACATAAAAAGTTTCATATTGCAGCGGGGACTATAATACAGCTCAAGACAGATGGGAAACAAGCCGAAGCCGAAGAGCGTTATCAAAAACTTATGAATGATTACCACACCGTAGTTTCCCTGCTTGAGAAACTAAGTCGTGAAAAATAATCACCCGGCTGCAAAACATTAGAGTTGTTCGACAACCAACCGAATGTCGAACAACTCATTCTTTTTAAACAGTATACGTGCTTGCGCTTGTTGTTCCGCCTGTTCCCGTCCAATTAGTGTGGAAATACTCGCCGCGCGGTTTATCAGTCCGCTCGTATGTGTGCGCTCCAAAATAATCACGCTGCGCCTGTAAAAGATTTGCCGGAAGCCGTTCGCTTCGGTAACCGTCAAAGTATGCAAGCGCGCTTGCAAAGGCGGGAGCTGCAATTCCATTTTGCACTGCTGCGGAAACCACCCTCCTCCATGAATCCTGCGCGTCTTCGATAATTTTTGTAAAAAACGGATCAAGCAGAAGATTTTCCAGATTTGGATTTCTGTCAAACGCTTCTTTAATTTTTCCAAGGAAGACAGAGCGGATAATGCAGCCGCCTCTCCACATAAGCGCAATTCCGCCGTAATTTAAATTCCACTTGTATTCTTTTGCCGCTTCTTTCATTAAAAGATAACCTTGAGCATAGGAAACAACTTTTGATGCGTATAACGCTTTTTCAAGGTCTTTAACAAATGCTTTTTTATCGGCGGGCGGGATAATTTTTGGTTTTGAAAAAATCTTTGCCGCATTTACACGTTCATCCTTTGCGGCGGAAAGACAGCGGCTAAAAACAGCTTCGCCAATAAGCGTAAGGGGAACGCCGAAATCAAGGGCGGCAATTCCCGTCCATTTTCCCGTACCCTTCTGCCCTGCCGTATCAAGTATTTTTTCAACAAGAGGGCTGCCGTCTTTTTCTTTGTAACGAAGGATATCCCTTGTAATTTCGATTAGGTAACTTCCAAGCGAGCCAGAATTCCATTCTTCAAAGACACTTCCCATTTCATCACAGGAAAGCCCAAGAACATTTTTCATTAAATCGTAGGTTTCGCAGATTAGCTGCATATCTCCGTATTCGATGCCGTTATGCACCATTTTTATAAAGTGCCCCGCGCCGTTTTCACCAACCCAGTCGCAGCATGGTACATCGCCTTCAACCTTTGCGCTTATCGCCTGAAACATTGGTTTTACCAACGGCCATGCGGAAGGAGAACCGCCCGGCATAATTGAAGGCCCTTTTAACGCGCCTTCTTCGCCGCCGGAAACGCCTGTTCCAATGTACAAAAGCCCTTTAGATTCGACATATTCCGTTCTGCGTATTGAATCAATATAATTGGAATTTCCTCCGTCTATAATGATGTCGCCTTTTTCAAAAACTTCCAGAAGGGATTCGATTGTATCATCCACCGCCTTTCCGGCTTTTACCATGATTACCGCCTTGCGAGGCGCCGAAAGCGAAGCTGCTAAATCCTTCAGATTGTGGCAGCCGGTTATATTTTTTCCGGCTCCACGGCCGTTTACAAAATCATCAACTTTGGATGTTGTCCGGTTGTAAACCGCAACTTTAAAACCCTTGCTTTCAAGATTGAGAACAAGATTTTCTCCCATTACCGCAAGCCCGATAAGGCCAATATCAGAATTTCCCATTACATTCTCCTTTGTTTATGCTATCATACTGTAAAGGGGATTGTCCATGATAGATAAAACATATATTGCTAAAGGCGGAGCCGATATTGACCTTTGCGATTCAGAACTTGAAGAACTTTTTAATGAGGCGCTTTCTGCAGCAGTTTCTGACATAAAGAATTCAGGGAAGGCGATTATTCTGCCGCCTGATATTACCCGGTTCCATTCAAGGGCGGGTTTTTTTACAGAAACTGCGTCACGGTTTCTTGGAGATAAGTTAGGCGCTGTACTCCCCGCGCTCGGCACCCATGTGGCAATGACCGGAGCGGAAATTTCAAAAATGTTCGGAAATACTCCAAAAGAAAAATTCCTTGTTCACGACTGGCGCGACGGAATTACCGAGCTTGGGCGAATTGAAGCTGATTGGGTAGAAAAAGCTTCGCAAGGCGCTGTCTGTTACGATTGGCCTGTTCAGGTAAATAAAATTCTAAAAAAGGAAAGCGGCAACTTTTCTCTTGCCTTGTCCATAGGGCAGGTAGTGCCGCACGAAGTAGCCGGAATGGCAAACCACGCAAAAAATATCTTTGTCGGCACAGGAGGCAAAGAGGCAATTGATAAAAGCCACTTTGCCGGAGCTTCCTATGGAATGGAAAAAATCATGGGAAGGCCGGATAATCCCGTCCGCGCTCTTTTTGACGAAGGACTAAGGCGGTTTGGGAATATGCTTCCTCCAATCCTGTGGGTACTCACTGTAATCGGCGCACGGCAGGACGGGTCTCTTGCCGTCCGGGGGCTTTATGCTGGCTTTGGGCGCGAATGTTTTGAAAAAGCTTCGGCGCTTTCACAGGAAATCAATGTTAACCTGATGGGCGAACCGGTTAACAAAGCTGTTGTCTACCTTGAGCCGGAAGAATACCGCACCACATGGCTTGGAAACAAGGCAATTTACCGGACAAGAATGGTAATTTCTGACGGAGGCGAACTTTTGGTCATGGCGCCGGCGCTTGAACGTTTTGGAGAAGACACCGGAATCGACTCGCTGATACGCAAACACGGCTACCGCCCTGCAAAAGAAATTCTCGCAAAAACCAAATCCGATGCAGAACTTGGCGGAAATTTAAGCGCTGCCGCCCATCTTATACACGGATCAAGCGAGGGCAGGTTTACCGTCCGTTACTATCCCGGCGGCAAAGTGTCTAAGGAAGAGATTGAATCCGTCGGCTTTGAATGGGGAGACTTAAAAGAAGTTCAGGCGCATTATGATATTGGTAAACTTGCAAGCGGCTGGAATACAATGCCGGACGGCGAAAGAATATTCTTTGTGCCAAATCCTGCCCTCGGATTATGGGCAGAGAAAAAACGTTTTATCTAATTTCCTCCTGAAAAAATAATAATGAATGCCTCAAAAAACATCATACATATCCCGTATGCTAAAATAATCAAATAAAGAATAATTTTAAAAAAACGGAGTACAAATTTTTTACGGAATATGATTCTGTAACCATTCAATAAAACCTTATAAAAAGAACATACGCATAAAAAAAATGATGAATACCTAAGACCAAGCAGAAGTGAAAATAAAAATTCATCCGAACGTTCCGAGCCGACTACATATAAAATAAGAAAAATAATTGATGCAATAAAGCTAATTATCAGAATCCATGCTGTAATACTCCTTGCACCCCGCCCTTTTTTCTTAATATCAGCCGATTTTTGTGAATCTTCACTCATAAATAATTAATACCTCATTGCTCTTTATAGACATATACATTATTATAATACAGTATGAAGAAATTTTTTATCACTTTTGTAATATTGATTATTATTGGAACTGCCGGTTTTTTCTTCGGCTGGGTACAGTTGTCCGTCCCTCCCGGACAATACGGAGTAGTCTCTTCAAAAACTCATGGAGTTTCGCCTGTTTTAGTTCGTTCAGGCGAATTCCACTGGATCTGGTATAAATTGATACCTACAAATGTTTTAATATCTGTATACCAGCTTGAGCAAAAAACATATCCAATCAACTACAGTAATAACCTGCCGATGGGCGCTAATTATGCAGCTTTTGCCGGGCTTTCAGGTATTAATTTTTCATGGGATATACATGGAGAAATTTCCTTCAACATAAATCCAGATAAATTGATTTTTCTTGTTTCGCAGCAAAACATTACGAATCAGCATGAACTTGAAGAATATTTAAATAAAACAGCAAGGGAAATTGAAATACTCATCCTGCGCCATCTATCTGACTCTGCGGACAACCTTGTTAGGTTGGAACACATCATGGCGGGAAATATGGATTCAGAAATGGAACGGGAGATAAATACCAGGTTTCCGGAAATCAACGGTTTTTCTTTTATTATAGATTCTGCTGTTTATCCGGATTTCATTCTTTACAGAACTCTCCGCCAGATATACGAAGACTTCCTTTCTCAGCAGCATGAATTAATAACAGCCGATTTTGGCAGAAGAGCGGAAATGCGCATTGAATCCCAGCTTAGGTTTGAAGAACTGGAACGGTATGGAGAGTTATTAACAAGATATCCGATTTTACTGGATTATCTTACCTTTGAGTTTAATAACTAGAGTCTGTCTATATAGTAACTACTGCCCTGCCCTGTTTGTTGTTGAATAAAACCCGGAAAACAGGTATATTGTCTTTATGGAGGAAGCCCGCAGGTTTCCTCCATAAGAGACGATAAGAAACCGGTTAAGGAGATGATATGCGAAGAGCAGGGGTAATAATTTTAATACTCTTTTTATCTATTACAATGATTTTAACAGCTCAGGAAGATGACCCCTCTGTTGAAATTGACTGGGATTATTCAACCGAATTATATGCGGCCGGCGATCAAACATTTATTATATCATTGGGTGTCGTATTTCCTTCTTTGTTTTTGAATAACGGCAGCTTGCTTATAAATAATTTCTTTCCGGTAGGCGGGTCAGGTTCTCTTGTGTTAAATTACTACCTTAATTCGACATTTTTTATTGGCGGAGAAATATCCGGTTTTTTCATTGGTACAGTAGCTGAAAGCACATTGTTTGTTATTCCTATTGGTTTCAGAGCGGGAATGCAATTTATAGCAGGGAATTTTGAATTCCCAATTAATTTAACCACAGGTATTGTCTGGCATAATTATCTTAACTATGGTTATTTTGGATTGTATCTTAAAGCTTCCGGCGCTGTTTTTTACAGGGCTTTTCCGCAATGGTCATTCGGACTTACCAGCGACATCGGCTGGTATCCTGAATGGACGAGCAGTAAAAGTAAAAATGTTGACGGGTTTTTTGTTAACCTTTTGGTTTCAGCACGTTATCATTATTAATTATGGTGAGATATATGAAAAGAAAATTAACGGTATTTGCTGCATTATCCCTTTTTATCCTGATGTTCGGCGCTTGTAATGATCCTGTATTTTATATGATTTCTGAAGAGATTGAGGTTTTAAAACCGTATATAGCCGGGTCTCCTTCAAATATTGTTTTGCTGGACGGCGATATGTTTGTCGCGGCAGGACATAATTTGTATAGATACAGTGATGACGGCGGCGGCTATAAATGGTCGATAAGCCGGCGGTACGACCACAGGATCATACAGATTGCAGGTCCTGTAAACGGCAGCCTTTACGCGCTTTTTCTTAATGACGGCAATAACAACAGATTTATTCAACAAATTAATACCGGCTCAAATATGCCATTGGGAGATAATAAAATTGAAATTACTTCTGTAATACAATCAATGTATGCCGCCAACGGTTGTTTGTTTATAAGTGCATTGGATGATGACGAATACGAAACATATTACAGCACGGACGGTGAAAACATAACACTGATCGAAAACACTTCCAGTAATCACGGAAGGCTTAACGGTATTGCGCATAACACAACCGGGTATTTTTTGAGTATGGAAAGTGAAAGAGTTGGCGATAAAAATATCGGCGGGATATTCCATACGGCTGATCCAGCTTCTCCGGCGGCGCTTATTCCGGGCTCAGATAACGGTATTGTAGGAATTCTTGCTCTGGAAGATGCGTCGGTTGTCGCTGTTAATCGCAATGGAGTTCTTTACAATGTTACGTCTGCTTCAATAACAGCATCCGGTATTTCGTTCCCGGCAGATCCTCAGCGGCATTCAAACGGCGCGCTTGCCATTGTAAAAGAAAATGGGGAAAATAAACTTCTTGCCGGAAGACAGGACTCTTTGCAAACATCTCTAAGGACAGGTTATTCCTACGGGTATCTGGAATTGACGCTGGATGGTGATTCGCTCCCTGTATCAGGAAATTTTATAGAACCTGATATAAGCAATTTCCCGTCCTCGATTGGAAGAAATCCTGTTAATAGTATTGTTCAAGGGCCGTGTGGAACAGTATTTGCATCAACCCAAAATAACGGGCTTTGGTCATTGCGCCCACGCAGAGCAGGTGTAATTTCATGGAATTCCGAACAATGAAAAGCTCTGTTGTGAATAAGACATCTCAATAATGGAAGACCTGTTTTCTTCTAAAAATAAAAATTCCGCTAATGGCTTATCTTTAGATACCAGCCCTCTTGCCGACAGAATGCGTCCGCGTAATTTGGAAGATATAATCGGTCAGGATCACATTGTTGGTCCGGGAAGGCTTCTTCGGCGTGCAATTCAGGCAGATCGCCTTTCTTCAATCATTCTTTACGGTCCTCCGGGAACAGGAAAAACATCTCTAGCGGCTGTAATTGCAAACACAACAAGAGCTGCATTTGAAAAATTAAATGCCGTCCTTTCCGGAGTAAAAGATCTTCGCGAAGTTATTGATCGCAGCGACGAACGCAGCAGGCTCTACAGTAAAAGGACAATTCTTTTTGTGGATGAAGTTCATCGCTGGAACAAAGCGCAGCAGGATGCGCTTTTACCTTGGGTTGAAAACGGAACTGTAATTCTTGTAGGCGCTACAACAGAAAATCCTTTTTTCGAAGTAAACCGCGCTCTTGTAAGCCGCAGCAGAATTTTTCAGTTAAAGCCGCTTGAATCAAGCGATCTTATGGAGGCGGCAAAACGCACTTTAAACGATAAAGAACGCGGCTACGGCAGATGGAATGTTCAGTTTGAAGAAGGTGCCCTTGAACATCTCGTAGAAATAGCCGCCGGCGATGTACGCAGTCTTTTAAACGCTCTGGAACTTGCAATTGAAACAAGCAGTTTGACTTGGCCTCCTCCTCCCGGAACAGAAATTTTTATTTCACTGCAGGCTGCAGAAGAAAGCATACAACGAAGAGCTTTGTTATATGACCGCGACGGCGATTATCATTTTGATACAATAAGCGCATTTATAAAAAGTATACGGGGCAGCGATCCTGATGCCGCTCTCTATTGGCTTGCAAAGATGGTGCGCGCGGGAGAAGATCCAAAATTTATCTTCAGGCGTATGATTATTCTTGCAAGCGAAGATGTCGGTCTTGCAGATCCTTATGCGCTTTCTGTTGTTATCTCATGCGCTCAGGCATTTGAGCGTATAGGATTCCCCGAAGGAAACTTCCCTCTTGCACATGCATGTTTGTATTTATCAACTGCACCCAAGTCAAACACTACAATGTCTTACTTTGATGCATTAAAAGAAGTTGAACGTGAAGATGCAGAAGTCCCGAATCACTTAAAAGATGCATCAAGAGATGCAGAAGGCTTCAGGCATGGCGAGGGTTATGTATATCCTCACGCATACCGCGATCATTGGGCGGCACAGCAATACTTGCCAACAACATTAAAGGGCAGGGCTTTTTACATACCATCAACAGTAGGTTACGAAGGAAAAATTCGCGACGAAGTTTTACATAAACGAGAATTACAGGCGGCAATTGTTTTAGGTGATGAAGCCGGAGGGGAATTTCTTTCATGGTCGGCTGCATCAAAAGGGCGCGAAGGCTGGTTTAAGCGTATTGAATCCGGCCGAAGCAAACTTCTCCTGAGCGACAGAGACACAATTTATACGGCGGCGTCTCCTTCGCGCCATGCGCGGATTTTGATTCCTTTTGCAAATGACGGGCTTTTACTCTGGGAAGGATTACGCCGCTGCCCCGAGGGATTAACTGCAGCGCTTGTTAACAATTATGCCGCAAAAGACGCCCTCCTAAAGTATGCCTCTGTTTCTCTTGATGAATCTGAAAAACCGTTAATAGCAATAACTGATGAAATTCTACCCTCTGTTGAACAGTGCGAACAATGGTTTGATTGCTCAAAGTTTGACCATATTCTGATTCGGCTTCCCCGTCTGACATTAATAGATCCCCAGCTGGCTGTTTCAGCAAAATCTCTGCTTGCAAAAGACGGTAACCTTATACTTTTAGCATCGCCGCCTCGTTACGGCGAACGTATTTCCCGCATTTTAATGCAGGAATGTGAAGAAAAACAACTTGCGGCTAAACTGGAAAAAGCAGAAGATGAATTTTTTAATAAAACAACCGGTACGGGTCTATGGGACGAAGATGAGCTTGTTGCCGCTTTCTTAACTCAAGGTTTAAAAACAGAACATTCGATTATAAACCAAAAAGAAGAACGTCTTATTACCGAAAAAGATCTTTCTTACTGGTTCAATATAGAAACATCCCGATGGGGGGCTTTTATTGCTAAAAGTCTGGAAGAATCTGAATTTAAAGCTGTAGAAGATGCGCTGAAAACACGTATTAAAAAGGGACCGGTTATCTGGAAGTGGAAAAGTATAAACTTAAAGATTTTTAATGTTTAAAAATTCTAAAAATTGCTTTTTTTTATTTCTTTTTATTTAGTATTATGTTAATATTATTTCTATAAATTATTTAATTTCTCTAAAGGGGTGTAATTAATGAAAGAAGAAGCAGCAAAGAAAAAAACAGTATCAAGTACCTCCAAATCTGTAAAGAAAAGTACATTATCCGAAGAACCGGCTAAAACTGTAAAACCAAAAGCTGTAACAACGTCAGTTGTAGCAACATCAGTTGTAACAACGCCAAAAGTAAGTAAAACAGCAGCAAAACCAACTGCAAAGAAAGAAACTGCCAAAGAACCTCTTCCAAAAACAACAGTAAAACCAGCCGTTAAATCAGAAGCAAAGCCAAAAACAGAGGCCAAGCCTGCAATAAAATCTGAACAAAAATCAAAAACAGCGGTAAAACCGGCTGAAAAAACAACAACCCAACTTAAAACGGTAAAAAAACCAACGGGCAAATCCGTCCCAAAAGGAACAGAAAAGCCGGCTGCCAAACCAAAACCGGTAACAACTGAAAAACCGGCCGATGAGCCTGTAGAAACTCAAGATATGAGTTTACCTGAAGGAAGTGCAGTTCAACCTACCGGTCAGAGAAGACCGTTGATTGTTTTTCCAAAATAAATCAAAAAATAACTAAAGTTTTGTCTCAAGTCTGTCGATAAATGTAATGGATTTAGGTGTATAGGCAAGATTTTCCGCGGATTTTGCTTATACATTATATCAAACGGGAGCAAGGATGCTCCTGCAAAAATTCAAGGAGGATCTTATGATCATCAATCACAACCTGAGCGCAATGTTTGCGGACAGGTCCCTCGGGGTAACCCAACTTTCCATCAACAAAAACATGGAGAAACTCTCCTCGGGTCTTCGAATCAACCGTGCAGGCGATGACGCCTCAGGGCTTGCGGTTTCCGAAAAATTACGGAGCCAGATTCGCGGTCTTAACCAAGCGTCAAGCAATGCACAGAACGGCATCTCTTTCATTCAGGTATCTGAAGGGTATCTCCAGGAAACCCAGGATATTCTGCAGCGCGTAAGGGAATTGGCTGTTCAGGCTGCAAACGGTATCTACACCGATGAAGACAGGCTCTACATTCAGGTGGAAGTATCACAGCTTGTTGCCGAAGTTGACAGAATTGCAAGCCATGCCCAGTTTAACGGCATGAATATGCTTACAGGACGTTTTGCACGCATGAGCGGGCAAAACACTGTTACTGCTTCAATGTGGCTCCATATCGGCGCGAATATGGATCAAAGGGAAAGGGTCTTCATCGGAACAATGACCGCAAAAGGTCTTGGAATCCGCAATGCAGGCGACGAATCCTTTATCAGTCTGGAAGATTCGGATGAAGCCAACAGGACAATCGGTATTGTTGATGCAGCTCTTAAAATCATCAACAAGCAAAGGGCAGACCTTGGCGCTTATCAGAACCGTCTGGAACATGCAGTCCGCGGTCTTGACATTGGCGCCGAAAATATGCAGGCAGCCGAATCCAGGATTAGGGACACCAATATGGCGAACCAGATCGTTGACTATGTCAGGGATCAGATCCTTAACCAGGCAGGCACTGCAATGCTCGCGCAGGCAAATCAAAGGGCAACTTCGGTCTTGTCATTACTGCAGTAATGTAGTATACTTTATTGTAGGGGGTAACCTGATGTTTTTACGTGGAAGAAGCTTCAGGCCCCCCCTTTGTTAAACCTTTAAAAAGGTACGATATTTGACAAAAACTCTCCAGCTTTGTAATACAGGGTGCGCCCTGATTTTGCATTTTCGGGACAGTATGAACCGATCATTTTCCCGCCATATACCGCAAGGAATGGTGTCGAAAAATGGTCGTTTTGTTCTGTTTGCAGATAAATGCGGTGGTGCGCGAAACCATCACTCTACTCTGCTCCCGCAGGACAACTCCGGCAAGGATAGCCGGGGGTAAGCGGGTATCTGTGGTTATTCACGGGTACCTAACATGGAGGGTATATTATGATTATTAATCACAACATGAGCGCCATTTTCGCCGATCGTCAGCTTGGCGTAACTCAGCTTGAATTGTCCAAAAACATGGAAAAATTAAGTTCCGGTTTAAGGATAAATCGCGCTGGTGATGATGCATCCGGACTTGCGGTCTCCGAAAAAATGAGGAGTCAGATTCGCGGATTGCAGCAGGCGGAACGCAATATCCAAAACGGCGTGTCTTTTATCCAGGCAACTGAAGGCTTCCTTCAGGGAACACAGGATATTCTGCACCGCCTTAGGGAATTATCGGTACAATCAGCTAACGGAATCTATACCGATGAAGATCGCATGCAGATCCAAGTCGAAGTTTCCCAGTTGGTTGACGAAGTTAACCGCATTGCAAGCCATGCCCAGTTTAACGGCATGAACATGCTCACCGGAGCTTTTGCCCAGAATTCTGCCTCAGGCAGAGCTATGCAGCTTCAGGTTGGAGCCAACATGGATCAAAATGCAAGAATCTATGTAGGCGATATGTCAGCTGCCGCTTTAGGTATAGCCGATTCACAGGGAACAGAGGGAAAAATTTCCATCGCTTCCCCCGAAGAAGCAAACCTTGCAATCGGTACTATTGATGCTGCTTTGAAAATTGTTTCAAAACAGCGTGCCGATCTTGGCGCTTATCAAAACCGTTTCGAAATGGCAGCTCAAGGTGTAGCCATTGCGTCGGAAAACATTCAGGCAGCTGAATCCCGTGTTAGGGATGCAAACATGGCGTCAAAGATAGTTGACTATACAAGGGATGTTATCTTGACACAAACCGGATCTGCTATGTTGGCTCAGGCCAATCTGCGCAGTCAGGCAGTATTGCAGCTGCTTTCGTAAAGAGAACTATTTAAAAAGGATGCGGATTAAGAGACTTCTGGACGTCGTCTTTTTTTCGCAGGAAACAGTGAAGTTCGCGCCTTCACTGTCTGCCTGACCACACATTTTATTTTTTATAAAAAAATAAAATTGTGTGGTTAGGTAAAATTTCTACCATGGATTGGTGGAAACAACGGGTTTGTTTATATAGCTTCCGGTACAGCGAAGCTTCACGCCCGTTTTTACACGGAGGTACAATATGTCCGTATCAAATGTAGGATATATTTCTGTCTCACCGGTAACGTATCATGCAGATGTGCGGGAACAGGTTGTAAGACAGCCGGAACAAGCAACAGTAAAGCCTCAGGTAATTCATTCTACAACAGAAGATATCAAGCGAATGAGTCTGGCTTTAAGCAAAAAACTTCAATTTGTAGTAGATCACGGCTCGAATCAGGTGATTGTCAAGGTAATTGACAGAGAAACCGATAAAGTGATTAAGGAATTACCTCCCGAGGAATTGCAACGGCTGCACAGGAATCTTAAAGAAGCTATCGGTCTTGTACTGGACGAGATGGTTTAGACTGACCGTTAGAGCAATCGATTTTACCTGAAAGGGGAACAGGTCTATGTCTGATGTCTATATACCGGGAGTTACCAGCCGGTTCAATACAGATCAAATGATTGATGCTGTAATGAACGTCCAGCGAATTCCCAGAGACAGAGTAGAACAAAATATTGAAACGCTCCAGCGCCAAAGAAGCTATTGGCAGATACTTGGTTCGCGTATAAACTCTCTGCGTCAAAGCGCAAGCAATTTGTTCGCATTTCAAAATCCTTTTAACGAAAGAATCGCCCGGTCTGCAGATGATTCTGTAATTACCGCCTCCGCTACAAGGCAGGCGTCCGAACAATCATTTTCCTTTACGGTAACTCAAACTGCGGCGGCGGATCGCTTCATTTCCAGACCCCTTGATGAGAGGATGAGAATTGAAGCTGGTACTTATATTTTTACTGTAGGTGATACAGAAATTCCCATAACTTTCCGCGGGGGTACGCTGAGAGAATTTGTTGACATAGTTAACAGCCGCGGGCGTGATAAAATTTCGGCAAATCTTATTGCAGTTCAGGCAGGGACAAGATCGCTTTTAATTGAATCAAGAGAAACAGGTGCAGAAAACAGACTCGGTTTTGCAGGTGATTCAATAGAGCTTGTTACAAGCATTGGCATGATGGAACGCAGCAACGATTCGCAGAGGGACATTGCAATAAACAATAACACCATACAAAGAAGCGGTCAAAATGCTTCCGATATTTCCGTCAGCAATGGAGCGCTGCAGGTTTCTCCCCAGTCTACTGCCTCTGTACCAATTAATATGTCCATGGCAATTGGCTCGCCTTTGGTGCTTCGGTTGGAAACTCAGACAAGAATTAGTTATGATGATGAATCTAATAACCAGCCGCCTCCCGGGCCGTCTATCCAATCCGGCTCAGTTACATACAGCGGAATTACAATTACAAATGAGCCGTCAAATGCTCCAATGCCCCAGTGGCAGCCGCCGCCTGCTCCGGTCCGGCATGATAACATGTCGGTGCTAACCCTTGTATTCTCCGATGGAACCAGAGAAGTATTACCGGCAATCTCGGACAGTAATTCTCCGACAACAAGACAGTACAACGTAGGAGAAATTGCACAAGGAAGAACATTAGTTTCGTTAAATGTAGAAAATGAAAATACCCATCGCGAAGTTTCCATCGGAAATATCGAAATTTTTGATCCCTCGTCAGTAGGCGGGCTAAGACCGGTAAATGCGGTTTCTACTGCACGTGATTCGATTATTTCGATGGAAGGCATCCAGATTACCCGTCCAACAAATAATATTGATGATCTTATTCCCGGCGTAACAATTAATGTAAGAGGCGTATCAACAAGACCTGTTGAATTAAGCGTAAGAGCCGATACCGAATCCATTAAGGATGCAATAATTTCGTTTGTCGGAAACTACAACCTTCTAATGGCAGAACTTAATGTTTTAACCAGAAGAGCCACTCTCAGCGATGGGAGAACTTCCATAACAGATTACACCATAATAGAGGAATTAACATACCTTACTGCCGATGAAGCCGCTGCAATGAGAGAAAGACAAGGCGCTTTTGCAAGCGATTCTACATTGAGCACATTAAGAAACAATTTAATGAGGACGATTTCTGCACCCTACCCTACTTTTATGGAAAGAGAACTTTCGCTTCTTGCTCAGATTGGAATAAGTACAAATGCATTGGGCGGAAGCGGTTACGACCCTTCACGTTTAAGAGGTTATCTGCAAATAAACGAAGGAGTTCTTGACCGTGCTTTGGAAACAAATGTTCTTGGCATAAAGGAACTTTTTGCAAATGACACAACGGGAGATCTCCTTGCTGATACGGGAGTTGCTTTTAATATTGACGCTCTGGCTTCTCCGTATGTAGGAATAGGCGGTATTATTTCATTAAAAACAAGCACAATTGATTCAAGAATAGGTCAGGATCAAACTCGTATAACAACACTGGATCGCCAGCTTGCGGCAAAGGAAGCGGAACTTCGGCTTCAATATGCAAGGATGGAGCAAGCCTACGCTCAAATGGAGAGAATGTCTTCATCGTTGGAAAATTTTAACATACAAAACCGGGGCAATTAACAATGGAAATAAAGATTAATGAAAAACCGGCTGATATAACACTTGAAAGCGAAAAAACCATAGGAGACGTTTTAGCCGGCATTGAGGGGTGGCTGTCCGTTTCAGGTCATAGATTAACCGGTTTTAACATTGACGGAAGGGATGTTTTATTAGCAGAGATTGAAAGCGTATTTACAAAAAAGATAGACAGCGTAAAAACTCTTGATGTTTTTACATCTACAATTACCCAGCTTACCGCACAAAGCCTTGGCGATCTTTTGACAGATATAGATCGATTTGAAACACTTGCATTCGATGAAAAAGAAAAATTTAACAAGGATTGGAATGAAAGCGCGCAGGCAAAATATATCCTGCAGCAGATTCCGGATCTTTTTATATTATGTATAAATACTTTTGCAAGCGGAGATGTCTCCTCCAATACACTGCGTTCAATCGCCGAAGAGCGCCTGCGCGAGACAGATGATCCATTTGGTGAATTTGAAAAAATGGAGCAATTGGTTACTGACACCTGTATAAGGCTTGTTGATCTTCCGCTTGATATTCAGACGGGAAAAGACGAACAGGCTGCGCGGACAATTCAGATTTTTTCCGGAATTACTGAAAAAATAATCCGCATATACGGCCAGCTTGGCTTTCAGGGGTATCTTGAAAACGCTGATAATAATGACGATGAAATCCGAAAGTTGATAAATGAGTTTACCTGCCTGTTAAAAGAACTTCTGGAAGCCTATGAAAAGCACGACTCTATTCTAATAGGAGATTTGGCCGAATATGAAGCTGCGCCGAAACTTCAAAATTTATATAAAACTATTTTAGATAAAAGCTGTAAGATGGCGGCATTTAACAATGAAAGTACAGGAGGAAAATAGTTACTATGAAAACGGCATTATTGCCTCTTCAGGTCAGTGTAACAGATTTTCAATTTGGTTCTTCCTCCAACAATAACGCCATTTTATTATTGGCGTTTGTTGGTATTGCTTTGGTAATTTTCATAATCTACAGAATTTCAAAAAAAGGGATCAAGCTGAACATCGGGGTAAAAACAGCATCCGGGTTTTCCTTTCGCCGTTTGATAAAAAACATGGGGTTTGACCGTGAACAGACTAAAATGCTTGACTATGTCTTTAAAACAGACGGCGTAACTGAACCCGAAAAATCCCTTGCCAATCCTGTTTTGCTTGATCGGCATTTTAGAAGAGCTTATCGTACGATTGGACAGGCATCCGGCGGAAATAATGAAATCCAAAACCGGCTTTCTATTTTATTTTCAACCAGAAATATACTGGAAAACAGCGCTTACGGCCTTATCTCGTCTACCCAGCAATTAAAAGGGGAAGTAACATTAACCATCACTTACGGCAAAGAGCAGATTGAAGCTTCTGTTCTTTCGGCAAGAGGCGATCATCTTGCAGTAGAAAGCCCTAAAACAGTACTTGGAACCCAGATAAACATTCCCAAAGGAACCAGGCTGACTGCAGTATTTTTTACAAAAAATAATAAAGGTTTTTCTTTTGAAACCCGCGTGCTTGGATATGCAACAATGTACGGACATCCGGCATTGCAGCTTGCCCATTCAAATCAACTTAGATTTTTATCGCACCGCAAGTATAGAAGGAAGTACACTGATATTGCGTGTTCTATGTTTTTGGTGTATGTTGAGGGAAGCGGTAAAAAGCAACGGCTTGTAGTTGATAAACGCAGACTTGCAGGTAATATCGCTGATATTTCCATGGGCGGCTGTTCAATAAAAACCAGCGCTCCAGTGCAGGTTGGAGCAAGGTTTAAAGTTGAATTCGCACAGGGCGGCGGTAATGTGGCGGCATTGGGACAGGTATTAAGGACTAACAAAACTGGCTTTAATACAGTTATTCATATGAGGTTTTTAAGAGTCTCACAAAAGTCGATGAATCTGATAAACGCCTTTGTCTATGAGTATGCAAATGAATAAAAAAGGAATGGAAAATGAAAGTTGTCAGCATTAAGGACATGATAAGAAAAGATGTCCCAATTTATTACAGGAAACTTTATACAGGCGTTGCAGTTATTGAGTTAAACCAAAAATCAACTGATTATCGTATTGATTTTTCTATTGAATACAAACCTACAGGTCAGAAAGATGTAAATGTAAGTTTTATCGACAACATTGATTGTCCAATAGTTCCCATAAACCGTGAATTAAGAATATATATTTCAGAATTGGATTCCAATGGCGGATTGCCGGATTGATTTTTTTGAACCTTCTTCTCTTTTTGGAATACACAGATTGAATGTTAATAATCAGGAACATATCTCCAATTCCCCGGAAGACACTTTTTATATTGGAAAACAATTGGCAAAATTATTTTCCAAAGGCTGTACTGTTGCGTTGACAGGAACACTCGGCAGCGGGAAAACTCAGCTTACAAAGGGAATTGCCTGCGGTTTGGGTATTAATGAACAAATAACCAGTCCAACATACACAATAGTAAATGAATACAGTTTTCAATCTTCTGCCTTCTTCCATATTGACGCTTACCGGTTAAATGACGATAAAGATTTTGAAGAAATTGGCGGAAGCGAAATATTAAATTCAGGCTCAATTTGCGTTATAGAATGGAGCGACCGGATCCTGAAATGCCTGCCGGATAATGTAATAAAAATTTCAATTGAAATAACAGGCCCTTCTTCAAGGCTGATAAAAATATCAAACAGGGAGGATTCATGAATTTTCTTGCAATTGATTCCTTCTGCCAAGTTCTATCTGTTGCCGTCGTTAAAGGCGATGAAGTATTTTATCAGGAGGCAGATGCAGGTGTCAGACACTGTGAACTGGTAATTTCTCTTATTGAAAACCAGCTTACCCGCGCCTGTCTTAAACCCGCTGAATTGGACGGCGTATTGTGCATGGGAGGGCCGGGCTCTTTTACGGGGCTTCGTATCGGGTATTCAACTGCAAAAGCATTGGCATTGTCGCTTTCTATTCCATTTGCCTCAGTACCAACTCTTGATTGTATAGCATTCAGGGACACCGAAAAATTTGAATGTGATAGATTATTCCTTGCTTTAATTCAGGCAAGAAAAAACGCTTACTTTTATGCATTTTTTAAAGGTAAAATTCGTTTGACTCCGGATAAAGATGCAGATACTGCCGTAATTAAACTGGAAATTCAAGAATACTTAAATTCAGGTTATAATAAAATTATCTTATCCGGCCCGGGAGCAGTTGATTTTATGAATTCACTCCCTGAGCTTAGGGAAAATCTTATACCCTTATATCAGAATAAAGGGTATGCAGAAGAGCTCATATCTATTGCAAAAACCAGAAAAATACCAGATAATAATAGCAGAGAGTTTCTTTATTCCGGTCCTGAATATATCAGAAAGACGGATGCTGAACTAAATTTAATGTAAAAGTTGGGAATTAAAATGAGTTTTACAATTGAAGATGAAGAAGAATTGGAATCACTCGAACCTCAATCAAGTTCACAGACCGACGGTTACCTTCTTGAAGAACTTAAAGACGAAGATGAACCTTATGAGAATAAGCACAATACAGGATTGTCTTCTTCTCACATACCATTTAAAGCAAGTATTTTCCCTGTATTGATTATTAACAGAGGATTAAAAATAATTTATACAAACGATTCCTGCAAAAACATGTTTTCCGGATTTTCAGAACTACCCGGGAAATATTTTTTCGATTTATTCGGCAGGGCTTTTGAGATAGAAGATGTAAGAAAAATCAGAGATACAATAATAAACGGCGGCGACGGCTTTTCATGGAAAGGTTCAGCTCAGTTAAAAACACGCAGTACTGTTTCTGTTCAGATAAGGGTGTATATTTTTCCTCTTGAAATGAATTTAAAGGAGCCTACTGATTTTGTAGTAATGTTTGACGATTTTACAGAAGAAAACAAAAAATTATTACGTTCAGTCTTTCTTTCACTCCTTGAAGCTTCAAAACTAAAAGATAATGACACCGGAAATCATATTGTACGCGTAAATGAATACTGTAAATTGATTTCTCAGGAACTCTATAAAATTGGCGGAGAGGGATATAAACGTGTAGATGCAGATTTTATTGATAACATAGGTTTTCTTGCCGCAATGCACGATGTGGGAAAGATCGGCACGCCGGACGATATTCTAAACAAGGAAGGGCCGCTTTCCGATTGGGAATGGGTTGTAATGCGTGAACATACAAAGAACGGGGCTTTTATTTTATCAACCTACCCATATCCAATGGCAAAGGAAATTGCGCTTTCCCACCATGAAAAATGGAATGGTACAGGTTATCCATTCCAGCTTGAAGGAGAAATGATCCCGCTTGCCGCAAGGATTGTAACAATCGCCGATGTCTACGATGCGCTTCGTATGGAACGCTGTTATAAACCTGCTTTAAGCCACGAAGTTTCCGTAAAAAAAATAATAGAACAAAGCGGCATTCATTTTGATCCAAGCCTTATTAATGTGTTTAAGACAATTACCGATGACATCGGGAAAATTTACGATTCTTATTCAGATTGATTTTTACCGCTGAATTTTTAACAATTTTCCAGTTCTGTAAATGCTTCTGAAAGGAATCTGTTTAAAAAAAACATTTTATCTTTGTCTTTCCATTTTCTCAGTGTTTTTGGTATACATTCTTCAATTTCCATATTAAAAAGTTTTTTGAATTTATTCCTATCGGGACCTTCTTTAATCCTATACCCCATTAAAATAATATCTTTTATCAAATCTTTTTTTTCAAGCTTATCGCAAAATTTTAACCATGGGTTTTTATTGGTTGTATGATCTAAAAAATATTCCAGATAATCATTTAGATTTGGCGGATATGTATATCTTATTCCCTGCGCAGTTTTATTATTTATTATTGTGCCTGATGCAGCAGGTCCTGCTCCAAGCCAGCTATCCATCTTCCAGTAATGAATATTATGCCGGCACTTTTTACCGGGAAGTGCAAAATTGGAAATTTCATAGTGTTCATATCCTGCATTCTTCAGGAGCTCACAGCCTGCAAGCCACATTGCATCCAGTGTTTCATTTCCGGGTAATTTAATTTCTTTTAATTTTATTTTTTTATCAAGCGGCGTATCATTTTCGATAATCATGCTGTAAAGTGATATGTGTGCAGGTTTATATTGTAAAAGGCGGGTTATGTCTTTTTTTACTATTTCTTCTGTTTGATAAGGCAGCCCTGTCATCATGTCCACAGAAAGTGATTCTCCAAAATATTCCAAAGCTTCTTTCAGACATTCGTCCAGCATTTTTACGCTTCCGCTGCGGTTAACAGCAAAACGTGATGGTTCGTGAAATGTTTGTATTCCAATGCTTAACCTGTTTACCCCTCCTTTACGGCATACTTCCATGAATTCTTTTGTAAGTGACTGCGGGTTTGCTTCAACTGTAAATTCTTCAGGAGAAAACCCCTTTATTGAATTTAACGCTTCAAGCAATACGGTTATTTTTTTTCCCAATACAGAAGGAGTACCGCCGCCTATATATACAGTTTGAATTTTTTTAACATTATAATATTCAATTTGATATTTTATGTCGGTAATGACAGAGGATAAAAATAAATCAATTTTATTTTTATCCCCGGGTTTTTCAGAAATCAATTCAGAATAGAAATCACAGTAATCACAAAAAGAAGAGCAAAAGGGAATATTTATGTATAACGAAGTTGAGTTCACGTTATAGGAATTCAATTTTGTTAAACGGCCAAAACCTTACTACAGCTCTTGCAGTGAGCATTAATGAAGAAACTGCACCCCATGTACGCGAATCGTTTGTATTGCTTCTGTCATCGGAAATAACAAAAAATTCATCAGGACCAAGAATGACAGGATCCATATTGCCCGAAAATGGAAGCGAATCGTCCCACAAAGCAGGAACTTGAGGAATTGCAGGATGGTAAGGTCTATCCGCAAGCTCAAATTCCGTAAGACTGAAGGAATTTCCGGCGGTTTTTACCCTGAATATGTAGTCGGTCATGGAAATCTCATCACCGGGAAACGCAATCACTCTTTTTACATAATATTGGCCGTCTCCCGAAAAGATACTAACCTTTTGTAAAGTAAAAAATCTTACAATACCGTCTATTATTTGCAAAGGAAGTTTCTTTTCATAAAAATGTCCCTTGTCAATAAGTACAATGCTTCCACGCTTGAAATTATATGGGTTATCTTCTGTATTGCTGCGATTCCATCGAATCATAAAAGACGAAAAAATTACCCGGTCTCCTGCAGTAAGACCCGGCTGCATGGAATTACTTTCTACAGACCAGACTGAAAAGAAAAAAGCAGTAAGGCAGTTGTAAACTATAAAGAATGACAGACATATTAAAGTAACTTTTAATAGTTTGTACCTATGGTGTTTTTGCGCTTTGTATGAATATTGCTTCCGTTTATCAAACATAATCCCCGCCCTAAATAATACTTCCAATACGCCAATACGGCCAGTATATAATCATACCCTTGCCAAGCACCCTTGACAGTCTTACAGGTCCAAAGTACCGCCCGTCTCTTGAATTATCACGATTATCTCCAAGGGGGAATATTCTGCCTTCCGGCACATACCAGCCAAGACGGTGCCTTGCAAGAAGCATCGAATAACGGCTGTCGCCCGGAGATATTTTTCTTAATGTCTCTAGTCTTGTTTTTTCATGAGTAAGGTAATCGGGAAAACGAATATTATTAATTCTTGTACTTTGATCAAGCAATTGCTGAGAAGGTTGTATTCCCCTGTCAATCCATGCAGCGGCTTTCCCCGCAGCAATAAGGGTAGGATATTCATCCTGCGTCATCAGCCTGTTTATATTATGGTTCCAGCCGCGCTGTACATTATAATCATTTTCGCTTACCCAATTTTCTTCACCGGAAAACCGGATCATTATATCGCCGTTTTCCATTGTAAAATGATCTCCGGCCTGCCCTATTGCACGCTTAATAAGAAAATGAACTCTTGGTTCGCCGGAATCATCCTGATCTATATCTATAAGAGATAGGGTCAGCATATATATAATTCTCTGTGCAATATCAAAAACAGGTCCGCGGGAAATATACGAAGGGTTTTCAAAAATGATGATATCATTTCGTTTTGGCACTATCGGGCTTGGCAGTTTTCCAAGACCAGGGAGTAATTCAGGGCCGTAAATAATTTTATTAACAAACACATGATCGCCTATATTTAATGAATCGATCATTGAACCAGAAGGAATTCTATATGCCTGAATCAAATATTGATTGATTAACAATACCATGCAGGCAGCCCATAAAAATGCTTCTATCCAGTCAACAAAGACATTTTTATTCCTGCGTTTTTCTTTTTTGATACGCCGTATTTTTGCACGCCGGGTCAGGAATTTTTCAGTTATTAGCTGAATTTGGTCAAAAAAATCCGGCTGCTTCGCTTGATTGGGCATTTGATTGATTTTACCATATATTTACCGCCAAGATCAAGGAAAAAGCCGGATTAATTAATCCCTGATCCAGAACTGTGAAAACCCGGTTTCGGCAAGACGCATTACAGAGTTGAATACATCCGCTGCGGGGACATTCAAGGCAACAACCCTGTGCATAGAGCCATACATTTCCTGCTCCGTGACAAAGCCCGCCGCCCTTACTATCTGTTCACTCTCTGCAGCAATTTCCGACGAGAGATACGAACCTACCTGTATACGGTAAACTTTATTGCTGTTTGGATTTGGCCATCCTGGAATAACTTCTATTCCTCTTATTATTGTCTGATGGGCAGACGCCGAAGGGGGCGGCGTTACAACAGCCTGCGAAGCATCATCTTCCGAAAGGGGCGGCTCTACAGCAACCTGCGAAGCATCATCTTCCGAAAGGGGCGGCGTTACAACAGCCTGCGAAGCATCATCAGAAAGGGGCGGCTTTACAGCAGTCTGCGAAGCATCCTCCTCCGAAGAAGGCGGCTCTACAGCAACCTGCGAAGCATCATCTTCCGAAGAGGGCGGCTCTACAGTAACCTGCGAAGCATCATCTTCCGAAGGGGGCGGCTCTACAGCAGTCTGCGAAGCATCATCCTCCGAAGGGGGCGGCTCTACAGCAGTCTGCGAAGCATCATCCTCCGAAGGGGGCGGCTCTACAGCAGCCTGCGAAGCATCCGCCGACTGAGCCGTTACAATATAAATTATCAAAACCTGCGGCTGAGTTTTTTGCGTCATTTCTAACTGCTGCGGCAGATCTGCTGTCTCTACCAGCGAGGGCGGCGGCTCTGCTGTTTCTTCCTGCTGAGGCTGATGCGGATCTACTGCCTCTACCAGCGAGGGCGGTAGATCTTCTGTTTCTTCCGGCGTTGCGCTATTCGGCCTTGTAGTAATAACAACTTCGTTTCCTGCAGATAACTCCAATGCTTCCCATGCGTCATAAGAAAGATCGATAATCCTCTCTTGTGACACTGGAATACGCCTTGTTATGGTAACTTCTATTTCTCTTCCGTTTTCTGTATTTAATACCATTGCCCTTGAATTAACCGGCAGGCTTGGATGAGCGGCTGTAAGCCCGGAATTATTTAACTCCTGTACGGCCAAACCACGTTGAGTAAAATTTACAGGCTGAGCCATAACCGGGGCGGACAATATAAATCCACCCAATAGAATAAGTAATGCTCGCTTCATAAATTTAATATAGTCTAAAAAACAATAGAAATTCAAGCATTACGTTCTTAATTTCTGTTTTTATCAAAAAAACCAAGCTCATAACCTATATTAAAACGGACAATATTACGATAATTTATTATTCTTAGGTCCGGGTTGAGCCAGTGCCCATCGTATTCAAAACGTGTATCTAAAAACAGATAACCCGGCCCCACTTTTCTGCCTATGTTAAAACCGAAAAGAAATCCTGGAAAATCAGGACGGTAATTATAATAGGCAAGCGTATCGTTATTGGTTCTCTGTGTCAGCGGTGCATACACTGAAAGACCTCCGAATATTCCCACTTTGAGGGTTTCGCTTTGCAACATAAACTGCAGTAAAAAAGGAATAGTCAGGCTCCATGAAGTAAAATCATCATGATTCAACAACAACTTAAAATCAGAGGCTATATTTATTTCTGTTTGCAAAGCAAAATAGTGGGAAAAGTAAAAGGAAGCCTGTAAGGCGACATTCACGCTTGCAAATAATGATGATTCAATACTAACCGATGTATCCCTGTAATCGTAGATCCATCTGGACGGCCCCCCTCCTACCCGTAATCCAACATACAGCCATTTTTCTTCAAACGATTTCGCAGCTTCCTCTGTTATGTGTATAGTTTCTGTTATATAAATAGTTTCAGCTTCCTCTCTTATGTAGATAGTTTCTGTATGGTAGATAATTTCCGGTTCCCGGGCTGTATCATGAATTATCCAGGAAAGTACATGGTCAAGGAAAGAAGGCAGGGTTTCCAAATCTTCCAGATTCGTAACATCGATCTCGTCGATGCCAAGAAGGCGGGAGCCTTCCATTTCCCACAAGTATAAGTGTATTCTGAACGTCCCCGGAAAGCCCGGATCGGTAGAGACCTCTGCTGTGATGGTATAAGCTGCGCCGCCGGTAATAAGAGGACTCGGGCAGATCCATGGAGGGAAACCCCCGGAAGGAAAATCCGGCGGAAGATTTGCAAGATCGATTACAAAAAAACTGTTATTGCCGTCTCCGGCGTTGGGCAGTTCCTGCTGCATCCGCTGGAAAAAAAGACCAGGCAGGGGTTCATCGGCGGATGGTCCGAAAAAAGGATGCAAAGCAAAAAAGTCTTGTGCAAAAAGCGAGCAGGGGAAAAAGACCATTAAAATAAAAACCAAAACAAAAAAAGGCAATTTACAAAGTTTTTTCTGATAGTTGTTCATAATTCTACTATAATGCTTTTTGTTATTTTTTTGAAGTATCTTACCTCAAATTGTTACTCGATTTTTTAGTAAATTTATATATAAAATACTTGATTATACGGAAAAGAGGGGCTATTATTGAAAATATCTTACTGTTACAGGGGAGATTTCCAATGACAAACAGGAAAATTAAAAGTCTTTTAGTAATATCATTCTTTGCAGTTTTATTATTGATATCCGGCGGCTGCGATTTATTTTTCATAGATCTGGCTCGAAAAAATGATTATGAAAGCGAATTTTTTACAGTAACCTTTCTGCCGGACAATGGCAGCCGCAATATAGTAACTTTAGTTGAGCCTCCTGAGGAAGGAGAAGGAGCTATATTACCTGTATGGCCCCCGGAGCCGAGCCTTGAAGAAAGCCTTTTTCTTGGGTGGTATATGCCGGACGGAACGCGCTTTACGCGCCGGTCATTGGTAACCGGCGACAAAACGCTGTTAGCCCAGTGGCAGGAAATATATCCAGACATCCCCATAGTGGAATTTACTTCCCCCCATGGAGACACTCCGGCTGAGCCTAGAAGAAACGCCCCCCGCATTCCCGGTGAAACTCTCAGATTTCTTCCCGACGAGCCTACGAGAGTGGGGTATATTTTTGTCGGCTGGTTCTTCCCAGGTACAGACATAGAGTTTTTCCCGGGAACCCAGGTATCGCTAAGTATAGAATTAGAGGCCCGCTGGGAGACACTAACCGAGACATCTGTAGTAGTGTCGTTTGACGGCAACGGCGCGCGTATGGACGCGCACCCTCTGAATAAGGACTGGGGCAGGCGTTATGGAGAAATGCCTACAGAACCTGTACGCGACGGGTATATTTTTATGGGTTGGGAGACAAAAGAGTCTACGGTTTTTCATCCGGGTACTACTGAAGTAATCCACAACATCACGGTATATGCCCAATGGAGCCCTGTCGTAGGGTTTTCAGTCAGCTTTAATCCTCTGGGGGGAAGCTTTGTTCCAATACAGATGGTAAGACGCAATGAAAGGGCAGAAACGCCGTCTGCAGTAAGCCGGACCGGTTATACTTTTGACGGCTGGTTCACTGACGGAGGTTTTACGACTCCGTATGATTTTAACGAAATAGTAACGCAGGACATAACACTGTATGCAAAATGGAATCCGATACAGTATACCGTAAAATATGCAGCTAACGGCGGAAACGGAACCATACCAAACACTGTACATACTTTTGACGTATACCGCACCCTTTCCACCCCTCCTGCCGGCTTTTCTCTTGCCGACCATGTCTTCGATGGCTGGGTCGGCTCAAACGGCGTTCCATACGCTCCAGGCCAGAATGTAGTGAATCTTTCTCATGCGCCGGGCGCTGAAGTAACACTTTCCGCCCGCTGGCTTCCAGTTCCGCAAGGTCGTCATACCGTAGAGTTTAATACCCGCGGCGGCGAATATATTTCAACCCAAATTTTAATCAATAACACCGCAGCATCCGAGCCGGCAAATCCTGAAAGGATCGGCTATACCTTTGAAGGCTGGTTCTTGGATGAGGCCTTGACCATTCAATATGTCTTTACTACGCCGGTAACCGAAAAAGTAGTTTTGTTTGCCCGCTGGAAACCAATTGAATACACAGTAAATTACTTTGCAAACGGCGGTACCGAAATAACGGCGAGTACCCGGCACGAATATGACAGCGACGCGCCTCTTGCCTTCAACAATTTCAGTCTTTCCGGCCATAGCTTTAACGGCTGGAATACTCAGCCCAACGGGAGTGGAGTAACATATAACGAAGGGGAAATAGTAAGAAATCTGACAACTGACGGGTCTATCAACCTGTATGCAAAATGGCGTGAAAACCCGATACAGCGATTTATCGTTGACTTTTTCTCCAACGGAGGCAGCTTTGTACCATTCCAGGCGATAGATAACGGCGGCACGGTGCGCGAGCCGCTTGCTGCTAATATCCGCCGTACAGGTTATACTTTTAATGCGTGGCTTGTAAACGGAAGCGTATACAACTTTAATTTTCCTGTTAGACAGAGTTTTACGCTTCATGCGGATTGGAATCCTATAAGCTACCGCGTCATTTATAATTCCAATGGCGGCACTGGAACGATGACCCCGACACAGCATACTTACGATGAGTATATGCCGCTTTCTGAGAATTTGTTTACGCGCGACAACCATACATTTATCGGCTGGAATTCCGAAGCGAATGGTTCAGGAACTGATTTTTATGCAAACACCCAAAGGGTAATAAATCTTACCGCGGAAGCGAATGCAGACGTTACCCTCTATGCACGGTGGGTGGAAAATGATCCCAACCGCCATATAGTCGAGTTTAATTCCAACGGCGGAAGCATGGTCTTTTTCCAGAGCGTAGAAACAGGAGGCCTGGTAACCGCGCCGCCTGCTCCCGAAAAGACCGGACATACTTTTGACTACTGGTGCGGCGATGCGGCGCTGACTTCACAGTGGAATTTCAACAGCAACAGCGTAAGCGGCAACACAGTGCTTTACGCAAAATGGAATCCTATAACATACCGTCTTGTGTATGACGCGAATGACGGCTCGGACAGGAAAAGCAGTATACAGCCTCACCCGTACGATACTGTTGTAGCATTTGCCCCTGCGGACACGTTTGAGCGGGAAGGGTTTGTTTTAGCAAGCTGGAACACCGAAGCCGACGGCAGAGGGACTACTTACATTCCCGGAGCTACGTTGCGGAATCTTTCGTCAACCCATGACGAATTGGTAACGCTGTTCGCACAGTGGAATACAGCCGCTCCGACGACCTATACGGTGAATTACCGGGGCAACGGCGCAACCGGCGGAAGCGTTCCTGATTCGACGCATACGATAGGCGCCGCCGATAACGTAATCCGTGCTAATACTTTTTCCCGCACCGGTTATACCCGCAACGAAGGATGGTGGACGCATCCTTCCGGCGGCAGTCAACTTTTTGCCACCAACAATGCGGGCAATCTAACGACAACGTCTGGAGCATTGGTAGAGCTTTTTACCCAGTGGACTGCCAATACCTACACGGTAAATTATAATCTGAATTACACACCCGCTAACGGAGAAACAGCGCCTGTCAATACCACTCATACTTATGATGACGACAGCATAGCTCTTGCTGGAGCGCTTTCCCGCACCGGTTATACCTTTGTCGGCTGGAACACAGCTTCGAGCGGGAGCGGCACAACGTATGCCGGAGGGCAGAATGTATTAAATCTTGCAGCCAGCGGCACTGTCAATCTGTGGGCGCGGTGGATAGAAACCCCTGCAGAAACCCATTTTGTTGTAGAGTTTGATTCGATGGGCGGGCCTTACTCAACTCCTATATATGTACTTAGGGCTGACAGCGAAGCAAACAGAACGAGACCCCTTCCTGTACCGGTTCGTCCCGGTTACCGTTTTGACGGTTGGTTTTTTAGTTCAGATTTTACCGGGGGCGTTCATGCGTCACCCATGATTGTAAACGGCAGCACTACTTTATACGCAAAATGGACAGGCAATACCTACAGAGTCGTTTATGATACAGACTCCGGCAGCGCTCAAGGCCCGACGACCCATACATACGGCGAGCCCGCTAATCTTGCCCATGCGCCTGTGCGCTCGGGTTATACCTTCGATGGCTGGGAACGCATAGAAGGAACGCGGACATACAGATATGCCGGAGGCCAGGAGGTAGAGAATCTGACTACAGGAACCGGCGACATTCACATGAAGGCCCTGTGGATAGAAATCCCTATAAACCGGTTTATCATTTCGTTTAATACAGGGGGTGGAGATTTTGTAAGCCCTGTAAACGTATTAAGCGGGGAGACGATAATAGCCTCTGGCGGACAAATTCCTGACAATCCAAGCAGGGGTGGGTATACCTTCGCTGATTGGCGCGTCGGCAACGCAAGCGGATCTATCGCAACTCTGAACACTTACACAACAACCGTGGATGTTACCCTTTATGCCACATGGACAGCTATTTCGTACAACGTACACTATCACGCAAATCACAACGGATTAAACAACAGTACCACGCCTGCATATACCGATTCTACTTATTTCACATCAACCGCAGATTTCCGGCAAATCGCTGGTAATCTTACCGCGCCTGCGAACCATAGCTTCGCAGGCTGGCGGGACAGGGACACGGGGATAATATACCATCCGGGCTTGAGCCAAACTACCGGCGGTCTTACTGTAACAGCGGGCGGGAATGTCAATCTGGACGCACAGTGGAATGAAATACCGCAGGATTCCTATGTCGTTTCTTTTAACTCAAACGGCGGAAGCTTTGTTGCCACTCAGAGCAGAACGCCAAGTCAAGCACTGGGGACTGCTCCGGCGCCTACCAGAACGGGTTATACTTTTGCTGGCTGGCAGGATGACAAAGGCGACGCTTGGGCTTCCGGTAGAGTTTTAGCCGGCAGTACCACCTTTATTGCCCAGTGGACGCCTATAGAATACACGATAAGGTACCACGCCAACGGCGGCAGCGAAGCCGAACCTGTAGATGTACCAGTTAAATATGGCGATAACTATACTATTGGAAATATAGCCGGTCTTCTTTTTGCTCCCCTTACGGGCTATAACTTTAGCGGCTGGAATACCAGACCAAGTCCAACTACGGAAAATCTTGGCATTGTCTATACCAATGGACAGACGGTATCAAACCTAACAAGCATAGCAGGTGATGTCTTTGACATCTACGCCCAGTGGACAGTAATTACACATGCGGTGCAATTCAACTCTGTTGGCGGCGGTACTGTTTCCACCCAATACGTGCAGGAAGGAGACCTTGTATCTGATCCCGGCCAGCCGACTCCGCCGGTACGGACAAATTTCGAATATACCTTCGATGGCTGGACTCTCGATGAAAACATATCAGAGTCATCAGATAAATTCTATTTTGACACCCACGACCCGGTTACTGCGCCATTCACCCTGCACGCCATGTGGCTTGAGAATGCAAAACTATTTGAAGTTGAATTTGAAAGCACAGAACCACAAGCCCCCCTGACGATTTCGTCTCAGGACGTTTACTATCAAGGCAGGGCGGTCCAGCCTGTTGTAGAAGATACGGATGACTATTTGTTTAGGGGCTGGTGGACAGAGGACGGTTCAAGCGGTGGCGGTTGGGGAGATAGATACGAATTTTCAGCATCCGTTACCGCCAACCTTACCTTGTATGCTCGATGGGAAGACAAACCTAAGACGCCTCTACCCCAATGGACAAGCACCTTGGTAAGCGGTGCTGCCGCCCAATTTAACGCGGTCGAGGTTGGCCCGGATGGTTCCATCTACGCGGTGGGTCAAATAACCGGCAACGATATATATAATTTCGGTAACGGTGTGACGATCAGCGGTACCAGCAGCAGCCAAAATCCTGTAATAGTGAAATACAGTTCTGCCGGAGAGGCCGTGTGGGCCAGGAGCATAACAGGCGGCTCAGGCAGCACTTGGTTTAACGATCTTGCAATAGTGGGTGACAATATTTATGTGGTGGGGATACAAACAGGCACTACCGCCATTAACTATGGCAGTGCAACTGCTACAGGAGTATCGTCAAATCATAACCCTGTTATTGTAAAGTACTTTGACAATGGCGTTTCCGCTACACACGTATGGGCAAGGACATTGAGTTCCGGCGCTTCAAGCGGCGTTACCCGGTTTAACGGCGTTGCCGCTCGGCAAAACGGCACCAGCATTGACATATATGCGGTAGGTTCCCAGAGACCTAATTCTTCCCAAAACTACCATGACGATGTAACAATATATACAAGCCGGACTTCCTATGACAGCCCCATCATTGTTAAATACACGGATTCTGCCCCTGACCCTGAAGATGATCCTACAGTTGGAACGGATTCTATAGTAAAAACCGTATGGGGCAGAAGTATTTTTACCAGTGACACCGCCGGCTCCGGTGCTACCGCTACCAATAATAGTTACTGGGATGCCCAGTTTCATGCGGTAACTCTTGATAATAGCGGGAACATATATGTAGCCGGCAGGCAGGACGGGTACAATGATAATAGCAATCAAGTCTGGTTCTACTATGGGGATAATACCCCTGGAATACGAGGGCTTAGTGATACTTGGAACGGTATTGTGGTTAGCTATGAGGATTTAGGGAGCAATGTCCGTACCCGCTGGGCAAATGTGTATGATACTACAATTCGAAATACCACTATGTTTTATTCAATTGCTGTTTCGGGCGACCATGTTTATGCCGGAGGAAGTATTTTCAACGGTAATAATGGGGGAACCAGTAATAATGACCTTGAGGGTACTGCACATAGACCCTTACTGGCGCGCTTCGATGCTACAACCGGAAGCCGAACAGCTTCGCTAATTCCGGACCTCGGTACCAATAATAATCTTAAGGCGGAACACAATATCCGAGGCTTGGCAGTGGGCAGTGACGGTTCGGTGTATGCCGCAGGGGCGCAATGGGCCAAGGTCGTACATCCTTTCGGCAGTACTTCAATTGCAGGGCCATCAGGTGATTCAAACTCCGTATTATACAAATTCAATGCGAGCTTGACCCTTCTGGATCATTGGATCATGACAACCCCAAACAATGGTCGTGCAAGGCTTTTGGGTGTTGCCATTGATAGAAGCGGCACGGATGACATCGTTTATTCCGTAGGCTTTCAAAACGGCACCGGTACTTTTGATCACGGCAACGGCGTAAGCAAAATCGGAACAGCCGGCGATAATGCCGTTATTGTAAGGTATTAGAGAAAAGCCTCCGCAAGACCGTGGTTATAATTAGTGTCTGACCATAATGTAAACACATTATGGTCAGACTACTACATTATAAAAACTCACTGGATATGCGGTTTTTGAGTTGCAAGAGAAACGGGGCTAAAACCCGGCGGGAAATCAATGTCAACAAGTTAAGAATATTATCTCGCAGGGGCGGCGCGCATCGAACCTTCGGTTCGTGGTGCGAAGTCATTGCGATACAAACGCATCGGACTGAAAGTCCGCCGACACTGTGGTTTAAAATGAATTTTTAACAATTTCAGAATATGATATTCTTTCTTCTAAAGGCGGAATAACAAAAGAAAATAGTGTTTTTCCTTTGGAATTATTTATTACAAAATTACCCATTTTTATTATATCCATTCCTATAAGAACCTCTGTTCCCGGTATATCAATGACAGAAAATCTTCGGTTTGTTAAAACTAAATCATCTGTAATTCTGATAGAAGCAACAACAATATCAGAGTCTCGGCTTGTGTTAGCAATTCCATGAATAGGGGCTGAATCTATTGAGTGTAAACCGAGTTCTTCTACAATTTTGGGCGAAAGAACAGAATGATTTGCTCCTGTGTCCCATATTGCAGATGTATTTACAATATTTCCTTCGGCAGAGGAGAATTCGGAATACAAAGTTACAGGGGTTGATATTTCCCTAACGAGTCTGCTGTATTCAAAATCTAAAGGATAATAGTTTGTTTTTTCAGGCATTATACAAAACTCATCAATCTGTAATTCTCTTCTTCAATATCGACAGGAATATTTTTCACGCAAAATGTACCAAGTTCCATTTTTTTTGATGTTTCCCTAATTGCTTCCGCATCGGAATCGTAAACGCCAAGAATTTTATCTTTTACAATAACTACGCGTTTCCCCAGATATTTTTCACGCAAAAGTTCGCGGTTCTCTTTATAAAACATATTTTCGGTTTCAAACATATTTATACCCTCTGTAATCTCTGTAATAAATATACACCAAAAACATTGAAAAGTACAGAGTTTGCGGACATCGGGCGAATTTATTCGTTTCTTTTACACTAACCCCTGCTCAAACCCTCTGCTGCGCTACACGCTGTCTTTCAGAATCCTGAACATAAATATAATTTCCTTTAGTGTCAAAGAAATTTTGGTAAATGTGTTTTTTGTTGGGTAAATCGTCCGGCGGGTTTTCGGAAAATGAAAACAGGTTGGCTTTTCGGTCGATTGTCATTTTCCAGTTGTTCATAACATTTGTTCCAATTAGAATATCACTGGAAAACTCGCCTGTGTAATCGGCGGCAAAAGCAACAACACGTTCAATAGCATAATCCTTGAGCATTATTTTTTCTATTGAATAGGCTTCGGCTTCTACAACAGCACCGCCGATTCTATACTCCCTTGTAAATCCTAATGGATGTCCGGCTATTACTGCAATATCTTTTGGTATTAGCGTATTGTAACAGCCTAAATCAAAGAACAGGGTTATGTCATCAAAATCTTTATTTTGTATGTTATATATGGTCGCGCTGGCTTTATATCGGTGCTTAAAGTGCGGCAGCAACTCCAACGTCGTTACTCACAGCGCAAGCTTCCAGTGCAATTCCATAGATCACATCCTCCTTTGGTGTATAAGCGAATTTTAGAAGAGCTTTGCCCCTATATTTTTCATGAAGGTACTCGTACAATGTGGCACGATCTTCCTTTGTTCCGTCTCCGTATGCTACTACGCACCCCTCTCCTCCTGATGTAGAATATGGTCTCCAATCAAAAATAACCCACCTGCCGTCGTATTCAAAATCGACATCTCTTATTGAGATAACACGCTTTTCTTTAACTTCCGTTATCATTGCTAACTCCTATTTAAGCCGCGTTAGCGGCGACGTATATCGAACAGCTCCGCAAAGCGGAGACGATATCTCCTTCCCATATTATAACACACCCCAAAACTTCTTGCCAATTAAGGTTGAAATTCCTTAAAAAAACGGCGCCTGTCATAGGTCAGTTTGTCACTTACGTACGTACGTACATACGTGCGTATTGCCCATTGGTTTGAATCGTGGTATATTCCAATAATACATAGCATTAATGGAGGTTCAAATGTTGGTAATCACAGGCGTATTTGAGAACGAGCGGTTTTTTCCCGACAGGCCGATTTCTATTCCGCAAAAAAAGAAGGTAACGGTAACAATAGACGAAGTATCACCTGCCGCCGCCAGGCAGGCTGACAGACGCGCAATTTTCGATAAATGCCGCCTTGATCTGACAGATTTCAAATTTAACCGTGATGAAGCAAACAATTATGACTAAAATCTCGCTTGATACCAATGTTTTAATTTATAATCACGGAGTTAACGGCGGTACCAAACAATTAATCGCAGACAGCCTTCTTGATAACGTTCCGGTTATTTCCACTCAGGTCATATCCGAATACCTGAATGTTATTAAAAGAATTTCCAAGATGAATAAAAGCGACTTATTGAAAATATGCGCCGAATGGCTGGAATACTGCCAAGTTCAACCTGTCAGTCTTTCAACCATAAAACTGGCACACCATTTAGTTCAAAGATATGATTTTCAATTATTTGACAGTATCATAGTTGCATCAGCCTTAGAAGCAGAATGTGATATTCTTTATTCAGAAGATTTGCATCATGGTCTAATTGTAGAAAATAAACTTACAATTCTAAATCCATTTGTATAGGTTAAAAAAACAGTGCCTGTCATAGGTCAGTTTGATTAATTGATTAATCAAATCCGTCACGACAGGGAAGAAAGCTTTTCGCGGATAAACTCGCTTTTTTCCTTTAACCCGATGCTGCCTGTCGTTAGAAGCAGCACGTTCGGTTTTTTGGGATCCAGCTTTACTTTGCCGGAAGATTCCTGCATCATACGGACAAGGCGGTCTACTTTTACGCGGGCTACTTTTGCAAATTCAATTCTGACTATGCCGGCTCTTTCTTTTAAACTGGAAACAGCCAATTCCCGGCAGATGATTCTGATTTCTGCAAGCGAAAGTAAAGAGGCGGCTTCGTCGGGCAACTGCCCAAACCGGTCAAGAAGCTCCGAGTACACCCTTTCAAGATCTTCCTTGTCGCGGATTGCCGCAATCATTTTGTAAACTTCCATTTTTTCCTGAGGGGAGTCAATGTATGAATCGGGAATAAAGCCGGAATATTCAAGTTCAAGAAATGTTTCAGTTTCCGCTTCGTAGTTTTGATCTTCAAGCCGCCTTACAGCTTCGTCCAAAAGTTTAACATAAAGATCAAATCCTACAGAATAAATGATTCCCGATTGCTCCCTTCCAAGCAGGTTTCCCGCTCCTCTAATTTCCATGTCCTTCATTGCAATTTTAAAACCGGAACCAAGCTCTGTAAAATCCGATATCGTTTGCAGCCTTTTCATTGCAATTTCCGAAAGCGCCTTTTGCCCGGGATAGAAAAGATACGCATAAGCCACTCTGTCGGAACGGCCTACCCTCCCCCTAAGCTGGTACAATTGAGAAACTCCATACATATCGGCGCGATCGATTATAATTGTATTTACATTGGGAATATCAATGCCGTTTTCTATAATTGTTGTGGAAACCAAAACATGAAAACCGCCGTGAATAAAACGTCGCATAACATCTTCAAGGTCGCGTGCATCCATCTGGCCGTGGGCGGTTTCGATTAACACTTCGGGCAGAATTTTTTCCAGTTTGATGCGCGTATCGCGAAGTGTTTCTATCCGGTTATGCAGGAAAAACACCTGCCCTCCCCTTTCTATCTCGCGCCTTATTGCCCTTGCAAGTATTTCATCGTCATATTCTTCTACAAAAGTTTCAATCGGGTGGCGGCCTGAAGGCGCAGTTGCAAGAAGACTCATGTCGCGAATTTTTACAAGGCTCATGTGAAGCGTTCGGGGAATCGGCGTTGCAGAAAGAGTCAAACAGTCAACGTTTGTTTTAAGTTCTTTCAGCCGTTCCTTGTCTTTAACGCCGAAACGCTGTTCTTCATCAATAACGATTAGCCCGAGGTTTTTAAATATAACATCTTTTTGAATAATACGGTGTGTTCCTACAAGAATATCAATTTCGCCTTTTTTTAATTTTTCCAGAATAATTTTTGCTTTTCTTCTGTCCACAAAACGGGAAAGCATTGCAACATTTACAGGAAAACGGGAAAAACGATCTGTAAAGTTTTCATAATGCTGATCAACAAGAATTGTAGTAGGTGCAAGGAACGCCGCCTGCTTACCGCCCATAACTGCCTTAAAACAGGCGCGAAGTGCAACTTCGGTTTTACCGTAGCCGACATCGCCGCAGATAAGCCTGTCCATTGGGGAGATATTTTCCATATCTTCTTTTATCTCCGCTGTACACCTTAGTTGATCTTCAGTTTCTTCAAATGGAAATGCAGCTTCAAACATTGTCTGCCATTCCGTATCTTTTGGGAAAGCATACCCCTGGGCTTGTTTGCGTTTGGAATAAAGTTCAATTAGTTTTTCCGCAATATCTTCTACAGATTTTTTAACTTTTCCCTTGCGATTTTCCCAGCTTTTGGAGCCTAATGTATCAAGGCGCGGCGGCTGCCCTTCATTTCCAATATACCTTTGTACAAGATTGAGCTGTTCGACAGGGACAAAAACTATTTCTTCATCCGCATATTCAAGTTGAATATAATCACGTTCATGCCCAAACGATTTTAATCTTTCAATCCCTTTAAATTGCCCTATCCCATGATTTACGTGAACAATATAGTCGCCCGGGGTTATTTCAACAAATGTGTCAATCGGGCTGGATCTTGCAATTTTTAAAGAACGGGGAATACGTTTGCGCCTCCCGAAAATTTCATTTTCCTGAATAAGCATAAATTTAATGTCAGGAAGCGAAAATCCGGCAGTTAAAGGCACAGCCATAATGGAAAGCGCTTTATCCGGATCAAGGATCATTTTTATACGATCAGCTTGAACTTCGGATTCGGCGGCTACGTTAATTCTCCAGCCGCTTTTAAGAAGCGAAGCGAATTCCTCTTTTAAATAATTAATATTGCCAAAGAAACTACGTGAAGGTTCGCAGAATAGTTCAATATGAGAACAATCAGGTCTTGGCGTTCCCTTAATAGACCTAAAAGAAATAATCTTAATTTTTTCTCCCGATGCCTTTGAGCTGAAAATTAAGTTGTTATAATTAAGCAGAAGCTTTTCCGGCAACGGGTATTCAAACTTTTCCCTTTTTGCCCTCATGTAAAGCCCCTGATATTCACGGATAAGACTTTCATAGCCGCTTTCCAGCCTTTCGCTGTCAACAAGAAGCAAAACACCAGATGAATCAAGATAATCCAAAATGCTTGCCGGGTTTTCAAAAGCCAGCGGAAAAAACATCTCCTCGCCTTTTACGCTGCCGCGGGAGATCAATTCATCAACAACAGATTCCCCTCCGTCAGAAAATTCTTTGGAGATCTCAAGATTTTTTTGTAATGCATCAATGCGGTCGTTTGTCCAGACAACTTCCTTCATAGGCCGGATTATTAATTCTGTAAGTTTTTCATTATCCGTTCCCTGAATAACAGGATCAAATCTTTTAATTGTCTCGACAGTGTCAAAATCGAAAAGAATTCTAAAAGCCTTTTCATCGCTGCCCATGAAGATATCAAGAACTTCACCGCGTAGTGCAAATTCACCGTGAACTTGAACTCTTGGAACACGGGTATAACCGCAGGCAATAAGATTTTTAGAAAGGGCGGCTGTATCAATTGTTCCGCCGGGTTTTAACGTTATAAAAAGGCTGTTAATATAATCCAAAGGAGGAATCGGCGTAAGAAAGGCGCGCTGGGGTAAAATAAAAATGCCGGATTTTTTAGCCGCCAAATCCGCTAACACCTTTACACGTTCTCCGAAAACAGATGCAAGCTGGGATAATTCACGGTAAGGCGCGGCGCCCCACCAGGGAAATTTAGTACAGGGAATACCCGCAGAGGATAAATCCAGCATAAAATCATCTGCCAAATTTTCATGGGGAACTACCACAAAGAGCTGCCCTTTCAAAACCGAATATGCATGGGCAAGCAAAATAGAGCTGAAGGAACCTTCGTTACCTTCGACATCAATGGGGAATTTTCCGTTTTTTAACGCACTGATAAATGCAGAAACAGCTTTTGAGCTGCAAGTTTCACTTAAAAGCTCAGTAAAGGATAAGGATTTCATGTAAATATTCCGATTACTATAATATAGAAGTGTGTTCTTTTTGAACACCCATTGATAAAACTAAGGTGTATATGATGAAAAACTATAATCGATTGATTGCTTTAATTTTATTTGCTTTTATTGGCATTTCATTCATTCATGCTTTTGCAGATTTACCCGGGCAAGTTGAGTTTGATATACGTTTTTTTGACAGGCGTGTTTATTATGTATCATCAGATCCAATTTATATACAGGTTACAATTACAAACAACAGCCCTAATCCTTATCGTTTTAAACTTGCCGATGATCGTGCTTTTTCGATTGATTTTGATATTAGAACAATGACAAACAGGCAGCTTCCTGAAGCCGATTCCCTGATTCGAAAGCGCACTCAGTATAACCAGATTTTTTTCCGCGAAATTACAATAGAAAGCGGCGAATCATTTTCTTTTGTGGAGGATTTAAGGGATTATGTCAGTTTTACGCAGTCCGGCTCATACAGGGTACGCGCTTTTGTTTATCCCGAACTGATTCGCACTGTATCTTTACCGCCTTCGTCCGGTATTCAGACGCTTGAATCTAATTATTTGAATCTTACCATTCGTCCTCCTGCTATTCCCGGTCCTGACGGAATTCCTCTGGATATGGATATAGACACAGGCGCAGTCCTTGTACGCCAGCCAATTTCTCCGGATGCCGTAGTTTCATATATGCTTACAGCACGCCAGCAATCCCAGTGGGAAAGGTTCTTCCTTTACCTCGAACTTGACACCATGCTTCAAAGGGATGCCTATACAAGGCGCAGTTATCTTGCCGAAAATGAAGAAGGGCGAAGGCGTATGGTCGCCGAATACAGGCAAAACCTTCAAAGCGCCGTAATTGACGGGGATATTATAGTCATTCCTACATCATTTGAAATCCAGAGAACTGTTTATGATAATTTTCAGGGGACTGTAACGGCTCTTTTGAGGTTCAGGCATCCAAGTTATACAGAACTTAGGCAATATACATATTATCTCGAAAAAAGAGACAATATTTGGATGATTGTAGATTATTCTGTTCAACCCATGGGAACAACGTCAAATGATTGACAGATAGTTATATTTTGGTTAAAATTACAATGGTGAAGAAAACATTAATTATTACTGATGGAACTGAGTCTATTCACTCTGCAGCGCTCCTTATAGAAGGGGTCTTGTCTGCTTATAAAGTGAAAATATGTGAAATAGGCGATTTCTCCGGAACTGATCTTCTTCCGGCTGAATTTTTCTTTATTGGTTGCGAAAAGCCGAATCAGCAGTCTTTTAGTTATCTTGAAGAACTGCTTACTCACATCAATCTTGCTTCCAGAAAATGCGGGATATTCTCAACTAACGAAAAAACAATTAAATATTTAAATTCGATTTTAAAAGACAGTGAAGTCTTTGTAGGGCAGCCTCTTTTAATAGAAAATGATTGTAAAGAAGCTGTTGTAAAAAATTGGGTCGATGAAATATTAAAGGGCTGATATGTCTTCCTTAAATCTTGACGATTACATCAGGAAAATTCCTGACTTTCCAAAAAAGGGTATTCTCTTTTATGATATTACCAGTATTCTTGCTTCTCCTGTGGCATTCAAATATTGCATTGACAGTCTTGCAGAAATTTATAAAGACAAGAATATTGATGCCGTAGCTGCAATCGAAGCAAGAGGTTTTTTATTTGCATCCCCCCTTGCCTACCGCATGGGTGTTCCCATTATACCAATTCGTAAAAAAGGTAAATTACCCGGAGTTACCCTTTCCAGAAAATACGTTCTGGAATATGCTCAGGCGGAAATTGAAGTTCATGCGGCAGATGTTCCAAGAGGAAAGCGCGTTCTTCTTACAGACGACTTGATTGCGACAGGAGGCACCTTAAACGCAGCCCGATCGCTTCTTACAGAAGGCGGCGCGGAAGTCCCTGAAATTTTTGGAATAGTCGGGCTCCCCTTCCTTAATTACAAAAGTATACTTGCTCCAACGCCCGTTTTTACATTGATCGATTACCATAACGAATAAACAAAAAAACTGTTAAATTAAAATTTACTCTGTTAAATTCATTCTAAGCTTTTCATAAATAATTCGCTGCACTGCTTCCATAAGTCTTTCGCGGGAAAGGCGGCCGTCCTCAAGCGCAAGGATAACAGCCTGATGAGTACGAACAAGATCGCCGGGCCAAACCAAAATCATGTCCGAGCCTGCAATAATCGATTTAACTGCGGCTTCTTCGGAGCTTAAACCGCCTGCGGCTGCCATAATAAAATCATCGCTGATTATTATTCCGTCAAAACCCAGTTCACCCCTTAACCAGTTATTCATTATAACAGGCGAAAGACTTGCAATTTCGGTGTCTAGTTCAGGAATTAAAGTATGCGCCGCCATTACAGATCTTGCTCCATTTTCTATAAGCTGCGAAAAAGGATAAACAAGAGCGTCTAACTCTGTTTTATCCATATTTATTACAGACATTGAATAGTGAGGATCCGGACCTGCGCTTCCGGGGAAATGTTTTATAACACATAACACACCTGCCTGTTCCATGCTTCGTATAAAAGCGTCTGCAGCTTGTGCTGTAAATTCCGGCTCAGGACCATAAGAGCGGCTTCGTAAAAATTCTCTATTATCACTGTTAAGATATTCTGCAACGGGAGCAAAATTCATGTTAAAACCCAAACTGTTAATAACAAGCCCCGCCTGCAGGCTTTCATCTTCTATTTGCTTTAATACAGCCTCCCGGTTTTCTTCTGTTTGATCCCTTAAATAAATTTCCCAATAGGAAGAAGCGGCAGGCAGAGTTGCTACTCCGCTTAAAAAACGGTTTACAGTCCCTCCCTCATGATCCACAGCTATAAAAGGCGGAATATCAGATTCATCTTTTATGATGTTATTAATCTGCATAAGAAGGTTTTGAATTGTAACATTATCTGTATTAAGGTTAAATCTGAACAACATTACTCCGCCGGCAGGAATTTCTGTAAGCAGGTCGCTCATATAAGCAGGAAGACTTTCCCTTCCGTCAATACCGCTTATAAGCACCTGCGCGGCAAGAAGACGGTCATCCATCGAAGAGACAATTTCTTCTGCACGCAGACGGATAGGATCAATTTCCTCTATTTCTACTATTTCTTCTTCGATGGCATCTTCTTCGGCTTCTGTTTCTTCAACAATTGTCTTTTGGCGCCTTATATTTTCACATCCTGTAGAAACATATAAAACGGTAAATAAAATTAAAAATACCAATAAAAACCGCATAATGAAAATTTTACCCTTTATTTATTTTTGTTATTTGAAATTCCCAATAGAGTTGTTAGAAAACTTCAGTTTCAGAACAACTTCCTTAGAAAAATATTACCTTTCCGGCTTCTTTTCAAAATGGGAAAATTCCATACTAAAACTTGCACGCCCCTGAGAGACGCTTCTTAAACTGGTCATAAAGCCAAACATTTTTTCCATAGGGGCATGCGCTTTTATTTCGTCCATATCCGTTTTTGAATTCATGTTTTGGATTTGCCCGCCGCGCTGAGTAACAAGGCTCATAACTTCGCCCACAAATTCATGGGGACTGAAAAGGTCAACAACCATGATGGGTTCAAGCATAACAGGCTGTGCAGCGCGGCATGCTTCATCAAGAGCCATGCTTGCACAGGCTTCGAATGCAAATTCTGTGCCGGTTTGTTCAGAATACCGGATTTCTGTTACGCTTGCCATTACATCAATACAGGGGTACCCCATCACAATACCTGACGCAAATGCTCCGTTAATTCCGCGTTCAATGGCTTCAAGAATATCCGGCGGAATATTCTCTTTAGTTTTTGCAGAATAAATATATTTGTTGCCGGAACCTCTCTTTGCAGGCTCCACCTTCAAGGTTAAGCCTGCGGCATTTTCTTTTCCTGCAATAACTTTTGAAAAATTCTCACTGTGTTCATTTATCTTGCTTATAGATTCCCTGTATGTAACCTGCGGGTTTCCCACTTTTGCTCCAAGCTTGTATTCCTTTAAAAGACGTGTAACTAACACTTCAAGATGAAGCTCGCCCATTCCCGAAATGATAAGCTGCCCTGTTTCTTCGTTTTCCCTAATTGTAAATGTTGGATCTTCTTTGGAAAGAATTGCAAGAGTATCTTTTAATTTGTCCTGGTCTGAAATTGTTTTAGATTCTATGGAAATTGAAATTACAGGTTCCGGGAATTGCATTTTTTCCAGCACAACCGGCCAGCCTTCGCTTCCAATTGTGTCTCCTGTTTGCGCAAGCTTCATTCCGATGATCACGCCTATATCTCCGGCGCTTAGGCTGTCAACCGGCTCCGATTTATTCGAATGCATACGAAGGATCCTGTTTGCTCTTTCCCGTTTTTTCTTTCCAATGTTGTAAAGCGCAGTCCCTGCCTTAAATGCTCCTGAATACATTCTTACATAACAGATACTTCCCGCTTCCCGGTCATTTTGAATCTTGAACACAAGCCCAAGCGGATGTCCCTTTGGATCGCAGGGAATGTTTACTTCTTCTGTTTCGTTATCTTTTTTTGTTCTGCTCCCTACCGCGGGGATTACTTCATCCGGCGCAGGAAGGTAATCTACAACAGCGTCAATTACAGGCTGCACGCCGAGGTTACGGCGGGATGCGCCTGTAAGTATTGGAAGAATTTCACGTTTAATGACGGCTTTTCGAATCTCGGATTTAATCAACGCCGCATCTATTTCTTCGCCTGAAAGATATTTTTCTGTGATAATATCTGAAACGCCGGAAAGGGTGTCAATTAATTTTTCACGCCACTCCCTTGCAATTTCTTCCCTTGCAGGCGAAATCGGAGAAAAAACCATTTTTTCCCCGCCTCCTTCCCAGTGAATTTCCTTCATTTCTATTAGGTCAATAACGCCTTCAAATGAGCTTTCTTTCCCAATTGGAAGCTGCAGGGCTAAAGTATTTATTTTTAATTTATTCTGAACATCCTCAATTACAAAGAAAAAATCCGCGCCCATGCGATCCATCTTGTTTACATAACCTACGCATGGCACATTGTAACGCCCGGCCTGCCTCCAAACAGTTTCTGTCTGAGGTTCCACGCCGCGGACAGCATCAAAAATTGCAACTGCTCCGTCAAGCACACGAAGGGATCGTTCTACTTCGGCGGTAAAATCCACATGACCGGGAGTATCTATAATGTTGATTTGACAACCCTTCCAGTAAGTGGTTGTCGCGGCGCTCTGGATTGTAATACCGCGTTCCTGCTCCTGCTCCATCCAGTCCATAATCGCTTCGCCGTCGTCAACTTCGCCTATACGGTGGCTTTTACCTGTATAAAAGAGAATCCTTTCTGTAGTGGTTGTCTTTCCGGCATCAATGTGCGCCATGATACCGATATTCCGCATATTCTCCAGCATAAATTAATAGTAAACAAGAATTGAAAAAGATTCAATAAAATGATATATTTTTACGCATGATAAACACACTTTCTTATGTACTTGTAACACCGTACACAATTGCAAAAAGCAGGACAGGCGGCGTCCTTTCCCGGCTTCTTTCGCGCACAGACCTTGAGCTTGTAGGAGCGCAAATTTTCGCTCCGGATCAGGAATTTGCAGACAAATATGCCGAAACCATAAGGGGTCAGGCTCCTGAAAATCAGCCCGCATATCTGGCTGATTATGTAAAGCAGAATTTCGGCCCCACAGACGGAAGGCCGCACCGAACGTTATTGCTTTTATTCCGTGGGAAAAATCCATGCGGGCAGCTTCTTGATGCCTGCGGGCATATATACACAAGAGCTATAGAAGTTGATACCGTTGCAGGCGAGACAATCCGCGATACATATTCCGATCTTATTTTTTCTGAAAATGATCCAAACGAGGTACGTTATTTTGAGCCGGCGGTTCTTACTCCACGGTATCAGGATGAAGCAAATTTGGATCTTAAAATGATTGCCGATTTTCTGGATGGAAAGGAAAATATTGTACAAAATGTCGTCCATCCGGATCCTTCAAAAATAGAAAGAACTCTTGTAATTATAAAGCCCGATAACTGGCAGTATAATTCATCACGTCCCGGCACCATAATTGATATGTTTTCACGTACAGGTTTGCGCATAATTGGAATAAAAATTCACCGTTTTTCTTTAGGGCAGGCGCTGGATTTTTACGGTCCTGTAGAAGCAGTTCTTAAGGTAAAACTTGCCTCCAGTTTTGGTCAAAAGGCGCTTGAATTACTGGAAAAGGAATTTAAATTTAAACCAGGCAGCGAGGTGGCAGCATTTCTTGACGAAAAATTCGGCGCTGAATGTGCAAAAGATCAGTTTCATCAAATTGTGGAATTTATGTCGGGAAAACGCCCTAATGGAAATTCAGCGGAAGAACTTGATAAGCCCGGCGACGTTAAATGTATGATCCTTGTGTATGAAGGTGAAAACGCCGTAAAGAAAATACGCGATGTCCTTGGCCCTACAGATCCGCTGAAGGCTCCCGACGGCACCGTCCGCCGTGAATTTGGAAGCAATACAATGGTTAATACTGCCCACGCATCCGACTCCACAGAAAGTTATGAGCGGGAGCAGAAAATTGTCCGAATAAACAACAATTCTTTAGCTAATATTATAAGGGAATACATTTAACACTTTTTATTAGAGTATTCGCGAAGAAATTTGACAAGGACTTCATCCCATGTTTTAACAGTTTTTCTTTCTGCAAGAAAACGGTAGTAAAGCGAAAGAATGTGGTTCTTTATTTGAGTTTGATCTTCTTCCGGGATTTTTGTCGAGGGCGCGGCTGCCGGATGTACACGGCAGCCGCGGGGCATTTTACCGGCATCGGGCGCCGGGGAAAAAAGCTGCATTGTAAATCTTTCAGCTTCTTCCGGCGGAAAATTCTTTTCGTCAAAACAAGTCATTGCATAAAGCGCTGCAGGTATGCAATTTACACTGTGCTGCTTTACAAACAGAATTGCCTGACATATAGCAAGAGCGCCTTGTTTCATTTCTGTTATTGTATCTTTCAATTCGTTTTCTACACCTAATTTTCCTGCAATCGCAATAAACATTGTATAGGCGCGAATTGCTATCATTACGTGTAAGCTTGGAACGCACATCAGATGCGGATCTACAAGGTGAATTAAAAAGAAACGCGGACGGGAAATATAAAACGGGCGTTTGGTTGTTGAAAGATTTTTTTTGTAAACTTCTGCGGCATAGGAATACAGATTCCCTATTGAATCAATAAACTCCTTAATTGGCGTATATGCCTTTCGCCCGTATTTCCTCAGGAAGAACGACAGGATTCTTATCCAAAACTGAACAAAGTCAAGATAAATTACTACCCATGAGGGAACAAACGGAATTTTTTCATCAAGGGGATGATCTACATTTGTGATAGGTATTCTTTTCATAAATGCAGCATGATACTGTCTAAGGAAAAAATTATAAAATATCGACGGAATCACCCTGTTAAAAGCCGGACGTAATGCGGGTGTAAAAATCGACTTATAAAACGCATAAATGGTTTTTTCTTCGTATATACTGCTGTTTTTGCCCATTATGCCATATTAACAAAAGTAAAGTATTTTGTCATGCCTGAAGGTTATATACAATGCTTTTTATTAAGAGTTAAGGTTAAAAAAATTTATACCGATATCTTCCCACAATCCGCATTACCTGCTAAACTTTCAAAAGACAAAACCAGGCGAGGAATAAATGATTCGAGGTGGAGATATTAGCAAGGGAACCTGCCTTTTACAAAAAGGGCAGCCTTATCTAGTGGTTGAAAGGGAATTTCACAATCCCGGCAAGGGGACTGCAGTTGCACGCATTAAGATGAAAAACATCAGGGACGGTTCGGTACTGACTCTGACAATTCCCACTCAGCAGGAAATTGAAGACGCTCAGGTTGAACTTAGAAGCTGCCAGTACCAGTACTCCGATCAGGATAATTATCATTTTATGGATAACAATTCCTATGAACAGTACGAAGTTTCCATAAAAGATAATCAGGATAAAAAATATTATCTGCAGGAAGGCAATACATACGAGCTTATCATCTGGGAAGAAAAAGTAATCGACATTAAAATTCCCTACAAGGTGGTTTTTACAGTTGCCGAAAGTGAAAATTACATTAAGGGAGATACCATTTCCGGCGCAACAAAACCGGTTGTAACAGAAACAGGTTTAACCGTCCGCGTCCCCCTTTTTATCAAACAGGACGAAAAAATACTTGTAAACACAGAGACAAACGAATATGTCGAACGGGTAAATAATTAACAGTGGACTTGTTAGGTAACTGCGAACCTTGGGTTCGAGTTAGTTAAAAATATTGTAAGGAGATCTTATGGCTATTAAGATTATTTTACTGCTTATATTTTTTGCAGTAACGATTTTTATCGGATTGTATTTCCGTAAAAGAGCGACAAACGTGTACGATTTTGTACTTGGAGGGCGTTCGGTCGGGCCGTGGATTACGGCGTTTTCTTATGGAGCGTCTTATTTTTCCGCTGTTGTTTTCGTGGGGTATGCAGGGCAATTCGGCTGGAGATTTGGAACGGCGGCTGTTTGGATTGGTCTTGGAAATGCTTTTATTGGATCATTGATGGCATGGTTCATTCTTGGACGGCGTACGCGCATTATGACAAACCATTTAAAAAGCGCAACAATGCCGGAATTTTTCGGCTCCCGTTTTAGTTCAACTGCATTAAAAATCGGCGCATCGTTAATTATATTTATCTTCCTTATTCCATATACAGCTTCGTTGTACAACGGGCTTTCGCGGCTTTTTTCGATGGCGTTCGGAGTGGATTTTGTTTATTGTATTATAGCGATGGCGATTGTAACCGGAATTTATGTCGTTGCCGGAGGTTACTTTGCTTCGGCTTTTAATGATTTTATTCAAGGATTGGTGATGCTAGTCGGCATCATAGCAGTTATTGCGGCGGTTCTTAGAGTCAACGGCGGCTTTACACAGGCAATAGATTCGCTTGCAAGGATTGAAGATCCGTCTGTCGCTCCCGGCGCATTTACTTCATTCTTCGGACCTGATCCAATAAACCTGCTTGGCGTTGTTATTCTTACATCGCTTGGTACATGGGGGCTTCCGCAGATGGTCGCGCGTTTTTATTCCATTAAAAACGAAAATATGATTACAAAAGGCGCGGTTGTTTCTACAATTTTTGCGATTTTTATTGCAGGCGGAAGTTATTTCCTTGGCAGTTTTGGAAGACTCTATTCTGGCGTAGTTGAAACGACGGCAAGCGGAGGCATCATATTTGACTCTATAATCCCGACAATTCTTTCACAGTTTTCTAATTTTATGATTGGCATTGTTATTGTTCTGGTTTTCGCCGCTTCTATTTCTACCCTTTCATCACTAGTTATAGCTTCGGCATCAACTTTAACTTTGGATTTCTTAAAAGGACACATCATTAAAAAGTTCAGCGATAAAAAACAGCTTGTAAGTATTCGTGTATTGATCATTGTGTTCATCGCAATTTCATCCATAATCGCCATCTTCCAGTACAGGGGAGGAATTTCGTTTATCGCACAACTTATGGGCGTTTCATGGGGCGCGCTTGCCGGGTCTTTCCTTGCCCCGTTCCTTTACAGCCTTTATTGGAAACGCACAACCAGAGCTTCTGTCTGGTGCAGCTTTATATTCAGTACTGTTCTTATGGTTTTGAATATCTTTTTCAGGAATTCATTTCCGGCAATTTTACAATCGCCGATTAATGCCGGCGCATTCACAATGCTTGCAGGGCTTTTAATTGTTCCGATTGTAAGCCTTCTTACAAAAGCGCCGGAAAAATCATCTGTAGACAATTGCTTCTCCTGTTATGAAGAAAAAGTTACAGTTAGAGCCAGCGACGCTCTTGGCAGCGAATAGAGCAGGTCAGTGGCAACAAGTTGCGGGCTAAAGTCCGAAGGATATTTAGTTCTTTTTATCTCACACGGAGGCACAGAGGCACAGAGACGAGATTTGAAATCTTTCTTTTTTCCTTTGTGTCTTTGCGCCTTTGTGTGATAATATTTTTTTTCTATAATACCGAAAATTAGGGAGTTGGAGATTTTTATGGAGAATGAGAGACATGCTTTGCTTGGGGATGAGGCGGTTGCGTTAGGTGCAATTCATGCGGGGATAAATGCGGCTTACGGGTACCCGGGGACGCCGTCTTCGGAGATTTTGCAGTTTCTTATAAACGTGTATGAAAAAGGCGGCCCTGTTGCGCGCTGGTGTTCCAACGAGAAGACCGCGCTTGAAGCCGCGCTCGGCGTTTCTTTTGCAGGGCGCAGGTCTTTAGTTACAATGAAGCATGTGGGGCTTAATGTTGCATCAGATCCGTTTATAAATGCCGCTCTTTTGAAGATAAAGGGCGGCTTGGTAATTGTAGTTGCAGATGATCCGGGGATGCACAGTTCTCAGAACGAGCAGGATTCGCGGTTTTATGCAAACTTTGCGATGGTTCCCTGCCTTGAGCCGAGAAACCAGCAGGAAGCGTACGAGATGGTTCGCGAGGCTTTTGATGTTTCAGAAAAATTTAATATTCCTGTGATGCTGCGCCTTGTTACACGGCTTGCTCATGCAAGAGCGGTTGTTGTATCGGGGAAGGCTTCGCCTCATAATCCTGTTTCAAAAACTATGGAAAAAACCGGCTGGATGCTGCTTCCCGCTTTTGCAAGAAAGAACTACTCCGCCCTTCTTGAAAAACAAAACCTTCTGGAAAAATGGTCTTCGCAGCACCCTGTAAATAAACTGACAGGTTCTAAAAGCGACATTGGAATAATCACCTCCGGTCTTGGCGGAAATTACTACGAAGAAAACCTTGACGACTTTATTGCGATGCGCAAAAAGCAGGGGAAAAAAGCGCCTGTTCATTTGCACATCGGCGCATACCCCCTTCCGGCGGAAAAAATCCGCACCCTTTGCGGCAACTGCGATGAAGTTTTAATAATCGAAGAAGGCCAGCCTTTTATTGCAGGTAAAATCTACGGTATTGCAGGCGGCGTTACAAAGCCGGTTATTCAATACGGTGAACTTGATCCTGACAATGTGCGGCAGGTTTTGGGGCTTCCCAAACGTAAAAGCATAAAATCCAATACAGGCGAACTGCCGCTGCGGCCGCCGCAGCTTTGCCAGGGCTGCCCTCACATCGACAGCTATCAGTCGATTAACAAGGCGGTTGCAGCCCTTGACCCGCGTCCCGGGCATCCTGATGTCGGGGTAAATTCCGACATCGGCTGTTATTCACTCGGCGCCGCGCCTCCGCTTTCTTCAATCGAAAGCATTGTGTGTATGGGCGCGTCAGTCGGAATGGCAAAAGGCGCGGCGGACGCGGGGTTAAAACACTCGCTCGGCGTAATCGGCGATTCAACCTTTATCCATTCAGGAATTACCGCGTTAATAGATGCAGTTGAATCCGACACTCCAATGACGCTTATTATCCTTGACAATTCCAGTGTTGCAATGACAGGCTGCCAGCCGACCATTCTGCCTTCGGGAAATCTTGTCAACCTTCTTACCGGCTGCGGCGTGAAGAAAGAGCATATTCTGGAACTTGAAGCAAGGCCGAATCTTGTCGATGAAAATTCAGAAAAGCTGAAAAAAGAAATTGAATACCGCGGACTCTCCGTTGTAATTTTCCGCCGCGAGTGTATAGAGAATTTCCGCAGGCGAAAGAAAAAATAAATTTATTGTCTACTCAGTTTCTATTTTTATTTTCGCCGGGGGAAAATAATGAGGAGTTACAAAATGAAAAACAATAAACTTATATCATCAATAGCCGCCTTTGTTGTTGTTGGAATGATTGTTCTTTTATCTGCATGTATCAGGCAGGAGAGACATGACAGTGATCTGCAAGCTGTACCTGAGGCGGAATTTGTAATCGGCTTCCAACGGGAACCGCCTTTTGATGATACAGTATACGATTATGTCATTTTGAATGCACGGTATATCAACCCTGAGACGGGCAGCGACATTGAAGGCATGTACATCGGTATTCTTGGAGATTATGTTGCGGCAGTAACGCGCCGCCCGCTTACAGGAAGGAATGTTATTGATGCAACAGGGCTTGTTGCCGCACCCGGTTTTATCGACATAGATACATACGACCCAATCCCTTTCGGTGTACGGTATAAGATTGCAGACGGCGTAACGACAAATTTATTAATGCACGGCGGCGCACCCGATGCTGCAGCATGGTATGCTATTTATGAACGAAGCCCGCCGAACATGAACTACGGCATTTCGAATTTTATAACTGCAATCCGCGCGAATTTAGGCTACGGCATCAATACCATAATGACAAACCGCTCAGATTTTGAAAGGCTGTCAAATATAGTCGAAATCAATATTCTTAACGGCGCATTGGGAATTTCTATGAGCCCTGAATACGTTCCGGGTTTACATTATGACGACATGTTACGTCTTAGTGAAATTGCGGTAAAGTACGGCATTGCAACTTATTATCATCTGCGTTATTCGACACATCTTGGCGAAAACAATAATTTGAAAGCGGTTCAGGAAGTTATCGACATTGCCCGGCAAACGGGCGCAAGCGTCCACATTATGCATATCACAAGCACGGGAAGCACTTATGTTGTGGAAGAAGCTTTTGATATGATCGACCGCGCAAGGGATGAAGGTTTAGATATAACTGTGGACATTTATCCCTATGATTCATGGGCGACATATTTAAATTCCGCGCGGTTTTCTGCAGGCTGGCAGGATAGATTCGGGCTTACATATTCGGATTTGCAGGTTCCCAATTCTTCCGAAACATTAACGGAAGAAACTTTTAATATATACCGAAGGCAGGGGCTGCTTGTAATTGCCAATGGTTCAATCCCGGAAAATGAAGTTCAATATGCGCTTCAAAAACCTTATGTATTTATAGCAAGCGATCAGATATTGGGGGTCAACCTTAACGGCCACCCTCGCGGCGCAGGCAGTTTTTCGCGGACTATCGGAAGGTACGCACGGGAGCTTGGCGTTATTACACTGATGGACGCGATAGCCAAAGTATCTTTTTTACCTGCCCAGCGGCTGGAAAGCGCTTCTGCCGATATGAAAAGAAAAGGGCGGATCGAAGTGGGTTCCGACGCCGATATTGTTTTATTCGATTACAGCACAATTATAGACAGGGCGACAAATGATAATGTTGCCGTATTTTCCGAAGGGATAAAGTATGTGTTTATTAACGGAAAACTGGTATACGAAAACGGCGTAATAAATGAATTACGCGCTGGCAAACCGATCAAGAACTACCTTGTACACCCCGAAATAAGACCGCAGACTCAGCCTTTCGGTTCACTGACAGGTTACCTTGTATACGACGGCAAATATTTCGTCTCCCTTGCAGATGCGGCAAGTGAATATGATGTAGAATACGTGAATAATACCGATGGAAAACAAATTTTCGGTAATGCAGAATTGTTTGTTGGGTTGACCAGATACAACATTCACGGGCAAAATTCCCATCTGTTGCACGAACCCATTGTATACAGGGGAAAAATTTTTATTTTAATTGATGATTTAGAAAAACTGCTGCATTAAAATTTTTCTATATAATGCAATTTTTTTATTATTTTCTCTTGATTTTTATGAAGATTGTGGTAATATATTTATATTAAAGGTTTTTCTTATAAACAGATAAGGAGCGATACAAATGAAAAGAGAAAAGAGAAATCACACCTGCGGTGTGGATAAAAAAGAAAATAAAAAAGAGAAGAAAATTTGGAGCAAAAAACATGGGTTTTTTCTCTTTCATTTTATACTGATATTTTCACTTTTTTCTTTGATTTCCTGCCCTTCGCATTTCATTGATTTACCGGGGGGGGGGGGGAAAAAGGAATTCCCCAAACCCCCTCCCTAAAGGGGGTTTTTTTCGTTTGGGGTAAACCCCTTTTTTCCCCCCCAATTTTTTCTTCCGCCCCCGGTTTTTGCACAATACGGTTTTCCT
>Ga0099364_10000863_pt1 | contig 51349 bp, 35 predicted proteins | sample TergutTh196P3_FD_73070 | JGI IMG/M metagenome (GOLD analysis project Ga0099364, IMG submission 73070) | Microcerotermes parvus P3 segment gut microbial communities from Pointe-Noire, Republic of the Congo - Th196 P3 | ecosystem: Host-associated > Arthropoda: Insects > Digestive system > Gut ... | reverse complement strand
TCGCAGACAAAATGCCATTGTTATGCTCTAAAAGCGCGTCAACTGCCTGATGTTGTTCGCCGCGCAGTTCGCCGTTAAATACAACGTCAATTTTGCGTCCTTCGTTTGTTTTATCAATAAGTTGTATATTTATGCCGTTATCTTCCAGAAATTCGCAGGCTTCGCTCTCCAATCCTCGCGGCAGACATAAATATTGCTCAGTTTCGTCGGAACAGGAAATAATCCTCGGCTTGTCGTGTGTTGACAGCCGCATGGCTTGCGCTTTATAAAAATCGGGGTTGCGAAACGCAGCCATCCGCTTCAACGAATTAAGCGCGGAGCTTGCAATCCCCGATTTTTCGATGTGCAGCATATTTGCACGGACAGCCTTTACTGACTCAGGGAAATCAAATCTAGTCAGCGTTGGTTCAAGCTTTCTGTTTTCCCACGGTTTCTCAGCCTCGGAATCACGATGCAATTCCCCAAGCTCACCGGACGGCGATAACTGGCGGATAAAGGCTTCAATTTCAGCTTGCGTATACTTTTTTATGTTATAGAGATAGTTCCACTGGTCATTGTAAGCATTAAAATCATCGTCAACAAATACGCTGTTACCATCTTCGCGCGATTTCTTTTGAAGCGGGAGCGCAATTAAATTGCCTAAACCGTCTTTTGTCAATGTATCTTGCAGGGGAATCATTCGGTCATAGGTCTTGAATGACAGCATATGGTTTTTATTCATGGCATAAGTAATCAAGCTGCTGCCGAATTTACGCGCGACACTTGCGGGGATGCTTTCGGCAAAGAAAATCCAGAAATGAATCCCCTTGCCGGAGCGGGAGCGCTCCACCGACATGCCGATGCCTTTCTCGGCGCAGGCGTCTCGAATAATGGTAACATCCCGTTGCAAGTCCTCTGGCTTATACTCCTTGCCGTCGAAGTCAAACACTAAAAACCGGCATGTTTCATCGGGAAACATCGGATACACGCCAACAGTTTGCTTGCCAATTAAATGCCGCTCAACCGCATTAGCATCGTATTGTGAAAAGTTTTTATTTGAACATTGGGTACATTTCATTTTGCCGCCGCCTGATTTGGGGCAAACGGGAGACCATTTATGATTGCATACAGGGGCATACCCGGAAATCCCTTTTGAGGCATTTTCCCAACGCTCGGCGTAAACATCATCTCGCCCGGCAAATAATGATAAGAATAACTCGATTTTCTCGCTTGGCTTGCTCCGGTTATGAATACCTGTCGGCGGCTCCGGTTCAGGTACAACATCATCAACATGCGTAAACCGCTTGACGCGCCGCCCATTATGCGTGACCATTTCAATCCACATCGACGCCGGACGCGCCCAAAGACCGCCATCGCCATACAAAGCACGATAGACAATCAATTCTTCGTTCGTTTCGCTGTGGGCAGCGATGCCGATGGCTTCATATTCGCTTCCTTTGAAGTGGATGTATTTTCCGGGTTTGATGGTCATATCGAGGCATCTCCAAGCAAAATTGTTGTGACGATTATAAGAAAATCCTAGTATATGTGCGGGATGCCGGTAATCAATCGGCATCCTGCTTTTTGTTGTTCTTACATGTCCGGCTGCAAAAATTATCATCCGGGCTATTAGCAATAAACGCCTGATTACAACTCCTGCAAATCCGCATCGGTCTTGATTCGTCTGCCAATATTAAGAGCTTCTACTACAAGCGCATCGGCTACGTTAATTGTATCATAGACTTCGGGCTGTGAATTAGGCGCAGGTGTAAGATAAAGCGCGCGTCCTCACCTTGTTTGTATTCATATTCGCTAAAACGCACCCAAGAAGCGTTCGTCCTCTGAAATAGGGTATTCATGTGATTTCCTCCGCGCGCTTTTTCTTCAAATCAGCCTTTCGCAACAACAAGCCGTCGGCTATCCTCGTCAAGCTGGTTGAATCTGTCTGCTATCTCTTGGCGATATGTCTGTATAGCAAAATAGGTTTGTCCGAGAGCGATGACTTCCTTGCGTGGATCGCCGTTTTGAACGATGAGATAACAAGCATATCTTGAAAGCTCAAAATCTTTACGCGGCTTGGATGTTGCTCCTGCATTTACGATTTTGTTGACCTCAACAAAATCGTAAATTACGTCATGTCCACTGTTTTTGCAAGCAATCATCGCTTTGTCCATTACTTTTGAAAAATTGCGCCATTCGGTATAATCAAGCACAGGGGCAAGTTCACGCGCAAGCCAGTATTCGCTGCCATCAGCGCGAATATGCTTGATGCCCTCAAACCTCTTATATTCTTTTGCATTTAACTCGCTCAAAATAGTTCCTCTTACTGGCGCGGCGGCGCATACTCATCTACTATACATTATACTGGAATAAGGGCCTATAGGCAAGGTTTTACAATTATCTGACTTTTTCGGACAGCACATACAATATAAGACGACAAAACCCCCATCAGAATAGGCATCCTGATGGGGGTTTTACTGTCAGTAGGTATAAGAAATGAAAAAACTGAAATACCCTTGACATTACAATTCATATGGCTTCAAGGAATTTTGTATCGTGGTTTTTTATGATGTATACCCAAGGCTATTCAGGGGATTCTTATTAGGGACTGTTCACATAAAGATAACAGATTCTAGTTTGATAATTCGTCAAGGTCGAATGGCGTTTGCTGGTAAACGAAATAGTTCAGCCAGTTTGAGAAAAGCAGGTTCGAATGGGCTTTCCATGCATAACCGGGCGTTGCGGCGGGATTGTCGTGGGGAAAGTAATTGACCGGCACGTCGATGTCGAGGCCCTTGTCCTTGTCGCGGAAATATTCCTGCGCAAGCGTGTCGCGGTCATATTCGGAATGTCCCGTCACAAAAAATTGCCTGCCGTTGTTGTTCGCGACGATATACACGCCGGCCTGCTCCGATTCGCTTAGAATGATAAGCTCGCTGTGACGTTCGATGTCCGAACGGCGTATGCCCGTGTGCCGGGAGTGCGGCGCGTAAAAAATATCGTCAAAGCCGTAAAGCAGATAGTGGGAGTGATTGTGTAAAATATGCGGGAAAATCCCGAACATTTTCCTGTCAAGTGTATGCTTGTTGACTCCAAAATGATGATACAGCCCGGCCTGCGCACCCCAGCAAATGTGAAGCGTGGAGTATACGTTTGTTTTAGTCCACTCCATGATTTCCCTAAGCTCAGGCCAATAATCCACATCTTCAAATTCCAGCAGCTCAACCGGCGCCCCTGTGATAATCATACCGTCATACCGGTTATCTTTTATCTGATCAAATGTTTCATAAAAGTTTAAAAGGTGTTCCTGCGATGTGTTTTTAGACGTATACGAAGCGGTTTGCAAAAGCTCGACCTCAATTTGCAGGGGCGTGTTGCCTAAAACCCGCAAAAGCTGGGTTTCCGTTTCAATTTTTTTCGGCATCAGGTTTAATATCACGATTTTAAGCGGGCGTATGTCCTGCGACATGGCGCGCGCTTCGTCCATGATAAATACGTTTTCCTTATTTAGAATCTGTTTTGCGGGCAGGTTTCCCGGTATTTTGATCGGCATCGGTTCACTTCCTTTATTAGCAGATTATATCAGAATTCTCAAATCAGCACAATAGCTTGCCTAAAAGGCCATTCTATTGTAAAATTATTACATATTGTTGTACCGGGGTGGGATGATGACACAAATTCCGCATAACAAAGACCCAAAACAGATATTGCAGGGAATCGGCTGCTTCGCTCTTGATTTAGATGGGACAATTTACCTCGGCGACGACTGGATTCCCGGCGCGCGCGGTTTCCTTAAAAGAATCAAGGAAACCGGCAGAAGATATGCGTTTATAACGAATAACTCCTCAAAAAGCCGTCGTGACTACCTAAAAAAGCTTGCTGCGATGGGGCTTTTGGTGGACGACAGCGAGCTTGTCACATCAGGGGAGGCGGCTGTTTCCTACGTTAAAACCATGTTTCCCCGCAAACGGGTGTTTTTAATGGGAACCGAGTCCCTTGCCGGTGAATTCACAGAAGCGGGAATCATACTGGACAACAAGTCTCCCGAGCTTGTCGTGACGGCGTATGATACGTCGCTGACATACGAAAAGCTTTGCATGGCGTGTAATTTTATAAACGCGGGCCTTGCGTTTATCGCAACGCACCCCGACATAACCTGCCCGTCCCAAACAGGATATATCCCGGATATCGGGTCGTTTCACGCGCTGATCGAGGCTGTAACCGGCAGGCGCCCCGACGTCGTAATCGGCAAGCCGGGCCGCGAAATCATCGGTTATATGCTTAAAAAAACAGGCGCCGGAGCACAGCGCACAGCGATAGTCGGCGACAGGCTTTATACCGACGTCGCGGCCGGTATTAACAACTCGCTTACAGCGGTCCTTGTCTTAAGCGGGGAGGCCGCGCTGAAAGACGCTTATGAATCGGACATAAAGCCGCATCTTATTTTTGACTCGGTTAAGGATATGATTCCTTATTTGTAGCAACGGGCTTGTTCTTGTGTTATAATACGATTGAAACAGGAGGCTTATCATGGACACCAAGGATATAATACGGAAAAATCACGGAACATTCAGGCGCTATGAATATGTTTGAAACCTTGTTTCAGGAAAAAATAATACAACCCGCGCCGTAAAAGGAAGTGCTGCAATGTGGGCCGTATACGCGTTTTTAGCGGCATTGTTCGCCGCCCTTACATCCATTTTCGCAAAAATCGGGATTGAAAACGTAAATTCAAATTTAGCCACGGCAATCAGGACCGTGATTGTAATCCTCATGGCGTGGAGCATCGTCTTTGCGACGGGCAGGCATGCGGAAATTTCAAATATTACGCAAAAAAGCTGGATATTCCTGATTTTATCGGGGATTGCAACGGGTATTTCCTGGTTATTCTATTTCAGGGCGCTGCAGCTTGGCGACGTCTCGAGAGTCGTGCCGATCGATAAATTCAGCGTTGTTATCACGATGGTGCTGAGCTTTATTATACTGGGCGAAGCCGTTAACGCAAAAACCATCATAGGCGGGATTTTAATCACCGCCGGAACCTTTGTGTTAATTTTTTAGGGCAATGAAAGGATTGACGGTTACATGAAAATATCCGCGTGTTGGATCGTTAAAAACGAGGAAAAGAATATCGCGCGTTCCATCGGCAGCTTAAAGGCCGTGTGCGACGAGATGATTGTCGTGGATACCGGCTCTATGGACGGTACGGTAAAAGCGGCGGAGGAAGCAGGCGCGCGCGTTGAATATTTTGAATGGATCAGTGATTTTTCAGCGGCAAAAAACCATGCGCTATCGCTTACGAGCGGCGACGCCATAATTTTTTTAGACGCCGACGAATGGTTCTCGCCGCCGCTTACAGCTTCAGATAAAGCGGATATCGCGCAGTTTTTCATGAAAAACCCGAAAGCGCATACGGCGCAGCTTAAAATCCATAACTTAAACGCGCAGGGGAATGTGAAAACGGTAACGGCGGTCGACAGGATCATCAGAAAAGCAGACGGGATCGCGTATCACAAGCCGGTGCACGAGATTCTCCTTTTGAAAAACGGCAGCCTTCCGGCGTCGGTGCAGACAGACAAATGGCCCATTTTCCACAGCGGCTACACCGAGGATATCTTAGGCGAAAAGATGGACCGCAACATCGCGCTGCTTGAGAACGCCATTCAGACGACGGGCTCCGCAAACGAGCGGCATATGCAGCACTGCTATCTTGTGAGGGAATATCTAAACCAAAACAGGATGGAGGATTGCGAGCGCCATCTAAAAGCCGCGTTAAGCGAGCCGGAGTTGCTAAAAAGCCAAATCAAGTATTACCTTTTGGGGATTGTGCCGATCTTATACGGTATGCTCGTCGCGAGCTCAAGAATGCGCGATAAAGTAAGCAGGCTTGAGCTTTACGATAAAATTGTGCTTCCTTTTAAGAAATATCTGGCGGAATACCGGGGCGCCGCCACGATCGGCCTCTATTACGACGCGCTGTTCGATCAGAAGGAAGACGTCCTGCTCGAAAGCTTGAGCGGTGCGCTTGAAAAGTCGCGGCGTTTGCCGGAAACGCCGGTGAACACCTACAAGGACGCTGAGGGGACGCTTTACATCCATGCGGCGAAAGCCGCTTTAAGGCGCGGAAAACACGCCCAGGCCATGGATTATATGATCGAGGTGATACAGTCAAGGCATGACTTAAGCCCGCCTGCGCTCAATGTATTGCTGCAATGCGTAAAAGGTCAGTCGTCACACGATATCATCGCGTTTTTGAACAGTCTGTTCGACATAAAAAGCGCGAATACCTTAAATTTGCTTGCGCGTGCAACGCGCATGGACGGATTTGGCGAAGTGCACGCGTATTACCTCAACAAAAAGATTGAAGCGGGAATCGCAACGCAGTCCGAGTATCTATCCCTGCTGCTGCTTTACGGCAAGGACGAAGAAGCCGTTAACGCCGCGACCGACTTCTTCATGGAAAAGGACAAGGGCCTTGCCGCGACGTATATCTTCCTTGCAGCCGTTTGTTTCAAAAACGAGGATATCTATCTCAAGCACAAGGAGCTGCTGGGGCCGCTTTCGGAAATCATAGACGCTTATTTCGGCGGGGGATATCCAAAAGCGGTAACGGATACAAGCGTTGCCGTCGTAGCTGAAAACTTTAGTTCCGTCGCCTTTATCGCGGGGATTGAAAGGGCCTTGGACCTTTTGCGCGTGATTTCAAGCCGCCCGCTTATAGCCTTTCACATCAAAGCCGATTATTGCGTGAAAAACGGACTGTATGCCCTGCCGCTTGAGGATATCCTGCCGGATGCGGACGACGGCGCGTCCAACTATTACGTCATCGAGTGCCTTATCATGCTAAATCGGTGCAGCGAGGCCGTATATAAGCTTGAGCACATGTTCGGTCTCGGCCATGTGACCGGGGCGCTGCTGCGTCAGGCGCTTGCAGTTTACGACAGGATCGGCGATATACGCGCGAAACGGCTTTACGACGAATATAAGCCGGCTTATGACAGGCTCGTGGATTTGACCGACGTCGTAAACACGGGGTATGTGCCGTCAAAATACGCAAAAGGAAAGAACGTAAGCGTACCGGTAAAAATAAACGGGCTACTGGAGATTGAGGCGAAAGCTGCAAAAATCATTAACGATAGCGGGGAGGTATCATAATGCGCGAAAAGCTTATCAGAGCGGCACTCGGCGAGATTCCGGCGGATATCATTTTTAAAAACGCGAATGTCCTAAATGTTTTCACCGGCGAAATCATACGCGGAGACGTCGCGGTCATCGACGGGTACGTGGCGGGAGTCGGCAGCTATTCCGACGGGCTGGACGTAGAAGATGTGAACGGCGGCTTTCTTGTGCCGGGATTTATCAACACCCACTGCCATGTGGAATCATCGATGGTAACGCCTGATTCCTACTGCCGCGAGGAGCTCCGTCACGGTACGACGACCTTGATCACAGACCCGCATGAAATCGCGAATGTAGCAGGGCTTGACGGCGTCAACTTCATGCTCGGCGCGACAAAGGATATCCCTATAAATTATTTCGTCCAGGCTCCGTCATGCGTTCCGGCGACGCCCTTTGAAAACGCAGGCGCAATACTTGACGCCGAAAAAGTGTCTTGGCTGTTAAATGATTCTCGTGTTTTGGGGCTTGCGGAGCTGATGAATTATCCCGGCGTACTCGGATGCGACAAAGAAGTAATGGAAAAGCTTGCGCTTGCGTCCGGCATGGTGATTGACGGGCACGCGCCGGGGCTTTCGGGCGGCGCGCTTCAGGCGTATGCTTCCGTCAGGGCCGCGACCGACCACGAGAGCACCTCATTTGAGGAAGCGCTTGAAAAATTAAGGGCGGGAATTGCGGTGCTCGTGCGCGAGGGAAGCGCGTGTAAAGATTTGTCGGCGATAATACCCCAAGTTATATCCTGCAAAATGAATACCGACAGGCTTGCTTTTTGCACGGACGACAAGCACATCGCGGACATAAGGCGGGAGGGCACGATACGCCATTGTATAAAAAAAGCAATATCGCTGGGGCTTCCGGTCCAGGACGCGTACCGAATGGCAAGCATAAACGCGGCGCGGATTTACCGGCTTTGGGATTTGGGCGCGATTGCGCCCGGCTACCGCGCGGATATACTTGTCGTCACAAGCCTTGAGGAAGTGGACGTAAAAGCCGTATATTCGGGCGGAAAAAAGATCATCGCCGATGAATTGCAATATAGATTGGAATTGCCTAAAGGCAATTCCGTCAACTTTAAAGAGCCTGACCCAGGATGCTTTGATTTACAAATACGCGATACATATCCTGTAATTGAGCTGTTAAGGGATCAGGTCGTCACTAAAAAATGCATGGTAAGCCGGGACGAAGCGGAAAAACTGCTAAAAGCGGGGGAGCTGTGCAAAATCGCCGTGCTGGAGCGCCATCACGCCACAGGAAATGTGGGCGTGGGGCTGCTTAAAGGGTACGGGCTTAAAAACGGGGCCGTCGCAACGACTGTGGGGCACGATTCGCACAACCTGATAATCGCCGGGACAAACGACGAAGACATGCTGCGGGCCGCCCGTTACATGAAAGAAATAGGGGGCGGGTACGCCTTCATCCAAAACGGAAAGCGGGCAGGGGACGTACCGCTGCCAATATACGGGCTGATGAGCGGTAAAGAGCCGGACGCGTTTATCAAGACGCTTGAATCGTTAAAGGCAAAGGTGTATGAAGCGGGAGTATCGCGCGACATTGAGCCGTTTATCACATTGAGCTTTATGGCGCTGCCGGTGATACCCGAAGTCCGCATAACGGACATGGGCATGTTCGACGTTACAAATTTTTCCTTTATATAATTTTATATAAATTTGGTATTGCAAAATGTTCATATTATGTTAAAATAGAGTTAATAAAACTGAGGGAGGGTATTTATGGAAAAGTTTTTCAAACTGCAAGAACATGGGACAAATGTTAAAACAGAAGTTCTTGCCGGCATAACCACATTTTTTACAATGGCGTACATACTGGCTGTAAACCCGTACATACTCAGCGCTTCCGGTCTTGATGACGGAGCTGTATTTGTGGCGACGGCGCTCGTTTCCGTTGTCGGTACCGTATTGATGGCGCTGATGGCGAACCTGCCGTTTGCGATTGCTCCCGGCATGGGGCTGAACGCGTTTTTCGCGTTTACCGTCGTAATCGGTATGGGCTTTTCGCCTCAGTTCGCGCTTGCGGCGATATTAGTTGAAGGTGTTATCTTCATCCTTCTCAGCGTTACGGGAATCAGGACGGCGCTGTTCAATTCCTTCCCGATGGAGCTGAAAGTCGCGATTGGCGCCGGTATCGGCGCGTTCATCTTCTTCATAGGACTTCAGGGCGCCGGTATTGTCGGCGGCAACCCGGCGACGCTTGTCGGCCCGGCCCACCTTACAACGCCGGTCGTACTTGCGCTGATCGGGCTTATTGCCGTAATCATTTTGATGGTGAAGAAAATAAGGGGCGCCTTGTTAATCGCAATCGGTATTACATGGCTGCTCGGAATCCTGGCGCAGCTTGTGGGGCTTTACAGAGTCGATTACGACGCCGGGCTTTACAGCCTGATCCCCCAGGCGATTATTTCCCTGCCGCCCAGCATTGCGCCCACGTTTGCGCAATGCTTCCAATTCGGTGAGGTTTTTGCAAGCAGCGCGAATTTCTTTTCGTTTGTAGTAGTTGTATTCAGCTTCTTGTTCGTTGACTGCTTCGATACGATCGGAACGCTGATGGGCGTTTCATCAAAAGCCAATATGCTAAAAGAAGACGGCACGCTGCCGAAAGCGAACGAAGCGCTTCTTGCGGACGCGATTGCCACAACCGCCGGCGCCGTATTGGGCACATCGACTGCGACTACTTACGTTGAATCCGCGGCGGGCGTCGCCGAAGGCGGAAGAACCGGCCTGACTGCGATGGTAACGGCCGCCGGCTTCGCGCTTGCGCTGCTGTTCTCGCCTCTGTTTTTGACCGTTCCCACGTTTGCGACGGCAAGCGCCTTGCTGGCTGTCGGTATCTTGATGTTCGAGCCGCTTAGAAAGCTTGACCTTTCAAAGCTGGAGGTCCTGATACCTGTGACCGTGACCGTACTTACCATGCCGCTGTTCTACTCTATCAGCGACGGCTTGATTTACGGTATGCTGTCATGGACCGTCGTAAAGATCGCAAGCGGTAAAATCAAAGAAATCAGCAAGCTTGTCTGGGGTATGGATGTTCTGTTCATATTAAAATTGCTGCTTATCTGACCTTAATCTTTTAAAACCTGTGAATACTGGTTCTTAAGACCGGCCGCTTCGAAATGAAGCGGCCGATTTTGGCTTTGTCTCGTTATTTCTTGACATAAATATAGTAAAAAGGTATACTTAATAACGTGGCGCGCACACTTTACCCATAGGCTTGAGGGGAATGGTTTAACATGGATTATGTCAAAAATAAACTTCATAAGCTGCTGTATTCCTTTTGGTCCGGGCTTAGAATTGGTATGCGCGCAAAGCTTATCCTCATTTTCCTTTTCATAAGTGTTGTACCGATTATTATTTTATCCCTCATTGCATGGCGGCAGTTTGTCGTACTGATCGCCCTCGTAGAGGACGTTGCCGTCGGGACGTCCAAAACGGCTTTAAACGATTTGGCGACGGAAAACATCGAAAACATAACGACCGACCTTGCCCGTCATGTGGCGAACTTTCTTTATGCGCGCGACTCCGACATCATATACCTTGCGAGCATACAGCCCGGTGAAGAAAACTACCGCAAATTTATCGACAGCAATCTTGGCCGGATTATTAAGCCGGGTGAATATGCTTTGGCGCCCGATGACAGGTCATGGGTTCTTTTAGGAAACCCGATTCATTCTGAAGCCGCCGCTTTCTCCACGAATCCTGAAAACAACGACAATGACGCGTTCCGCTCCCACCCGCCGTCCATGTTTCATTATGATGCGATTTCACTTTACGACGAGATCACATATATCGACTTAGACGGCAACGAGCTTGTAAAGGTTGTGTCGGAAACGTCGCCGAAGGTTCATTATCCGCTTGACAGCGTAAAAACAAACGTCTCAATCAAAGAAAATACCTACGTTAAGGCAGAGAATTATTTCGGGGAGCTTTTAAAGCTTCAGCCGGGTGAAATATATGTCTCAGACGTTATCGGGGCTTACGTCGGCTCAAATTATATCGGTATGTATACTCCTTCAATCGTGGCGGAAGCCGCGCAAACAACAGGCTATGAGATTGCGTACGATCCCGGCGCGCAGGCTTTTGCCGGAATGGAAAACCCGAACGGGCGGCGCTTCGAGGGGATTGTTCGCTGGGCAACGCCTGTGACGGATGATGACGGTGAAATCACAGGCTATGTTACGTTTGCTCTAAACCATGATCATATCATGGAGTTTGTCGACCACATCACGCCGATGGAGGAGCGCTATACGGAGCTTCCAAGCGCGTATGACGGCAACTACGCTTACATGTGGGATTACAGGTGCCGCAGCATCGCCCACCCGCGCCACCACTCAATTGTAGGCTTTAATCCCGCGACAGGCGACCCGCAAATACCGTGGCTTGAAAGCTCCATCTTTGACGCATGGCAGCAAAGCGGGATAGAAAAATGGACGGATTTTATAATCGGCATACCGGTCTTCGATCATCAGACAAGATCGAAATCCCCGGCTCCCGCCTTAACGCGGGCCGGGCTTGTCGGGCTTGACGGCCGGTATCTTAACAACGCGCCGCAATTCACAGGCTGGATGGAGCTCACCGAGGACGGAGGTTCCGGCTCTTTCTACATGTTCTGGAGCGGGCTTGACAAGCTGACGACCGCCGCCGCAATACCTTACTACACGGGACAGTACGCCCCGAGCGAGGAAAACAACTTCTCCCGCCGCGGGTTCGGGTTTGTAACGATTGGGTCGGGGCTTGAGACGTTCACGCATCCCTCGGTCGTGATGGAAGAACAGCTGACAGCGATCATAAACGACAATACACAAAGCATATTCACGCAGCTGATTATCATTACGGTAGTGCTTATACTTCTGGCGGTCCTCATCGCTTTATGGGTAGCGGCCTTTTTAAACGAAAGGATTGCGGGGCTAATCGCGGGCGTTTCGCGGTTCAGGCTCGGGGAGCGGCAATTCCGCTTTAACTCGCCTGTCAAGGATGAATTCGGGATATTGGCGGATTCATTCGACAATATGGCGGAAAGTATCGTCGGCAGCACAAACGCGCCCCTTGCAATTACCGATATGGATTACAACATCATCTACATGAACGACGAAGCGCTTTTGTTCCAGGAAAAAACGCTTCCTGAAATGATCGGACTGCCATACGAAGAATACAGCATTTATCCGAAAGGCACGAAATATTCCCCGATAAAAGCATTTAAGGAAGGCTTCTCAAGCGAGGCGGTCTACATTGAAAGCACAAAGCAGTACTTTAAGGGGACTGCGAATTCTTTCCTCGATCAAAACGGCGGGCAAATCGGGTACATCATTACAAGCATAGACGTCACCGAAATACAGGAAGCAAAGGAAAAAGCGGAGCGGGCAAATCATAGCAAGAGCGATTTCCTGTCCAATATGAGCCACGAGATACGCACGCCGCTAAACGCCATCACCGGTATGACCGCGATGGGAAAATCAGCAACGGGGCTTGACCGAAAAGACTATTGCTTTATAAAAATATCCGACGCCTCCATACATTTGCTGGGCGTTGTCAACGACATACTTGACATGTCGAAGATAGAAGCCGATAAATTAGAGCTTTCGCCGTCGAAATTCATATTCGAGAAAATGCTGCAAAGGGTTATTGACATCATCCATTTCCGCATTGATGAAAAGAAACAGAAGCTCTCCTTGGATATCGACAGCCAAATTCCGTTCATGCTGTTCTGCGATGAACAGAGGCTTGCGCAGGTCATTACCAATTTGTTGTCAAACGCCGTTAAATTTACGCCGGAATACGGCGCCATCCGCCTGAGTGCGAAGCTGATGCAAAAAGAAAACGATACATGCGTCATACAAATACAGGTGGCCGACAGCGGCACGGGGGTTTCCGACGAACAGAAAAAACGCTTGTTCAACCCGTTTGTACAGGCCGAAAGCAGCACGTCGCGCAAGTTTGGCGGCACAGGGCTTGGCCTTGCCATATCAAAAAGCATTGTCGAAATGATGAACGGGAAAATATGGATTGACTCCAAGCTCGGTGAAGGGTCCGCGTTTACGTTCACGATACAGGCGGGTTACGGCGAGGAAAGCCGCGAGGATCTTGTAAACCGTGAAGTGAGGCTTAAAAATATCCGCGTGCTGGTGGTTGACGACGAAAAGGACGCGTGCGACTATTTCGCGCAAATCGCAAATCAGCTAAAAATTAACTGCGACGCCGCGATAAGCGGGGATGAAGCGCTTGCAATGACAAAACAAAACGGCCTGTACGACATGTATTTTATTGACTGGAAAATGCCCGACATGGACGGAGTTACGCTCGCGCGCCGGCTCAGGAAAGAATACGACGGCCATTTTTATGCTGTCATCGTGTCGGCCGTTGAAAGAAATGTGATTGAGCAGGAAACAAAAGACGCAATCGTTGATAAAATCCTTTCAAAGCCACTGTTCCCATTCGTGGTGGCGGACTGTATAAACTGGTGTATGATCGACCACGACAATGATGACGCGGATGTACACGCCGACTGCTTTAAGGACAATTGCGTCATGCTCGCGGAGGACGTTGAAATCAACCGGGAAATTGTATCCGCGATGCTGGAGGGTACGGCTCTGAAAATCATCTTAGCCGAAAACGGGACAGAGGCGGTCAGATTGTTCAGCGAACGCCATGAAGAGATCGACATGGTTTTCATGGATTTGCAAATGCCGGAGATGGATGGCCTTGAAGCCACGCAAAAAATCCGGGCGCTGGATATTCCCCGGGCGAAGGATATACCGATCATCGCCCTTACCGCAAACGTGTTTAAGGAGGATATTCAAAAATGCATCGAAGCAGGTATGAGCGGGCATATCGGAAAGCCGCTTGATTTTGACGAAATTATTGGCGAACTGCGCAAATACCTGCCTAAAAACAAGAATCTGTATTCATAATCTCATGCGTACAGCTGTTAGGAGTAATATTACCGGGTAGACGATATTAAAATTAAGGCCGATACGAACACGGTGATACCGCACGCCATGAGGGGCGGAATCATTCCCGCCACGGCAAGCGGCATTCCCGCTCCGCTTATGATGAGCGCAAAAATGATGTTCCGCTTGATTTTCCCCATCGCTGCTCTTGCAAACTTTATCGCCGCCGGAACAGCGTTTAAATCATCGTTTGCAAGTATGATACCGGCGGCGCTTTCAGGCATATCAAGCCCGGAAGTAATTGCCGCATCGGCAGCCATTAGCGCTGCGGCGTCGTTTTTGCCGCCAACTACCGAAACCACAGCGCCATTATCTTTAAGATTTTCGATTATATGGGCCTTTACCTTAGGCGAAACACAATGAAACACATGGCGGATATCTGCGTCTTTCGCGATCGGATTAACTGTAACATCACTGTCTTCTGTCATAAGAGATACTTCTACACCCATATCGCTAAGTGCTCTTATGGCATCACAAGCGCTTGGCTTCATGGCTTCGGTCGCCGCTATGATTCCGGCGGGTTTTTTGTTTATGGCGACAAGCATCGCGGTTTTGCCGGCGCGTTCAAGCTCCTGCGCTGCATGCTCGAACTGGGTTACGTCAACGCCGCGTTCTGTTAAAAGCTTACGTGTGCCGACTAAAACCTCCCTGCCGCCGACGAGCGCCGAGACGCCGCCGCCCTCGACAGGCTCAAAAGCTTGCGCATCTGGCACGGAGCCGATAAACCCATGATTTTCGCTGTGAATTGAAACGATATCGTGCTTACCTGTACGAATTGTTTTTTCCTGAAGCAAACCGGTGATAACGTCCGGCTGCGCGTATTCGTAAATCGCTGTGCCAAGCGGGTGCGTGGAGTTTTTTTCAGCCGCCGCAGCAAAGGCGATGACTTCCTCCTCGAAAAAGCGCGGCATGGCGACGACGTCCGTTACCCGGGGGGAAAAGCTTGTGATAACGCCGGTTTTCCCGAATACTAAAGCGGTCGCTTTACTTAAGGATTCAAGCTTTTCGCCGCTCTTAACGAGCAATCCGTTTTCGGCGGCTTTTGCGATTCCGGTCATGACTGATGAGCCGGATGCAAATCCGAACATGCACGGGAACGCCAGAAATAGTACCGAGGCTGCGTTTAAGAGCGCGGGCTTTAGGCTTTCACCCGGTACATACCACGCATAAAACGTGATTAAAGCGGTACAAACCGCAAAAACTGCGAATCCGCAGGATATTTTTTTGGCTGTCTTCTGTATCCGCGCTTCGGGCAACAATGGGATATGACTGTTCTTTGCCAAAACGATCACCTCGTGAATGATTTTAACGATAATAAATCATACTGTCAATACCCTCAAATATTTGACAGTATGCATAAAACGCGGTAAAATAGTGAAAGGGGGGGGGATCGAATGAAAAGCTATCGCAAGGAGTTAAGCTTCACCGTACCGTCCAGGCGGGGTTTTGTAAATATTACGCCGCATGTTGAAGACGCCGTGCGGGAAAGCGGCATAAAAGAGGGGCTTGTGCTGATTAACGCTATGAACATAACGTCAAGCGTTTTTATAAATGACAATGAAAGCGGGCTTCACAGTGATTTTGAGGTGTGGCTTGAGAAGCTGGCTCCGGAAAAGCCGCATGACCAGTACCGTCATAACGGCTATGAGGATAACGCGGACGCGCATTTAAAGCGCACGGTAATGGGGCGGGAAACAGTCGTTGCAATCACAAACGGCAAGCTTGACTTCGGTACATGGGAGCAAATATTTTACGGTGAATTTGACGGGAAACGAAAAAAACGGGCGCTTGTAAAGATTATCGGGGAATAATACAAAAATGGGAACTAAAAATAACAAGCATGGCAGTATAGAATGTATTTTGTGAAATAAAATAATACGTTGGAAGAAAAACGGAAAGGTGCATAGATATGCAGATAGAATATGGCGAGTTAAACTTTGAAAGGATAGACGCTTATTTCAGGTGCCCAAGGCCGGAACCTTTAATTGAGAGGCTCACAGAGCTTATTGAAGGCAAGTCAAAAAGCAAAGGCGTGGTAGTCAAGCTGTACCTTGAAGACTTCAAGGAATTCAACGAGACGTTCGGTTTTCAGTTCGGCGAGATGTTTTTGCAGAAAATCGCAAGATATTTAATCAGCTTAAAGGACGCCGATGTTTACCGGACAGCGGGAGTAGAATTCATCATAATCTTTGACAAGCTAAAGTATGGGGCGCCGATTTTAGATGAAATATCCAAGCGTTTCGAGAGTGGCTGGAGCATCGAAGGCTTGGACTGTATATGCTCAATCAATCTTGCGGCAATCACGCATCCCGGCAAATCAAACAGCGCAAAGGAGATGCTCGAGCAGCTGGGATACGCCATCTCCGAGTCCGCGAAGCTTGGTCCCAACAGATATTGCTTCTTTGACGAGGCGCTGCAACTGAAGCTGTACCGGCGCAATTCCATCGCCGGATTCCTGTCGAAGGCAATTGACAACGGCCTTATGGAAATGCGGTATCGTCCCGCCTATAATGTTAAGGAGGGCCGCTTTACCCATGCCGACAGTTACATGTACCTTTTGCACCCTGAGTTCGGACGCATTATGGCCGGCGAATTTATGCCGATTGCGGAGGAAACGGGCCAGATTTACAAAATCAGCAATTATGCGATCCATAAAGGCTGTGAGCTTATTTCCATGCTGCGCGAGAAGAATATAGATTTTGAGAAGATATCCATTCCGATTTCACCTGTACAGCTTATACAGAAACGCTTTGTTTCCGATGTGGAAACCGCCTTGAACGCCGCTAAGATTCCGGTAGAAAAGCTTGCCTTTGACATATCCGAGAACGTTATGGCCAGCAGTTTAGCGTCGTCGCACAGCTGTATGAACGAGATTGTCGATATGGGTATCAGTATTATCTTAAACGACTTTGGCGCGGGATATACAGGTATTACAAATATCCTCAACATGCCTGTGAGTATGGTCAGGCTGGGGCGGTTCACCGTCTGGCAGATAAACAACGACGAAAAAGGGGCTGCGTTGGCAGGAGGATTGGTTAACATCGCAAAGAAGTTAAAGCTGACTGTTATTGCCGAGGGCGTGGAGACTAAAAAACAGGTAAGGCTACTGACAAAATATGGATGCAACTATTTACAGGGCTTTTATTTTGCCCCGACGCTAAGCGTTGAAGAGTTGATCGGCGCTATGCAGCGTACAGATTTTGAGCCTAAATAAATAACACCGGAATAATAATCTATTAAGAGAGGACGCCGTACCCGGCGTCCTCTCTTTTCTATAAGTTTTGCTCTAAGGCTTTATGAATCTTCCTTGTCTTTTCTGCCAAGACCCTTAAAGACTGCCGCTAAGGTAAGCAGTGCGCCTATCAGGCCTCCGGCGCTTGCCGCTCCGTTGGCGCCGCCGGTCTGAGGCAGGCCGGTAAGCGGAACTTGGTTGTCATCAATGGTTAAGAGGTCGCTGCCGTCGGTAAGCGGAACATCATTGTCGTCAATGGTTACAAGGTCGCTGCCGTCGGTAAGCGGAACTGCACTGTCAGAAATAGTTGTCAGCGGGGTCGAGCCATCGCCGATTGTAGATGACGGGCCGCTTGAGCTCGGGCCGCTAAGGCTTGGGATACCCGGCGGAATCAGAACACTATCGCTATCGGAATCGGCATCGGCGTCGGCGTCGGCGTCAGCATCAGCGTCAGCATCGGCATCTGCGTCGGCATCTGCGTCGGCATCAGCGTCGGCGTCGGCATCTGCATCTGCGTCGGCGTCAGCGTCAGCGTCGGCATCTGCATCTGCATCTGCGTCAGCGTCGGCATCTGCATCAGCGTCGGCGTCGGCGTCGGCATCAGCGTCGGCATCAGCGTCGGCATCTGCATCAGCGTCGGCATCTGCATCAGCGTCGGCGTCAGCGTCGGCGTCAGCGTCGGCGTCGGCGTCGGCATCAGCGTCGGCATCAGCGTCGGCATCGGCGTCGGCATCGGCATCGGCATCGGCATCGGCATCGGCGTCGGCATCGGCGTCAGCGTCGGCATCGGCGTCAGCGTCGGCATCGGCGTCAGCGTCGGCATCGGCGTCAGCGTCGGCATCGGCGTCAGCGTCGGCATCGGCGTCAGCGTCAGCATCAGCGTCAGCGTCGGCGTCGGCGTCGGCGTCAGCGTCTGCATCAGCGTCGGCATCTGCGTCAGCATCGGCGTCAGCATCGGCGTCGGCATCAGCGTCGCCGTCTGTTAAATCATCTTCACCAAGATCCCGTTCCATTTCAGGGTCAACGAACATTGGATCGGGCTTGGGGGGTAAAGACGCCTTAGGCGGATTGGGCAAATCGGCCGCTGTGGGCGCTCCCGGAGGAGGCGTGGGCATTCCGCCCGGAGGCGTGGGCTCCGTGGGAATTGTGGGCGCCGTAGGCTCTGTGGGAGCCGTGGGAGCTGTGGGAGCTGTGGGAGCCGTAGGCTCTGTAGGTTTTTCTACAAAGAAGTTATCGGTTTGCCATGTGGCATATATTTGCTGGCAGACTTCGGGGAGCGATACATCAATCGATCCTTCCTGCGCAGCATACGCTGCCATCTCTTCTGTAAATTCTATAATAACAAACTTTGTAGTGCCGTTAGCTCGATAGTAGAAATTGTACAATCCGGGACTCGCGTCTTCAGAGAAAGTAACAATCGGTCTTTGGCTGCCGCCGCCGTTATACATTTCCACACCGGGAGCAATTGTGCCGAGGCTGCCTGTAGAGTTTAATCTTTCGCCGATGCCTGAGTCACCGTTAACGGATGTGCCGTATGAGACCGGCACGTCTATTCTGTCGTCGCCGGAACCGATGGAAAGCGTAGCGTCTCTTTCCGTACCGGAGCGGAAGCTGTCATTTACCGCGCCGACATTTCCTGCCGCACCCAGCTTTTTCGTATCTTCAAACGCTTGGTCTACAACCTCAGAGGGAATCTGGTTCAGTGGCATGTTACGGTATTCTTCGGGAAGCTGGTTTCTGATGTAGTCCAAGAATTTCGCGGCGTCTGTGGCAAATTGCCTCATATCGTCTGTATACTGCACATACTCGTCGTCGTAAGCAGATTTATCTTCTAAATACTGCTCATATTCGTCATCATAGGCGTCTTTATCTTCTAAGTACTGCTCATAGTCGTCGTCATAGGCGTCTTTATCTTCTAAATATTGCCTCATTTCGTCTTGATACTCCGCATCAAGCTCCTGCCAATTGTCGTTGGCTTCTTTCCAATTATCTAACTCTTGTTCAAAATTTTTATATTCCTCGGAGTTTAAATAGTCCTGCCATGCCTGGCTGGTTCTGTCTTCAAATTCATTTTGAGCCGTGTCCTTATCCATTTCGTATTGAGCAAGATCTTGCTGGTAGGCCGCCAACGCTTCTGCTAAACTGTTTAAGTATTCCTTAATTTCTTCCGTTACTTCTTTATATAGCGGCTGGAAACGCAGGTTGCCGTTTTCATCAACTGCTTGGCGGTATATTGGGCTGCCGTCCTCGTCAAAGAGCGGGTTGCCGTTTTCGTCCCTTGCCTGGATATAAACCGGATTGCCGTCTTCGTCGTATTGAGGCACTCCGTCAATCATGAGCTGGACATAAACCGGGTTATCTAAATCAAAGAGCGGTGTGCCGTCCTCGTCGGTAACACGGACAAATAGCTGTGTATCATTATTGACGGCGTCTATAAAGTCTGATAAAGCATCTAATTTATTGCGGTCTTCTTCTTCGAGCGAGTCGAGCAGGCTTTCATCTACGCCTTTGCCTTTAAAGAATTCATCCACGACTTCCTTGGAGGTCGGTGGGGTCGTTTCTTCAGAGGTGGCTGAGGATCCTACGCTGCTGATTCCGAGAAAGATATCATCTTCGGGTGCGCTAAAACTGGAGGATGAAAACTCAAAATCAGAGGACACAGGGCCTAAATTATTGTTGTCGGAGCCGTCGCCGTCGAAGCCGTCACCATCGGAGCCGTCGCCATCGGAGCCGTCGCCATCGGAGCCGTCGCCATCGAAGCCGTCGCCATCGAAGCCGTCGCCGTCGGAGCCGTCGCCGTCGGAGCCGTCGCCGTCGGAGCCGTCGCCGTCGGAGCCGTCGCCGTCGGAGCCGTCGCCGTCGGAGCCGTCGCCGTCGGAGCCGTCGCCATCGGAGCCGTCGCCGTCGGAGCCGTCGCCATCGGAGCCGTCGCCATCGGAGCCGTCACTATCGGAGCCCTCACTGCCGGAGCTGTCACTGCCGGAGCTGTCGCTGCCGGAGCTGTCGCTGCTGGAGCTGTCGCTGCTAGAGCTGTCGCTGCTAGAGCTGTCGCTGCTAGAGCTGTCGCTGCTGGAGCTGTCACTGCTAGAGCTGTCACTGCCGGAGCTGTCGCTGCTAGAGCTTGAGCTGCCGCTGCCATCGGTTTCTTCCGATGCAAATGCCGCTAAAACCGTCAGGTTTGACTGGAATACAGCAACCATGACCACCATAAATACGGCAAACATCTTCTTTCTCAACATAAGTGGTTTCCCCCTCATACAATATATATAATCATATTTTTTCTACTGCGTTCATTATATAGTTTATCGGTTACATAGAGGTTACTTTATAGCTAAATCAAGCGCACTTACTATCGTTTTCCGAATATTCTACTATATGCACAAAATTTATTTTAAAAATATAATTAATATATTGAATATGCCATAAAAATTATCGATACATCTTTGTTGATGTAACATTAATTGATGTTACATTTGTTTTAATTTTGTGTATAATTTTAAACTAAGGATTTGCGCCCAATCAATTGTCTTATTCAGTATATGATATTACTTAACAAAATGAAAGCAAAGGGCCGAAGTTTCAGCTTCGGCCCACGGAAATTTAGTTTCCATCATAATGTATAAATCCTAATACGGTGTTTAAAACCCGTTTTCCGCAATGACCTCCGAGTACCAGCGCCCGCTTTTTTTGATGGTGCGCTTGAGCGTCTTATAATCGACGTGAACAATGCCGAACCGCTTTGAGAAGCCGAACGACCATTCAAAATTATCGAGCAGCGACCACTGATAATACCCCTTGAGGTTTACGCCGTCTTTAAGCGCGCGGTGCGCCGCCGATATGTACCGCGTCAAAAAATCGATGCGGTTATGGTCTTCAACTTCCCCGCGCACGTTTACGATATCGCGCGTAGCGCAGCCGTTTTCGGTAATATAAATCGGGATATCGCCATAATCCTTATTAAGGCGCATGAGCAGATCGTAGAATCCGTCCGGATTAATCCCCCAGCCCATGTCTGTGCGGTCCCCGCCGATGAAATCCGTTTTTACGCCTAGGGGCCATTTATCGGGGCAAGGCGTATTCGTATCGCTGAAATAATGGTTAAGCCCCAAGAAGTCGAGCTTTTCCGAGATTAAGGCAAGATCGGATTCATGTATTTCAGGAAGTACGACCTTATCTCTGTAGAAATCAAGCATGGCTTCTGGATATTTACCTTTAAAAATCGGGTCGGCAAACCACGCGTTAAACGCCGCGTGGGATAACTCGGCCGCACGGCGGTCTTCGTCGCAGTCGTTTAGCGGATAGTAATAGTCCATGTTTAGGGTTATGCCGATTTCTCCCTTTGTACCCGTCTCGCGAAACGCCCTCACAGCTTTGCCGTGGGCGAGAAGCAGATGATGCGCCGCCGCAAGCGCCGATGAATAATCCTGAATCCCCGGTGCGTGCACCCCTTTCCAATAACCTAAAAACGCGGAGCAAAACGGCTCGTTGAACGTAATCCACCAATCGACAAGCCCGTCAAGCTGCTCAAAAACATGTCTTGCGTAAAGCTCGAAATCATCCGCGATCTGCCGGTTTACCCAGCCGCCCTTGTCCTGGAGCGTTTGCGGCAAATCCCAGTGATACAGCGTAACCATCGTCTTAATGCCGTTTGCGCGCAGCTCCTCCAGAAGATTCTTGTAAAACTCGATTCCCTTAGCATTTGGCTGACCCGTCCCGTCGGGGAAAATACGCGGCCAGGAAATGGATAGCCGGTAAGCCTGAAGGCCGAGCTCCTTCATGATTGCGATATCGTCTTTATAAAGGTGATAATGGTCGCAGCCGACATCCCCGTTTGTACCGTCCGAAATCCTGCCGGGCGTATGCGCGAACCTGTCCCAGATGGATTCGCCCTTGCCGTCCTCAAAAGCCGCCCCCTCTATCTGGTAGGACGCGGTTGTGGCGCCCCATAAGAATTCTTTTGGGAATACGATTTTTTTCAAATTCAACTCTCCTTTTTATCATTACCTGTTAAAAATATTGGTCCGCTAGCTGTTTTCATGATAATCATCAAAAGTTTAAAAGTCAATCTACTTTATGGCGCAGATGCCCTTTTAATAAATATTTGTAATATTGCCCAAAAATATAGACTAATTTTTGTCAAAAAAACATGTTGCAAACTGCAAAAACATTATGCTATGATGAATGCACCAATGGAAACCGGTTTCCATAACAAAAAATATGTACAGAATTTATGGGAACCGCTTAGAAACAGACATTTATATTAAAGGGAGGATTTCAATTTGAAACGTATGATTCGTATTTTTGTTCCGGTTTTAGTTCTTGTTCTGTGCCTTGTGCCGTTCGCAGGCTGCGGCGGCGGTTCCCAGTCGGGGCCGACAAACAATATCCTCAATGTATGGAGCTTTACGGATGAAGTTCCGAGGATGCTTGAAAAATACAAGGAACTCAATTCTGATTTCGATTATGAGTTTAACGTAACCATCATAAACACGGAAGACGGCGCGTACCAGCCTGCGCTCGACCAGGCTCTTGCCGGCGGAGGCGCCGACGCACCCGACTTCTACTGCGCAGAGTCCGCGTTCGTCATTAAGTACACCCAGGGCGACGCCTCGCATTTCGCAGCGCCTTACTCAGAACTCGGCATCGATGTGACCAACAAAATCAACGCCGCACAAGTCGCTACATACGCTTATGAAATCGGCACAAGGGGCGACAACGCGGTAGTCGGCCTGCCTTATCAGGCGACAGGCGGAGCGTTCATCTATCGCCGCTCGATCGCGCAGGATGTTTGGGGAAGCGACGATCCCGCGGTTGTCAAGACAAAAATCGGACCCGGCTGGGATAAGTTCATGCAAGCCGCAGCCGAGCTGGGCGAAAAGGGCTATGCCGCGGTTTCCGGCGACGGCGACCTTTGGCAGGTAATCAGGAGCAACGCGCAACAGGGATGGATTGTAAACGACAAGTTCAATCTCGACCCGGGCTATGAAATTTTCCTTGATATTTCAAAAGCATTTTTAGAAAACGGCTGGCACAATGACACCCGCGACTGGCAGGACCCGTGGTTTGCCGATATGGCGGGCAACGGCCCGAAGCCGGTACTCGGTTTCTTCGGCCCCGCATGGCTCATTAACTACGTTATGGTCAACAACGTCGGCGACACCTTCGGCGACTGGGCCGTCTGCGAGCCTCCGACAGGCTTCTCATGGGGCGGCACATGGCTGATTGCCAATAAGGATTCCCAGCATAAAGAAGCGATTGGCAGATTCTTCGAGTGGGTTACCCTCGACACCTCCGACGACGGATTGCAATACCATTGGGCCAACGGCACGCTTGAAGGCCCCGACGGAACAAAGGACACGGTTTCCTCCGCTGTGGTTATGAGCAGATCCAACGGCACGGTTGAGCTGCTGGGCGGACAAAACATGTTCGAAGTCTTTGCCCCGGCAGGCGCGAGTGCATCCGGCTCGACCTGGACTCAATATGACGAGACCATCAACATCGCATGGCGCGACCAAGTGCGCATGTACTCCTCCGGCCAAAAGGATAAAGCCGCCGCGATTGCCGATTTCAAAGCACGTATCAACGACGAGCTTGGAATCGAGATAGACTAAATATTTCATATCCACATGGGTTATATGGGGCGGCGGATTCTTTCAGCCGCCCCATTACTATAATTTCTAATATTGAGGTGATGATGATGCGGCGAAAGGTCGACAACTACGCAAAATATGGTTACATATTTTCAATTCCGTTTGTGGTTGCCTTTCTTTTTTTCTCGCTATATCCCCTGATTTACACCACGGTAATAGGATTCACAGATTTACAGGGGCTTGGCAAATCCAGCTTTAGTTTTCTGTCGAACCCGTTTGAAAACTTTCAGATTGTATTAACCGCGCCGACATTCCAATCGTCGGTGAGAAATACGTTTGTGATTTGGATTATTAATTTTATTCCGCAGATACTGCTTGCGTTGCTGCTTACGGCGTGGTTTACAAGCAGGCGCTATAGAATCAGGGGGCAGGGCGCATTTAAGGTTATGCTTTATATGCCGAACATTATAACCGCCGCAACAATCGCGATTCTGTTCAATGTGCTGTTTATGCATCCCACCGGCGTTGTCAATCATATCCTTCAAACGGTCGGGATATTGGAGTCGTCTTTTAATTTCATCAACAGCATGCTGGCGTCTCAGCTGATTATAGCGTTCATCCAGTTCTGGATGTGGTACGGCTATACCATGCTGATTCTGATATCGGGCGTTTTAGGCATGAGCCCGGATATGTTTGAGGCTGCGGATATCGACGGCGCCTCAGGCTTTCAGGCATTCTTCTTCATCACGCTGCCGAACCTTCGCACAATCCTGCTGTTCACTCTGGTTACAAGCCTGATCGGCGGCCTTAACATGTTTGATATCCCAAGGCTGTTCAACAACGGCGGCCCCGACAATGCGACCACGACGGCAAGCGTATTCATCTTCAGGCAGGCGTTCGCCGGAAGCTATATGTATAACCGCGCGGCTGCCGCGAGTATTGTGATGTTCGTAATCATAGCTTTGTTGTCGGCTATACTTTTCTATTTCATGCGCGACAAGGAAGCGATCCGCCTTAAAAAGGAAGAAAAGCTTGAGCGGCAAGCAGCAAGGGAGGCGGTAAAATGAAATCGACAAGAATTTTTAAAATTATAATTTATCCAATTTGCGTTTTGCTGTCAGTAATGAGCATACTACCGTTTTGGGTCATGTTTATGAACGGGACGCGCAGTACGCCGGAGATTCAGCGTCAGGCGTTTTCCATGCTTCCGTCGGTACATTTGTTTGACAATCTTAACATTTTATTAGTCGGCAAAAGCTTCGACCCGTGGATAGGGTTTGTAAATTCCCTTACCATATCGACCTTCGCGACTCTTTGCGCCGTGTATTTCTCGTCGCTTACGGCGTATGCGCTGGTGGCGTACCGCTGGAAAGCGCAAAAAGCGTTTTTCGCTTTTATCCTCGCCGTCATGATGATTCCCGCGCAGGTCACGACAATCGGCTTTTACCAGTTTATGTGGTCGATCGGTATGACCAACTCATTTTTGCCGCTGATTATACCGGCCGTTGCGTCTCCCGCGATTGTTTTCTTCATGCGGCAATACCTTTACGCCACATTATCCATCGACATCGTAAACTCGGGGCGCATAGACGGCGCCGGCGAGTTCCACATCTTTAACGCAATTATCATACCGATTATGAAACCCGCTATCGCTACGCAGGCGATTTTCGTGTTTGTTGCAACATGGAACAACTTCTTCCTGCCGCTTGTGTTATTGACTGACAGCAAAAAATACACAATGCCGATCATGGTAAGCCTTCTGCGCGGGGATACCTACAGGACGGAATTCGGCACGGTATATCTGGCGCTGTCATTATCGGTGCTGCCATTATTTGTTATGTATTTCACATTATCCCGATATATCATAGCCGGCGTTGCGCTGGGCGGAGTGAAGGAGTAAATCAAGTATGATAAAAAACCCTGTGTTGACCGGGTTTAACCCCGACCCATCGATTGTGTATGTGGACGGAGTGTTCTATATCGCAACCTCCACATTTGAATATTTCCCCGGGGTTAAAATTTCGTCATCAACGGATCTTGCGAACTGGGAAACGGTGGGATACCCCTTGAATGAGCCGCGCTTGCTTCATATGGAGGGCAACCCCAAAAGCACAGGCGTCTGGGCGCCGTGTTTAAGCTACTGCGACGGCTTGTTTTACCTTGTGTATACCGACATGAAATATTGGACGAACCCATACAAGGATTCGCCCAACTATATCACCACCGCAAAGGACATAAGAGGGCCGTGGAGCGACCCGGTTTTCATAAACTGCTCAGGGTTTGACCCATCCCTTTACCATGATGACGACGGGCGCAAATATTTCGTCAGCATGGAATGGGACTACCGCAAAACAGGCGACGACCAGTTTTCCGGCATCCTCTTAACTGAGCTTGACCCTGTCGGCCTGAAGCCCATAGCAAAGCCGGTGAACATCTTCGCGGGTTCCCCCCGTGGATTGGTAGAAGCGCCGCACATATACAAAAAAGACGGTTACTACTATCTATTTACCGCCGAAGGCGGGACGCAGTACGGACATGCGGAAACCGTTGTGCGCTCGAAGAATATTTACGGCGAATACGAGATGCACCCCAAGGTTCACTTGATCTGCACCGAGGGCGCCCACGATTCCCCGCTTAGGAAAACAGGGCACGGCGCTATCGCTCAATCAAAAGACGGAAGATGGTGGTTCGCCTTTCTTTGCGGCCGCCCGCTGGACAAGACCATGCGCTGCCCGCTTGGACGCGAAACCGGAATCAACGAAATCATTTGGGAGGACGGCTGGCCGTACCTTAAAAACAAAACGATGGTTCCCGACGAATATTTCGAGGGATACGGCGAACAAAAACCACAACAGCCCATCCTTTACGACTTTAAATCCCCGCAGTTTTTGCTGGATTTCCAATCGCTTCGCTCGAAGCCGAAATTTTCCGTGGGGGAAGACGGCGCGCTCAGAATCTGGGGCGGAAACTCGCCATACTGCAATTTCGGGCAAAACAGCCTCCTGCGCCGCCAAACGGACTTTAACTTCACGGCGTCGACGTCATTTAAGCTAAGTGGAGAAAACTTCCAGCAAATGGCGGGGCTTATGTACCGATACGATGAAGCGACACATTATTTCCTGCGTGTTTATAACGACGCGGAAACCGGAAAAAGTACCGTCGGGTTTATTTCTGCCGACGCCGGGGCGTTTTCTATCCCGGTTGAAACTGAAATACCGGCGGGCGGCGTCATACACATGAAGCTTGCCGTAAAGGGCAGGCGCGGGATTTTTTCTTACAGCCTTGACGGTACGGATTACACAGATATACCGCATGAAATCGACGTGAGCACCTTATCCGACGATTATGCGCAGCCACTCGGCTTCACAGGTGCGTTTGTCGGGATGTGCTGCGTTGATATGCGCGATAAAACATCATGGGCGGATTTCTATCATTTTGAATATATACCGCAATAATCAAAGTGAAACGCCGCCAGCTCTAAGGTTGGCGGTGTTTTTTGCGGGACTATTGACGAAAAACATAGAGTTGTGTACTATATATAAAAGAATTATGGAGCCGGGTCAGGAAAACAAAAAGACCGAAAGTATGGGATGTTTTTTATTAAGGAGCAGTATTAGATATGGCGACGATTTATGACGTGGCTGCGGCTTCCGGGTTTTCCCCGGCTACCGTATCCAAAGCATTCAACTCATATCCGGGAATCAATCAAAAAACATTTGACAAGATTATGCAGACGGCAAAGGAGATTGGATACATCCCAAACAGCACGGCAAGGGCTTTGACGACGAAAAAGTCATGGCTTGTCGGCATGCTGTTTTCAGAAGAGCTGTTTACGGGTATAAAGCACCCGCACTTTGGCGAGATATTCAGCAGCGCCCAAATCCATCTCGGCAAAGCCGGGTATGATGTGGTTTTTATAAACAACGCCTTGGGCGGCGAAAATATTTCATACCTTGAGCATTGCCGTTACAGGGGCGTTGACGGCGTTTTTATGGCGGCGAGCGCCTCATTCGGGAAAGCGGTGCAGTGCATTGTCGACAGCGACGTGAAAATGGTCTCGGTTGAATTCCCTTACCCGCAAAAGTATTCGGTGCTCTCGGAAAATTATAACGGCGCGATGCTCGCGATGGAGCATTTGCGTTCACTGGGTCACAGGAAAATCGCATGTATTTCCGGGCCGCTGTTCAGCCCGGCCGCCGCGGAGCGCTATCAAGGGTACCGCGACTTTTTATCAGCGCACGCAATGCATTTTAACCCCGGCCTTGTAGTAGAGGCGACGGAATTTACGGCGGCGGACGGATATGACGCCGTCGCAAAGCTTGTAAGCGTCGCGAAAGATAAGTTTACCGCGATTTTTGCCACGTATGACGACTGGGCGTGCGCCGCGATAAATTATCTTCGGGAAAACGGGTATAAAGTGCCGGAAGACATATCGGTTGTCGGGTTTGATGATCTGGTACACGCCGAGTTTGCGGGACTTACGACAATCAGGCAGGACAGGGAAAAAATCGGATGTATCGCGGCAGACGTGCTTATCGCGCAAATGCAGGATATGGCGCTTGATTTTCCGCACGATGTGCGCGTGCCCACATCTCTGGTGGTGCGCTCAAGCTGCAGCGGGATCGCTTAAGGGGTGTTGGCGGCGTTATATTTCGGCCTATGATTTTCAGACAGAACCGTTTGATTCCGGCCGTTTTGCTTGGCCTCATAAAGAGCTAGGTCCGATTCGTTTACGATTTGCGAGCCCGGCGTATCGTCTTTTGGTTTTAAGTGGCTTACTCCGCACGAAACAGTGACCGAGACGTCTTCGTCCTCGTGCTTAAATACTATTTTTCCGACATTTGTCCTGATGCGTTCCGCAATCGCATACGCCTGAAACGGTGTGGCATTGGGGGCGATTACGCAAAATTCCTCCCCGCCGAACCGGCATGCGATATCCCGGTGCTTGATTGATTTTTCGATTGCGTTTGCAACTTCGCACAGAACCATGTCGCCGAACATGTGCCCGTAACGGTCATTAATCCTTTTAAAATGGTCGCAGTCGATCATGATCATTGCGATTCCCTTATGATGCTTTTCCTTTTCGTTGAGGATTCTTTTAAAGGCCATGTTGAAATACTGTTTGTTATAAATCTGGGTCAATGTATCTTTTTGCGACATCTTAAGAAGCAGGTCATGCTTTCGCTTCAGCTTGAGCGCCGAATGCACCCGGGCTATAATCTCAATGGGATCGAAAGATTTGCGGACATAATCCATCGCGCCCAAATCCAGCGCTCTTTTTACATCCGACGCATCGGTCAGGTTTGACACGACAATGACCGGGGTATCCTTTGTATCGTTATCCTCCACGAGCTCTTGCAGTAAATCAAAACCGTCTGTTTGGGGCAAAATGATATCGAGCAACACAATATCTATACTATGCTTTAGAATCAATGACTTTAGATTTTTTCCGTCTTTCGAAACTGTTATTTTGCAATGTTCATTTTTAAGTGCGGTTTTTAGAAGTTTTATGCTTAATTTGCTGTCTTCAACAATCAATATATTTGCGTCCATAAATAGAATCCCTCTTATCACAGCAAAATCAGATTTAGGCGTTTTACAAGATTTAATTGTACTGCTAATGCTTAAAAAAGTCAATAGAGTCGCAAAGGAGCATCAAAATACGCAAAAGAAGCACGAAAATGCGGCGCGAAAAGAAATTGGCGCACAAAAAAGGAAAACCCGTAAGGGTTTTCCTTTTTTTGGCACGGCGTAAGGGATTCGAACCCCCGACCTCCTGGTTCGTAGCCAGACACTCTATCCAGCTGAGCTAACGCCGCTTAAAATTAAGCTTTATTATCATATCATCTCGGCACAGGATTGTCAAGTTATGATTTTGGCTTAAATTTACTGCAAAATTATAATAAAAAACTTGTCGAAAAACCGCGAATGGTATATAATAATATCAATTACGGTAAGGAGGTAAATATGTTGATGAAAAAGATCTTATCGTGTTTATTATGCATTATTCTTATATTTGCATTGTTTGCGGCGAACGCTGCGGATATTCCAAAGGACACAGAAATTTTTGAGGATGTCCACATGGGGCTAACGAGCAATACTGAAAAGCAGGTAAAGAAGATTGAGCCTGCGCCAAGCGTTGTAGACCCGTCTAAGCCGATGATTGCCCTTACTTTTGACGACGGCCCAAGCAAGCATACGCCGCGCATTCTCGATATGCTCGAGCGCTACGGAGGCCGCGCTACCTTTTTTACAGTCGGGTATCTTTTAAACGCTCACTCGGAGACTGTTCTGCGCGCCCACAATATGGGCTGTGAAATCATCGGGCATACGTGGGATCACAGCGACCTTACAAAGCTTTCGGACTGGGAAATCAAGAATCAGCTGGTTTCAACAAGCAACGCGATAAAAAATATTACCGGCACAGAGATACCCATGTACCGCCCGCCTTACGGAAGCATGAACGAAAGGGTTCGGCGGGTTTCGGGGGAGCTTGGTTTTTCTACCGTCACATGGTCTCTTGACACAAAAGATTGGAAGACCAGAAACGTTCAGCTTATTTACCTTGCCGTTATGCAAAGCGTAAAGGCCGGGGATATCATCATCGCCCACGATATGCACGGAACAACGGCCGACGCGATGGAATACATCATCCCGGCGCTCGTAAAGCAGGGCTACCAGCTTGTAACCGTTTCGGAGCTTTTAACCGACAAATACGGCTCCATTCAAGCCGGTATTGTTTATACAAACTGAGACCCTAGTATCCTTTTATCTGCCGTTTAAGCCACAAATCCGGAAGGATTACCGAGCAGAATATCACAAGCCCGCCGATGATGAGCCTTGCCGTCAGCGCGTCGTAGCCTAAGAGGACCGAAAACATCGCTCCGAACAGTGATTCCGTGCACATGATAATAGCCGCCGTGGAGGACGAAACCTTTGTCTGCGCTTTCGTCTGCAAAAAATAACACAGGCACGTTGAAAGCACACCGAGATACAAAAGCGCGATTATGCCGTTTGTGTTTATAAATACGGTAAAATCGTTTTCGGTTAAGATGAAAATAACCAGCCCGCAAATTGAGGATACTAAAAACTGCAAAAAGATCAGTACCCGGTAATCCATCTTTACTGCGAGTACGCCGGTGGCGGTAATCTGCGCGGCAAACAAAAACGCCGATAAAAGCGTAAGCAAATCTCCGTACCCGAATGAAAACCCGTGCGTAAAATCAGACGACAAAATCCCGATGCCTACAAGACAGGAAAATGACGCCAGAAACACGATTTTCATCGGTCGCTGACGGCTGACCGCCCACCATAAAAACGGCACGATTACGACATTTGCAGCCGTAATCAGCGCGTTGTTCGACGGCGAGGAAAACAATAATCCCCATGTTTGGGCATAAAACCCTGAAAACAGCAAAAGCCCGATAATGATCCCGTTTTTAATATTGCGCGGGTTTAGATTCTTGAGGATCTCTTTTGAATATATCGCGAAAATCAGTACCGTTGCAACGAAAAACCGTCCGAACGTGATTGCCGTGGAGCTTAGATTCGAGTCGAGCGCGAACTGCGCCATGATAAACCCCATGCCCCATATCACAGCAACCGCGAAAAGCATGATTTTTGCCTGTGCACTTGAAATTCTTGGTGGTTTCATGTAATGCTCCTATGTAGATATTAATAAACACACCATAAAATATTACCATAAAATACGGCGGGTTGTAAACCCGCCGTTTCCGTTTGCTTTAGATGCTTAAGCAAGAGCAACACCATTCTGATAAAATGATGAATGTTCAAGCCATCAAAAAACAGAAGAAAGGTGTTGCTCTATGGCACTGTCATTTTGCGCGCTCTTTTATGTCCGTCAGTGCCTTTGTTTCTCTTCTTATCCTGTTTCACTCTCGTTTTTCTCGCTTTCTCCTCCGCCATTCTGCGTGAATCCTAACAATATGGCGCGGGGGAAAACCCCTGCGCCCGCGGTTTGCCTTTTGCCGAAGCGGACGGTACGCGGAGTTTGCGAAGAAGAAAAAATGACTCATAGGCTGGTTCTCCAATCTGGAAAGCTGACTGGAGGGCCGCGATCCGCTCTCGCTTTCAGCGGAGGAATATGCCGGGCTTGTGAACCCCCTTGAAATGATCGGATAAAAGAAATATAATGAAAATAGAAACCGCACCGTAGACATAAAGGGGGATTCACCTAATGGCACAAACGATTGAGAATATGAAAGACATCACGCTGCCGCTGTTATCCTCTTGGAACGGGGCGGGGCTGACCTTTGACCACAAAGCGGATGTGATTGACCTGCTTGACCGCCATTCTGATGAGGAATTAGGGCAAAACCTCGCCGCAGTCATCATCCTTATCCGGCTGATGATTTCCTTTGATGAAACCAAACTGCTTGACCGTTGCGTATCCGTTTTTGAACGCAATATAGACAGCTACGACGGTGTGGATAAAAACCATCTGCTGATGAACTTCGAGCGGTTCATCGGGCTGTCGAAATACAATAACATTGCCGAAATGACGGAGCATTTCCGCAAGGCGCTGACCTATCTTGACGGGCCGTTTACAGGAGAAGAACGGGTAGGCAACTGGACATTCGGTTCGCCGTCCGTCCTTTTGATGTTCCACCGCGATAGCGGCGGGCTGTCGCGTGAGCTTGAATTCATGCGCGAGGGTATGCCCATTTATTACGAACTCACGGACGGGCATGGCTATGGCGCGGAGTTTGTCATGGAAGCGGAGGCGGCGTTTAACGCCGGGGATTTCACGGAAGCGGAAACCACCGCACATAAAGCGTGGTACTACGCCCGCGAAAAAGACCAGTGGAGCATAATGCTCACGGCGGTATTTTTGCAAATGCGCCTGTTGCTTTTTAAGGGCGACTGGTTTGAAATTTTGAACAACAAGCGCCGTATTGCCGAAACGATGGAGCGGGAAAAACTGAATCTGCTCCGGCATACGCTTGATATATGCGAATCCGGCATATTCCTTCTGCTCGATATGCCGGATATGGTAACACCGTGGATTGCCGAGGGCGACGCTTCGCTGACCCGCGTGATGTTCCCGGCGAAGCCCGCGCTGAACATCGTCTACGGGCGCTATCTTTTGGCGCGGGGCGAACACGCAAAGCTGTGCGGCGCGGCGGGCGGCGCGCGGACAACAGCCGCCAATCTGAACTGTCTGCTCGGCGTGATATACTCGGACATCTACCTTGCGGCGGCGCGCTTCAGCTTAGGTCAGGAGAGTGCGGCGATTGACCGTCTGCGCACCGCGCTGGACGCCGCCCTGCCTGATAATATCCTTATGCCGTTCGCAGAAAACGCGGGATATATCAAGGAATTGCTCAACCGTCTCAAAAACGCGGAGCGATATACGGAGCGCATCACAAGGGTTTTTGAATTGCACAAAAATTTCGAGCAAACAAAAAAGATAATCCAGCGCAAGCATTTCCCGCGAAAGACCGATGTGCTCAGCGACGACGAATACGAAACCGCAAGCCTTGCGGCGCGCGACTTTTCCAATAAGCAAATAGCCGAGAAACTGTTTTTGACCGAAGCTGCCGTGAAGTCGAGGCTCATCAATATATTCCAGAAGCTGAAAATATCAAAGCGAAAACAGCTTAAAGATATATTCGGCGTGGATTCCAAGATGTAATTTCAACCGTTTTTGCGAAAAGTTCAACCGTTTATTAATCTGAATCCATTGTATAATGCTATACAATGGATTTTTTATATTCATATTAAGCTGTATACTGGAGGCCAACCCTATGAAAATCACATTCCCACGCAAAATCCTATCCCTGCTATTATCCCTATGCCTTGTCTTTGGGAGCATTCCGCTCACCGTATTCGCGGGGGAAGCGCACGAAGATGGCCCGGCAATCGGCGCGTCCGGCACTTGCAGCCATATCCACGACGCGGACTGCGGCTACATAGAAGCCGTGGACTGCGGCCTCGGCTGTGAGGACGAACACGCCGAAGACTGCGCCTACACCGAAGCCGCCCCCTGCTCCCATGAGCATGACGAGGACTGCGGCGGGCTTGCCGCGCCTGTTACGGCGGCTGTAGTTATCGCGAAGTTTGACGATTTGCCGGGCGATATAGTTTGGCAGGAACACGCACCCGGCACGCTTTCCGGCGAGAGTGATTTAATTCTGCCGGATACCCTTGAAGCCACGGACACGGACGGCAACCGCGTAACTGTAAAAGGCGTTACATGGGAAACCATGTACGGCGTGGCTTTTGACCCGGCTGTGGAGGAGCTGTATTACTATGAAGCGGTACTGCCGGACGGTTACACGCCGGAGTTTGACTGGCTGCAACTGCCGGTTATCTCTGTGATGATTGGCGTTTCGGGCAATGAGCCGGTTGTGCCGCTGACGGCGGTTACCGCGTTAGCTGCGACGAGTGCTGTGTACAGCGTCACTGTCGACGGCGTCGTCAGATCCGCCAATGAATCTTCCCTTTCTTCCGCTGTTGGCATAGTAGCCGCCGGCGAAACAGCCATCATCACGCTGGAAAGCGGCGATGAAGACACCACGGGTGTCTATGTTAACGACGGCAAAGACATCACCCTCGACTTGAATGGTAACACGCTAAACTTGACTGCAACCGGCGGCTCCGTGCTGGCTGTAGACGGCGGGTCTTTCAAGACCACCGGCGGCAAGATGAACATAACCGTCGAAGACGACAGCGGAGTATACGGCGTGTCCGCGCTTGGCGGCGCGGTCGTGGACATCACCGGCGACGTCAACGTCACCGCCAATACCGGCAACGCCTTTGGCGTGTTCGTGGATGGTGTGCATGGTGGCGCGACCGTGAAGATTACCGGCAATATAGAGGCCACCGCTGCCAACAACGCCTTTGGCGTGTACGCGGATAACGACGCGACCGTCACAGTCACCGGCAATATAGAGGCCACCGCCAACGTCACCGCCAACGGCGTGGATGCGGATAACGGCGCGGAGGTCACGGTCAAAGGCAATATAAAGGCCACCTCTGCCACCGGCAACTCCGTCGGCGTGAGCGCAAGTGACGGCGCGACAGTGGATGTCACCGGCGATATAGAGGCCATCTCCGACTCCACCGGCGGCGGCTCCGCCACCGGCGTGAGCGCGAATGGCAGCGGCACGGACGTCACGATCAAAGGCAATATAAAGGCCGACTCCACCTCCGTCGTCGCCTACGGCGTGAACGCATTTACGGGCGCGACAGTGAGAGTCACCGGCAATATAACGGCCGCCTCCGCCACCCGCGACGCCACCGGCGTGAGCGCGAATAGCGGCACGACCGTCACGGTCACCGGCAATGTTTCGGCCGCCTCCGCCGCCAAAGCCTTTGGCGTAGAAGCGCGTGGCAACAGCACGGAAGTCACGGTCACCGGCGGCGTCTCGGCGACCGGCGGCGGCACCACCGCCGACACCGTCTACGGCGTGTTCGCGGCTAATAACGCGGCCGTCACGGTCACCCGCAACGTCTCTGCCAGCGGCGGCTACGCCATCGGCGTAAAAACGCAGACCACCGCGGAGGTCACGGTTGGCGGCAATGTTTCGGCCGCCGGCGGCGTCCCTGACCCCTACGAAAACAACATCATCGTCGCCTGGGGCGTGGACGCGTCCGGCGGCTCGAAGGTCACAGTTGACGGCAGTATCGCCGGGGTGTATTACATTGTGTTCTATGACGCTCCAGGACTTTCAACCGTAGACAAGGGCGCTAAAGACCAGACCTCAAGCAAACCCGGGTACGACCAGTACAGTAACGCGGTCGGCAGTGTCGTCTGGGTGAAGGCCGCTTCCCCCGGCAACAATAACAACAACGATTCCGGCAGTTCTGGCGGCGGCGGCGGTGGCGGCGGTTCATCCAGCAACAATAACAACAACGATTCCGGCAGCTCTGGCGGCGGCGGTGGTGGCGGTTCATCCAGCAACAACAACAATGGCAGCGGTTCAAGCAGTTCGGGCGGCGGCGGTGGTGGCGGTTCAAGCAGTTCGGGCGGCGGTGGCGGCGGTTCAACCGCGCAAAGCACAACACCACCCACGCAGCAGCAATGGAAAAGCGCAGCCACTCTAAACACGATGCTACAGCAGGCATTAGCAAACGGCCAGGGCTATATCCAATCCAGCCACAACGGAAGCTACGGCGTAAGAGCCGCGCAATGGGCGCAGATGGCCGGTATGCAATTCCGGCACGACAGCACCGGCAGTCCCATCCAAGTCCGGCTGTATATCGACAAACCGGAGAACATAAAAGGCGACGTCATGGTTTCCGCTTGGACAAAGGGCGCGGCGGTTGATAAAACCCACAAGCTGTTTGAGAAGTTCTACGCAAACAAGGTTCAGGTAATCAGCTTCGACCAGCAGACCCCGTGGGGACAGAAAGTAAAAGCCGCCGCGAGGGTAGACCTCGCGCTGTTCGATACCAAAAAGCTGTACCTCTACGCCTACGACAAGGGCAAGAACAGCTACAAGCGGATTTCACAGCCCGAATACCGGATTGATAAGAACGGATTTTTGCATTTCACTACTGAGCTTGCGGGGGATATAATTGTGAGCGAGGGGCCACTTTTGAGAAAGGGGAATTAAAGAACACATCTGAATAAACGCGCATAGGCTTTCCTGAATTAAGGCGGGCAGGGCGCATAAAGAAGCGCCGCCGTTGTAGTGAACGGCGGCGCTTTGCACTCTAAAAATGGATTGCCAATATATTACAATAATCGCGGTGAAGCAGTATGCTTTATGTGTTTTTGTGTAACAGCATGGCTTGCGCGGCGGTTGCTTCGCAACCTGTGTTGAACTGTACATGAACTACCGTTCATGTTCGTTCACATTTGGTAAATCATTAAAGCCGCCGTTTCCATTTTGAAAACAGGGTTTCGGAGGATGTGTTAAATGCACTCCTTTTCCGGTACACGGCGGTATAATACCGCATGGGATACTAGGGGAAAGCCAAATATTTCCAAGATAATCATAGCACAGGCTTGGCAGAATTGCAAGCAAAACTTTTAGTTTGCCCGAAAATAAGGGGATTATTCAATAGACGCGCTAAATCATCTGTGATATACTGGTTTCAGTATTTTACTTTTCTGCGTTGTTGGGCCATATTAAGCGCATGGTTGTGAATTTATATAATGCGTATTTGTAGGGGCGATTTCCAATCGCCCGCGGGCGAACAGAGTTCGCCCCTACATTTCGCGTAGATAATTTATATAATGCGAGAAAGGAATATTATTATGATAAAAGTTGGAATATATGGAGCGTCCGGCTATATGGGAAGCGAAGCGTTACGGGTATTGTTAAAACACCCAAATGTTTCTGTTGAATGGGCTACGAGCAGAAGTGATGCGCCCATTGAACACTATCATAAAAATTTTTACGACAGAGGCTTAAAATTTGTAAGGCCATCGGAAGCAATGCCTTGTGATGTGGCATTTTTTGCCATACCCACAGGTCTTACAACGGAGGTTTGTCAATCATTTTTAAAAAACGGAAGCAAAGTCATTGATTTAGGTGCTGATTTTAGATTAAACAATAAAGAAGAATGGGAAAATGTTTATCAGAAAATTCATCCCAACTGGAAGTTGTCAGAGGAAGCGGTTTATGGAATATGTGAATTGCATAGAAATGAAATATCTAAGACACGGATAATAGCAAATCCCGGTTGTTTTTCATCATCTTCAATACTTGCGCTTGCTCCTTTGGCTTCTGAAAGATTAATTGATTTTGACAAAATAATTGTAGATGGACTATCCGGTACGGTTGGAGCCGGGAGCGATTTAGACTTAGCGTTACATCACCCTGAAATCACTAACAATATACTGCCGTATAATGTTGTAAACCATAGGCACTCGTATGAGATTGAACAAGAATTATCTTTACTTGCTGGCGATACAGTAATAGTTAATTTTTCATCTTGTTATGTTCCAATATCAAGAGGTATTCTGACAATAAATCATTGCTTCCCTACTAAGGCGTTAAAACGCAATGAACTTCTTGACTTATACAAGGAATTTTACAAAGACGAGTATTTCATTAAAATCATTGATATTCCGAAAGATGAAAATGCTTCATGGAATTATCTGCCATACCCTTGGGTAGCGGCTGTATCCGCAACTAATTTTTGTCATATAGGGCTTGATATTGATGAAAAGAGAAATAGGATTGTTGTTTACAGTGTTCTTGACAGTATTGGAAAAGGCGGTGCTTTAGCAGGTATTCAAAATATGAATATCATGTTTGGGCTTGATGAAAAAACAGGATTGGACTTTTATGGCATACACCCATATTAACAAATAAGCATTCGTCTATGTTGCGCGAACAAATTGTATTCCCGCGATTAGCAGAATTATCCCACATAAAAGACTTGCGGGCGGGGAGCATAACGGTTCCCCGCCCTTCGCTGTGTCAGCAGTAAATCAATTCATCGTGGATAATTTCGTCTGCGCAAGCGCGGATATTATTTACCCTTCCGACCCATGACATCGCATCATCCGCTTTAAGTTGTTCTGTCACGCCTTGTGCTTCTGCCATCTGCCGGACAATGATTTCATGCTGCACGTAAGCCGCGGCATCAATCTCGCGCAGATGTTCGGTCAGCTTGCCAGAGGTCAGCAGATTGCTGTAGAGGACACGCCGGTGGTTTTTTAGATAATCCAGCCGCCTTTTGCCCCACAAACCAATATGATGCTCGGATTCATCCGGCAGGGTAAGGGCAATTATGCCACAAATCAGCTTTGGCGAATACATCGCGGCAACCAATTCGCGTGAAGCCATTATTTTACCGCCTTTTCCTGCAGCAAACCGTATTCATTGCAAAGCGGCACAAACGCGGGCTCGTCCTCCTCGATTTCCGAAAACCTGCGCCCTACCTCAAGGAACACATTGTCTGTGTCGTCGTCGTTTATGGAGCTTACCTCGCCGACGATTAAATCCCCTGCGCCTTTTTTTGCCCAGAAACGGTGGTGTAAACCGGGATGCAGCGTTATACTGCACCCTTTTTCGATTTCTACAATGGAGCCCGCGGGAAGCGTTTGGATAAACCCGTCCATTTTGACGCGGATATCGCTCTCCCGGTCAAGGCCGCCTTCAGGCGCGGATTTGTAAAGCTCAAGCATTAAAACCCCGCCGCCGCGGTTGATTATGTCCTCGGTTTTTATCTTGTGGAAGTGAAACGGGATTTCCTGCTCAGCTTCATGCAATTGGAAAATGATTTTTTCGGCGTAGGGGGTGCCGGGCTTTGGGTCGCCCAAACAGCCGTTGCGCACGGTGAATAAAACAGAACCCACATGTGCGAAATCGCCTGCCCCGAAATCTGTGACGTCCCAGCCTAAACCGATTTTTTTTATATTATCCAACTCGCTCGCGTGATTTATCCAGTCTCCCATTTCCCAGTATGCGAAGGAGGGCAGAATAAAGTTATTTTCCCTCAGTATAGCCAGCGCGCGCTTTATAGCCCCGTTAATTTCCGAACGCTTCATTGAAAGCTCTCCATTTCTTCAAGTAATCGCGGCAATTCCTTGAGCGCGTCGCTTGCGCCCGCGCCGGACAGGCTGTATGCCGCCACCGCCCCCGCGACGCGAATTGATTCCTCAAGGCTCCAGCCGTTGTACGCGCCGTACAAAACGCCCGACATAAACGCGTCGCCCGCGCCGACTGAGGATTTTTTAAAGCCATCGGGGATTTTCCATGCTTCCTCTATGATATATTCGCCGCCGCGCTCCATGCCGCACGCAAGCTCCGGCATGTGGAGGATAACCCATTTGCCAACGCCCATGTCCATAAGCTTTTGGCAGATAACAGGGAGATTTTGCTCCAGCAGCCTGTTGCTTTCGTCCCTTACGGGTATTCCCGTGGTGCGCGACGCCTCAAGCTCGTTTATACCGCAGTAATCCGTATATTTAAGCGCAGGCGTGACGATTTTGGCGTACCTTTCGCTTTCCTCGCTTACAACGTCGATTGATGTTTTAATCCCCGCTTTTCGCGCCGCGTCAAGCACGCGGCACATGGCCGTGGGGTATAACGGGCAGCGCGGGGTCGAGCCTTGCCAAATCTATTACGCAGTTCGAAACAAGCCCTCCCGCCGAGCGCTCCATGCTTGTAATTGTGGTAAGCGCCTGCTGCCCGGGATACGCTTCGATATATTTTATGTCGTCAACAATCAAGCTTCCCGCAACAGCGATTCCTTTTTGTATACGCCGAACCCCCTTTAGCAATTCCCGCGGCGACCGTTTCCTTTTCAAAGATGTTGTTGTGCAGGTTCCACATGCGGCTGCTGCGGACGACCGGTTCGCCCGCAAAATATTTTTTTATGCTTTCGTCTGAGCACGGGCCGATATGGCCGTATTCCGACACAAAAGTGGATTCTATTACTCCGGGGTAACATCAGACTTGCGCTGAAATGGAACCCTTAGTATTTTCCGAATTCATATCCGGCTTCGTATATCGCGACAGTATTTTCCGGCGGCACATTTGCCTGAATGTTGTGCACCTGCGTAAAAACATAACCGCCGCCGGGCGCGAAAATCCCCATAAGCTCTTTTACTTCCCGGCGGATGTCTTCCGGGGTTCCGTTTGTCGCGGTGGTTGATGTATTGCAGCCGCCGCCCCAGAACACAAGGCTTTTGCCGTATTCCTTTTTCAGCATGGCTGGGTCCATGCCGCTGGCTGTGAGCTGAACCGGGTTGAGCACCTGAACGCCCGCGTCTATCAAATCGGGGATTAGATTGCTTATAGCACCGCAGCAATGCAGGAACACGCGCACATCGGGGTAGTTGTTCTGCACCCATTGATACTGCATGGCATGATAGGGCTTGATCATTTCGCGGTACATTTGGGGGGAAATCTGGGAGCTGATCTGCGTCCCCAGGTCATCGCCGAACTGAATGACGTCGATGTATTCCCCGACAGCTCCGAGATACCTTTCAAGGCATACAAGCCACGCTTTCGCAAGGCGGTCGTTGTAGTGGTGGATCAGCTCGGGCTCAAGGGCAATGTCGGAAAAATAGCGCTCATAGGTAAAGTCAATCTGTCCGACCTCAAAAATATTGCCGCCAAACGCGCCGAGTATCGCTTTATCCGTCGTGCCGCGCAGACGTATCGCTTCGTTTTTGAGAAAAACAAGCTCGTCATCGGGAATCGACGGCAGGGGTAGCTTGTCGATGTCCGCCGTTGATTCGACGTGTTCGCAGGGATGATACATGAAATCGTAATACAAGCCGCCGTTGGGGCGTTTCCCCACAAGCTTGCCCCCCAAATAAACAAGGGAATTGCCTTCCTCATCCACCACCGGGTTGAAATTCTTGGGTTCAAGGCACGGCGAACCGTCGGGAAGGACGCCTTCCTTCCACTCTTCAATAGACGCCCACGCGGGCTCGCGGCGGTGAAGCTGCACAACATCCGCGTGAAATCTTTCAACAAGCTCCGGCTCCGGCTCGGCAAGCTGCTGAAGGACGTCGTAAAGCTTAGTATGCCCGCCTTTTATTCCAAGATATGTTTTAAGCTTGTTGTACGCGATGGCGCTAATCCCCGTTGAGCGCATCGCTCCAAAATCAATCGGGACACGGTCCGCTTCGCGATGATCAAGCGCTAAACGGACCCTTTCGCGCGAAGACATTTCATTCACAATTAAATACCTCCCTTTTTTCTGCGGGATAAATTCCGCCGTGTAATTTTAAGATAAGCTTGAACTGCAAAAGTTTAAACGCAATCCGGGACCAAGCAATTGATGCGTTATCAAGTATAACTGCATTTACGGGCCTCGTCGGTAAGCGTCCGAAGCAGTTTGATATCGACGTCGAAAAAATGGTCGGAAGGCGCTAAGATAAATCCTCCATTCCCCCCCGCTGCCGCAAAGCATTCGCGAACCGCCCGTCGTGTCTCCTCTTCAGTGCAACCGTAAAGGTAATGCCCCTGATCAAACCCGCCGATCATGCATACGCGTTCCCCAATCCTCGCCTTCGCCTTTGCCAAGTCCACATCCGCTCCCATAGACGGTGGGGTGAAAGTTTCCATGGCGTCAGGCCCCATATCGGCTATGTCTTCCAATATCGGCATCATGCCGCCGCAGGTATGGTACGCCACTTTTATACCAGTCTCTTGTATCATGTTTATAAGCGGCGCGTCGTAAGGCGCGACGAACTGGCGGAACAAAGAAGGTGATATCACGGTTGTGGACGCATCTCCGCCGCCAATTTCAAGGATATCGTACCGCGCCCCTCTGAGAGAGCGGATATATGTTTTTTTTATGCTTTGCACAATTTCACATGCATAAGCTACCCATTCCGGATCGTCAAACGCCTCAAGGATGAGGGGCTCGATCCCATATAGGCAAGCAACGTCCTGCCAGCACCCCGGCTGACCGGATGGCCTAAAGCATGTGACAAAACCGCGCACCAAAGCGTTTTCTCCTACTTCATCCGCCAGTTTGTTTACCTCATCCACATCGCATTGGGGATGAGGCGCGTATTGGGCGATGATGTCAATATCGGATTTTTCCTTTACAAGAGGCTCCGCTTTCCAGCACGTATACTCATTGTATTGTACCACGGTCGAAAGCTCTTTTTTCGGGGTTGCGAAAGTGAACCGTTTCGTTATGTACGGCTTTCCCGGGATATCCGTTACACTCAGCCGCCAGTCATCGCTGCATAGGACGTCATTCGCCATGTACTGGTTGGCGGTCGGCTTGATCGGGTTCGTCCACACAATCGGGTCAAACCCAAACGTCTTCAAAAAGGTAAGCGTGTCCATGCCTTGCAGATATTTGTCAAGAAAATACGACATCACATGATGCGTCGTAACAGGCAAGCGGTCGGGAATTTGCCTGTTAATAGCCGCGAGAAGCCTTTGCTTTGGCGTCATGATATGCTACCTCCATTTATGATTTGTACGGCTTGAGCCATTGCCCATACATTACGCGAAAGGAATGAATCTTATTATAGTCAATGCTTTCAAGTTTTCAATTGCTGCTGCCAAACAAACTGTTCAGCGCCAGACAAATTGAGCCGATAAGCGGCGTTTGCACCCCAAAGGCCGACACTCTAACACGCAGAGATTTTATATTCGAGGCAAATATTCTATCGTTAACAAGCCTTTCAAGATGCCGCTCCACCAGTCCCTCCGCAAGCGCAATGTCGTGCCCTAAAAAAATTTCATCGCAATCAAGCATATTTACAGTATTTATAATACCAACCGCAAGGTATTCGCACAAGCGGTTCAGCGCACGTAAGCTGTAATACTCTCCTTCTCTCGCCAACTCCACCAGACACGGCCAATTGTATGTGTTTTTATTAACGGCTACCCCTGCTTCTTGCATTTCGCGTAAAGCGCTTTCCACGATATGGGGAATGCTGGCATAGTATTCAAGGCAACCCCGGTTCCCACATTGACAGAGCGTGCCATCGAAATTAATGGTGGTGTGGCCAATCTCGCCATTGATTCCGGATGACCCGTCAAGCAGATTGCCGTTTGATATGATGCCAGCCCCTACACCGTTCGTAACGCCCAGATACAATATGTCCGAAAGCTCTTTTCCATGGCCAAATAACTTTTCTGCCAATACGGCCGCATTCATATTATTATCAAAATAAACGGGCAGCCCTGTTTTATCTTCGAAAAATGCCTTAACTGCTATATTTTCCATCCCATAGAAGTCGGGCGGGTTCAGAATTACGCCATGCGCTTTGTCAATTGGGCCAATAGAGGTAATGCCGATGCCTAAAATCTTGCGGTCCGTTCCTAAAACTAGATTCAAATAGCTCTCATATGCCTTTTCCAAAAGCATGTCTTTTGTAATATCAGGTTGTATTGCAAAACTTTCCGACTTCACAATCTTCGCATCAATCGTGCTCATAACCAATTGACAATCCACACGGCTGATAAAAATGCCTACCGATAAAGGGGCGTTGGGGGATGGCTTCAGCACAATTGGCGTACGCCCCTTCGACGCCCTTGAAACGCTCCTGTCGATTTCTATGATATAATCCTCTGCAATGAGTTCCGCCACGATATTGGATAGCGTCATTTTAGAAAGCTTTGTTAGACGCGCAAGATTAGAACGAGTGTTGGCTCGCTTAGTACAAATCAGCTTGAGTACAAAAGATGTATTTTGTTTTTTTGCACGGGTGTGCGTATATATTTTTTCTTTTTCCACGATTACTCCCCGCTAAAAGTTATTTAAAATCCACAGCAAAGCGGTCAAAACATGAACCGATCAACCGCGTTTTCCCGTGTGCATATCAAAAAGGTAGACCGCTATTTAGGGGTTGCGGCTCTTGCATGCGGCGCAATCGCCGCAACCCGATAAGCAAGTAAGAATCAGTTTTTTATAGTGCCGCCATACAATTCCAGTGATTTGACTAATCGAAAGGTATCGCGGAGGCCGGCTGACCGGAACACTATTTCGGAGATACACGGAAGCTTTTAATTTCACGTGCGGCAAGCACAACCGAGAACGAATCTTCACAGAAGCTTACTGAGCCGGGAATCGGCTTTTCGAGGAAATTGCACTCTGTGACACAGTCAACCGCAAATCCGGTTTTGACGTTTGTCTTTACGGCGGCATCAGTAGTGTTGTAGAGCTTGAGCACGATATCAGCGCCGTCCTCGCTTCGCTTCACGCCACAGACGGGAATGTTCCTGCATTCAGGCGCGAACAGGAACGCCGCTGGAGCTGCACTGCCACCGGAACCCATCGTAATGGCGCGGACAGGGTTATTCAGGAACGCCGACTGGGCCGGCACGCCGCCCTCTAAATAATTGCCTTTATGCAGCAGGATCGAGTAGGTGAAGCGATGCTCCCCGACATCGGACTTCTGATCCGGCAACCATCCGCTTCTGATCAGTGTGAGCTCAAGCCGGTTGCCGCAGCATTTGTATCCATACTTTGAGTCATTGAGCAGCGCAAAGCCATAATCATCGCCGCTAATGTCCGCGAATCGCAGCGCGGGGCATTCGTAATCGCCGGGGAAACGTTCCACTACGCCGAAAGGCACCTCATAGACAACGGAGGAATTCCGTATGTCCGGTGAGAACGAAGCCTTGAGCATCGGAGCGTCGCGGTCGAAATCGCCGTATTCGCGCCAATCCGCATAAGTTTCAAAATCAATGCGCGGACTATCTGGATAGATTAGGATGTCCTGCCGCAGGGAGGAAGAATCGAACGCGTGTTCAAACCGGATACGGCAACGCACCGGCCCGTCTTCCAGGATGCTGGATTTCGCGCCGCTGATTAAGCTTTTTACACCGCGCACGCTGCCTATCGTCCATGCGGACATCTCGGTGGGTTCTTCGTAATGCACCTCCAGCGTGTTGAGGCAGCCGTTCTTTAGCCTCCAGCCTATGCTTTCGCGCCGCGCCGCAAAACGCCCCGCCATCTTGTCGTATAGCGTCGTGATTCGCCCGGATCCCTTATGGATCTCGATATCATAGTAATTGGTGGAAATATTGTAGTAATCGCCGTTTTCCCGGACAGCGCAACTGGGGGAGTCCTTTTTCTCGATGAGGTACAACACCTTGTAACCCATTGGTGGGAGCGCCGCCATGACCAGCGTGCCATCATCCGTCTTTTGGGTGGGAAAGGTGGTGCCCTGTTCGTCTTGGGCTATGAAATCGCCCTTAACCGGTACAAAAACGCAATCCTCGCGCCTTATGAATGTGGGATTATAGGCGAGAACCGGAATCCCGCGCCCTTCGGCCACGGATGCCTTTCCCGCGATGAAAGAGAGCGCACTGTTTTCAATCTCTTGCAGGCGGGCCAGCGCTTTCCTCGCCTCCTCGACGGAGAACAGGTAGGTATCCTTCACCCCGGCTCCATCCAAAATATCATGGAACTGGTTGAACAGGGTTACCTTCCAAAGCTCTGCAAATTCCTCCGAGGGATAATCAAATCCTTGCAATGACGCCATCACGCAGAGACTCTCAACTGCCTCAAGCGCGCTTTCACTCTTGCGGTTGTAGTATTTGATGTTTCCATGCGTAGTATAGCAACCGTCGAAAACGAAGTTCATTTCCCCATGATGCTCAGGCAGGTCGGGGTTATCCCGCAGGACTTCCTCGTAGAACTCCTTTGTTGTAGAGAAAATCACCGTCGGCATGGTCGGGAATTCCGACGTCTCACGCATCCAGGCAATGTCACGGCGGGTCGGGCCTCCGCCGTGGTCGCCTACGCCAAACACAAACATGGATTTGTTGTAGCCTAAACGCTCTCGCACCGCTTTCGCCAATCGCAGCACACCGCGCGTGGAATACTCCCGGCCGTAAATCATGTTGCAGGAAAGCACACGGCTGCCGTCTTGGCCATACCACCAGTACAATGGCACATGGTGGGCGTCCCTCATATAATCGAAATCGTTTTGCTCCGCATGGGTTGCGCCAATTCCGCAGCGGGTGTGGAAATAATAATCAATCCCGCTTTTTTTGAGAACTTGAGGGGCGTTCGCAGGATGCCCGAAAGTATCGGGGCACCACATAATTTTAGGTTCTACGCCAAACTTTTCGTCTAAATATTTTTTTGAATAGAGTACATGGCGGGATACAGCTTCGCCGCTTGCCATATTCATATCGCCCTCGACCCAGGTGGACGAGGTCACATCCCACTGGCCCTTATCGACAAACCTTTGCATTTTCGCGAAAACTTCCGGATTTTGATGTTCTTCCATCAAATAGGTCGCGCACTGGCTTTGCGAAAATTTAAAGTCCGGGTTTTCTTCCATCAAGGTTGTCATGGTAGTGAAGTCGCGGTCGACGATCCGCCTAGTTTCCTCTATTGGCCAGAACCAATTCATGTCAATGTGCGCATGGGTAACGACATACACCTTATCGCGCTTGATCCGGGTTCTCAGAGGCTCACAGAGCCGGCGGCATTCCTGCACGGCCTCCATCAGCGCGCCGGTCCCCTTGCTGACAGCCGTTTCCAGCAAGGCGTATGCCTTTGGCAGCATATCGTTCGCGCACTCAAAACTCTCGGCATATTCGAGCTCCTCAATGATAGACGCAAGATGCAAGGCGCGTTTTTCCACCGCGTCGGAGATAATGGTCATAGGGAGATTCGGCTCCCAGAAGCTTTTTTCGCCAAGGTCAAGGCGCACAGCCACTTTGTGGCGGTGGCCCGGTTCGGCGGACGTCGTGATAATCCCTTCGGGGCATTTGCAATCCATCCATGCGTCTTCTTTCAGCAAGAGCTTGCCGTCGGCGTAAATCTGAATCGGCGAAAAATACACCCCCAAGCTTTCCGACGGGCTGTACGGAGCGATTCTTAGCTCGCTTCCCGCTATGGGGATATCCTTGCAAAAATCGGGGACCGTATACTCTGCGCGGACCCAAGTTACACCCTGGTCGCGGCGGAAGGGCGGCTTGCCCTTGTAGGAAGTCCAGTCGCTGTCGCCATAATCGGGGCGGGAAGCGTCGGCGGGGTCGATATCGGAAATACTGTATCTGAATTCCTCGATACTGCCGAACTCTACAAGCTCCCGGACAATCTCCATGATTTGATCGGATAACGCCTTTGAAAAAGACATAATTGATATACCTCCCGTTATTTAATGGAACCGGCTGAAACGCCTTCAATAAAGCCTTTTTGGAATATAGCGTAAACAATAAGGATTGGTATCAAGCCTGCGATTGCCGCCGCGGTAACTACGCCGAAGCGCCCACTCAGCTGCACCTGGGTCGCCAACAGGTTATACAGGGTTACCTGGAAAGTCTGAAACTTTTGATTCGTATTCAGCAGCATGGCCATCATGAATTCGTTCCATGAAAGCGCAAATGTAAAAATGACGGCCGACACGAGGCCGGGCTTGCTCATGGGCAGCGATACGCGCCAGAATATGTCGAACCAGTTGCAGCCGTCAATCATGGCGGCCTCCTCTACCTCAAGGACGGCGTTGCGGTAGAATCCAATCAATATCAGCATAATCAGCGGAAGATTCGTTGCAGTATACACAAGCGTGAGCCCAAAACGGGTATTTAGCAGATTCAACGACTGCAGTATCCTGTAAATGGGGATCATATTTGTAAGGGGGGGAATCATCTGCGTCATCAGCAGGATTACATAAACGATTTTACGAAGCTTGGCCGATCCCCTCGCGATGCCATAGGCGCCAAAGGAGGAGAAAAACACCACAAATAAAACCGCGACCAGCACGACGCGAAAACTGTTTGTCATACCCAGTACAATATTCGTGCGATTTATCATATATTCAAAGTTGTTCCAATAAAGCAGGTTCGGCGTCAGTTGAGGTGGATATGTGGCCATGGCCTCGTCTGGAAGAAAAGCGAAAACAAAAACCCAAATCAGCGGAAAGACGGCGAACAGCATGCCAATACATACAAGCGAATAAGCAAGGGCCTTACCAAATTTAGAATGCATTTGTCTACCCCCTTTTTAAAGAGCGTCATTATCGGCTTTTTTTAACATTTTCATATAAATTGCGGCAAGTATAAGGTTGAAAGCAATCATTACAATCGCAATCGCCGCTCCGGCGCCCATGCGCCCGCTTACAAATGCGGTATTATACATGGTCAATCCGATAACCTCTGTCCTATTGAGGGGGCCGCCGCCGGTTAGCGCGAATACATATGTGAATATATTAAACGTATAGATCGTTATTAAAATCAAGTTTGTTGCGATGGAATAGACAATCATGGGCAGGGTTATGTAAAACAAACGCTTGAACCAGCTTGCGCCGTCGACATGGGCGGCCTCATATAATTCGATAGGCACGCTTTTGAGCGCCGCGAGCATGATTGTCATTGTAAAGCCGTAGCCTGCCCACATATTAAGCCCCATAACCGTCCACATAACGGTGTCCAAATTCGAAAACCACTTGACAGGCTCTAACCCTAAATACACGAAGAAGTAATTGACCAGCCCATAGGAGTCGTTGAACAGGAGTCTCCACGCCGTGACAGCCATAACTTGGGACACAACCCAAGGCATAAAAAGGACAGCGGATGCGAAGGCGCGCCCTTTTTTCATGTAGCTGAGCGCTAGCGCAGAGCAAAACCCTAACAAAAACTGGACGGTTATTACCCCAAGCATATAATGGAGCGTATTTTTCACAACCGTAAGCGTTTCGGGCCTAGTAAAAAATCTAATATAGTTTTGAAAGCCGACAAAGCCTGAATCCTTGGCCCTCAACGTAAAATTTGTAAAACTAATCAAAAAGTTGTAAAGCACGGGGAAAATGATAAATATTGTTATAATAAGCATCGCCGGAATCGCCATGCAAAAATAGATAATCTGCATTCGCGCGTTAAAGCTGCGTGTCTGCATCGCGCTACCTCCTAGATTGATAATAATTAACATCGGGTATCTGGAGCCTTATAAAACCGCCCAAATTGAGCACCGGAAGTCGGCGCTCAATTTGGGCTGAAGTTCCACGCAACTAGGCCTTTACTGTCCCCAACCGCTCTCTCTGGCAGTTTCGGCAACCCTGTCAACCGCGTCGTCCAGCGCCGTTTCGGCGTCCTTCACATTCATGACGACTTCCTGCATGGCCTGACAGTACTCCAGTGAAGCGTCGGGATACACTTCAACGATTGGGCGGGTGTTGGCGTCAGGCAACATATCCATGATGGTTTTAGCGTATTTCTCGGGGATCCAATCCACATCTTCAGGCGAGAAGTTGCTGCTGACAGGAAGCTCGCCGCACTCAGTCAAGCGGAGCTTGACAAACTCGGGTTCAAGGATAATTACGCTAATAAACTCAGCTATAGCGGGATACTTCGCTGTATCCTTCGTTGTTACGGAGAGACCCCAGCCGCCCGCATTCTGAGAGGATATGCCCCCGGCGGGTGCAGGCAGAGGAGAAACCATTATGTCGTCGGCAAAGTCGGGAGTCCGAACGTCCCAACCGGTAAGCCATGAGCCGTGCTGCAGAATCGACGCCTTCCCGGTGGTGAACATTCGCTCTGCATCCTCATAGGACATAGTCAAGGATTCATCCGGTATTGATTTATCGTCATACATGGTTTTGAGGAAGTTGAAAAGGTCGATGCTTGTCTTGTTGTTGAACTGCGCGACATTATTGGAATCCACGAAAGGCTGCTGCGCGCCCCAATAATATCCCAACAGGCAAACGGTTGTAGGTTCCGACTTGGCCATGGGCATCGCTAGGCCGTAGCGCTCGCCGGGGATGGTGAGCTGCTTTGCGTAATCGGCCAGCTGCTCCATGGATTGCGGGGGCATGGTGAGGCCCAGCTCAGCAAGATGGCTCTCACGATACCACAGCACGCCGTTGAACGCCGTGGACATGACAATACCATGGGTTTTGCCGTCGTACATGTTGCGGAACGCCGGATAAACCAAGTCCAGCTTGTCCGCAGGGAGTACATCTTCCATTGGGATGGTGTAATTCTGAGAAGCGAAAGCCGCTACCCAATAGCCGTCCAACAGGCTGAGATCTGGCAGGGTTCCGGAAGCGCCCCTAAGGAGATAGGAGTTATAGCCTTCGGTGGCACTCTGCAGAGCTTCGAACTCCCAAGTCACGTTGGGGGTCCTGCTGAAAATCTCAGGATAATGCTTAGACAAAAGGACGCTGGGCTCGCCGGTATTCGGATGCACAGGACCACCGGGAACGCCGGTATCGTAGTACATGACACTAATGGTCATCTCCGCGTCGGAGGCCCCTCCGGACGTTAAGCCGGAGTCCGTTGCGCCGGCATCAGAAGCGGCATTACCGCCACCGCTACCGCAGGCAGTTGCGATCAAGGCGAGCGCGAGGGTTAGTGAAATCAGCAAAAACAATCTCTTCTTCAAAAATAAAACCTCCTTAATTTATCTTCATCATTTTATGGCGCATCATTTAGATAGGATTTATCAAGATAGCACCTTGAAGCCAAACAATCCTTAGAACCGCCGAAAACCGTATACATAACCAACAGGATAGACTTCACATATTTTATTGCGATTACTTGAATAATTTTAGTATATATTCGATTGAATGATTTGTCAATACGATTTAGTAAAAAATATTTAATATTATTTCGATTATTATTCTAAAAAACAGTCATATAAATGTTGAGGCAAAGAAATCAAATGGAGAATTTGATAAAAATTTCGGTGTTTATTTAGTTTAATTGTGATATATGTTATAGTTATTGTATGGATCCCTTACTTTAACAGCAAAGAAATGGTTTATTGGTAAAGACATCATGGAAGAAGGGATTATATCCCGTATTGTGCAGGCGTCCGAGATTCCGTTCTCCAGATTGTCTGAATTTATATTGTATTAAATAACCCCGTCTAAAACCTGATTACAATACGGTTTTAGATGGGGTTATCTCTTTTTTGTTTTGATGACATTTTTATACCATTCAAACGAATCCTTTTTTATGCGCTGACCTGTTTCAAAGTTTATATAAACCAGCCCGAAACGCTCATTGTACCCTTCCGCCCACTCAAAGTTATCAAGAAGGCTCCAAT
>Ga0099364_10000862_pt1 | contig 51361 bp, 36 predicted proteins | sample TergutTh196P3_FD_73070 | JGI IMG/M metagenome (GOLD analysis project Ga0099364, IMG submission 73070) | Microcerotermes parvus P3 segment gut microbial communities from Pointe-Noire, Republic of the Congo - Th196 P3 | ecosystem: Host-associated > Arthropoda: Insects > Digestive system > Gut ... | reverse complement strand
ACTGTAAGGTTAAAATCAATTAGTAAAAAACTTGATGAAGAGATTTTTAATGTAGATAAAACTCAATTTCCATCACATATACACGATTTATGTCGTTCATGGAATACTGATGTTTTAGCAAGCACAGAAATCAGAACACGAGTTTTAGAACAACTACTAAAAAAAGGTATGTTAAAAGAATTAACAGAAGCTCAAAAAATGACAGTAAATATCGTTATGTTTAGCGATATACTGCCAGAGTAAAAAATAAATACAGACTACAGATCTGTATACAAAAATAGGAGGAACTCTATGGTTACTAAAGAAATCAAAACTCAACAGCACAACAAAGTGAAATCTAAAAGAGGAAACGATGGAAAATGGAATCCAAGGAGTCAAAGAAAGAGCAAATGCTCTTAGAGTATTGAGAATGCTAAAAGATAGCATCTCAATGAAAACATTTATAATAACGATGTTTATGGCTGTATTAGTCACATCAGTATTCGCAAGTGAAATGACCTTGCTAATGGGTAAGCCTAGTCGCTTTATTGAAGATATGAGAGGGCACACATCTATTTTTGTAGGAGGGCTTCAGGTGACAGCCATTCATAGAAGTCGTGGATTAGTTTTTTATGATGTCTCTAACACCAACACTCATCCCGGAAACATTAAGTATACCCAAAATGGTCAAACAATTGTAGTTCCATCAGACAGAAGATGGTCAAGAGCAGCTTATCATACTTTGTTTGACATTCCAGTTCAAATAGAGAATGGAGTCACAATAGAAGGTGTATTTTACCCATTTAGTCAAATGAGACAGTTTTGGTATCATGTTAATGATAGAAATATACCCAATCCTAGTCCTTATGTTTATAAAGAGGGAGAAAGAAGTATTACTTTTATGCATGAAGGTTCGGTAATAACAGGTCCTATTAACCAATATGTTTTACAAAATCCTCATCTTGTAGACAATGAGATTATCAATTATTTGACAACAGGATTTAATAACGACCCCGACCCATCAGGACTGATATTTGCTGTTCTTTTGATGCACATCAAAGAAGCAAATTGGGATATAGGTCGTGGTATTAGTAATGCTCTAGGAAAAAATGGGATTTGGACTTTGTCTGTCATCAATTTTATCTTATCCGATGGATATGAGACTTTCGCTTATAGAAGCAAACAAAGTATGTTATATCCCACTCATGGTTTGTATTACACACTTGATATACCTCAAAATAGAGTAGCTACAATCACATCACGAGACAGAGGATATGACATTGCCTTAGAGCTTGACGAACTACTCTATTTACCTGTACATGGAGAACCAACTAGATTCAAAGAATTTTCTACAAATCAAAAGATGATGGTGAGAAGTTATCAGGAAGGTTGGAATTGGCATAGTACTCCTGTCTTATGTGTAAATCAAATTGAACAGAATCATCATGTAATTCTTGATGCCTACCCTGATATTTCTCAAATTGAATATGCTGACGGATATGCTTTTTTAATCCCACCTAATACATGGGTAACTGATAAAGTGAGACTTGCACATCCTAATCTTGGAATGAGAATAGAAACTACTGCTGATGGTATAGCATATCTTGAAGGTGAGCTTTTACCGATAGAGCCTTATGATGGTGATTTTAATCCTTCGATTGGTGGAGTTCATGGCTCTGGTGTATATTGGGTAACATATAATCTATTACAAGAGCAAAGTGTTTACGCAGCTCTAGGCCCTCTTGTTTCCCAGATAGAGTGGGTTAAATCACAAAATTGGACTGTGAATATAAAACCCAATCTTGATGCAGACCGATTGAATTCTCGCCCCATGATATTTGGTATGACTTATGATATTAAAGTCAGAGAAGATGTAGATCCCATAGTAAATTTTCAATGGACAAACTCAAGAATTAGACCACTGTCAGACATTGTTCGAGCAGGTGAGTACTTCATTTTTACAAACCAAAATACTTATGAGGCAATAGATATTCTCGAAATAGGACAACAAATAGCTAATTACAAAGAAATCGGAGTCTTTGTAGATGATGTCTGTGTTGGTTCTGTTCTTGTAGATGAATTCCCACTCCAAGTATTGATTTATACAAAAGGATTTGAAGGGATGCCGCTTACTTTTAAAGCTTTACAGATGGATGAAGAAACTATTGACATCATTGATCCATTGGTTGAGATTTTTGATGAAAACTCTCGTAACTACCAGCATGAACAGTTAGTAGCTGGTTCTGTAGGGCATGTAACTGTGCGTATGAATTTATATGACAATTCAAATTAAATGAGAAATAATATAACAAGGAGTAAAAATGATATCAATAAAAGAAAAATTAAAAATAATGTTTTTTATTACATTATTTTTGGCAACAATCAACTCTTTACACAGTCAAAGTACCCACATTGTAAATCATGATGGATCTGGTAATTTTACATCAATTCAAACGGCGATTAATTTCGCTTCTAATGGAGATACAATTATAGTCTATCCCGGAACTTACAATGAAAACCTCAATATTATCTCAAAATCGATTTTCTTAGGAAGTCTTTTCTCTACTACTGGAGACGAAAATTTCATCAATCAAACTATCATAGATGGTCAAAAGATAAATTCTGTTATCAATATTCACTATGCCCAATATGTAACTATCGAAGGCTTTACCATCCAAAACGGTCTTTCTCATAGGGTTTGGGGTAATGGCACTACAGAAGGATTAGGGGGCGGTATACAAGTGTTTCATTCCAACAATGTGGCTATAAACTACAATTTTGTAATTAACAATATAGCAGGATTATTAGGTGGGGGTATTTCTGTGTCTTTCTCGAATGATGTTACCTTCACAGCAAATACAATATACAAAAATATGGCAATGCATGCTGGAGGTGGTCTTTATTCGGATTCGGGACAGATACCAGGAATTTCTTCAATCGAGTTCAATATTAATGGACCAAAAAATAATATTTATATGAATTCGGCAAGATTTTCTAGTGATATATTCTTAGTGGGTTCAGATTTTTCAGATATTCATATCGGAATAGGGACATTAAACTATGTCAATCCATGGAGTATTACATCGAGAACTCCTACAAATTTTATAATTGAGCAAGGATATGTAACTGAAATAGATTCGGATTTTTTTGTTTGTTCAGCAGGAGATGATAGTAATGATGGCTTAACTCCACTTACTGCTTTGCGATCTATAACAATGGCTGTGACAAAAGTTATGTCAAACCCAGATAAAATAAACACGATACACCTATCTGCTGGTATACACGGTATAGAAGCAGGGAATATATTTCCTATACACCTAAAATCACAATTAAAACTTATTGGTGAATGTAGAGAAACAACAATAATTGATATAGGTGGATACAGCTGGGGGATTAGCTCTCAGATTTATGATCTTAATCGTCCTGAATTTGTAGAACCTCAATATATCACTTTAAAAAATTTCACAATCAAAAATGTATACAATAGCGAGGGACGATGGTCGGATGATAGAGTTATTTATTTAGATGGATTGTCATTTGACAATATCCATCACATTGAAAATATCCGATATGATGAAAGAAATAGTCTATATCATAATCAAGGTCGAATTACATCAGTGAACGCAGAGTCTTTAACAATGAAAAATATTGAGATTTTTAGAGTTAGCAAAACTTTATACGATTATTATAGATGGGGAATTGACATAAGTTTAGGTTTGAATGTAAATTTAGAAAATATTTTGCTTGATGGTGGAAATTATGGAATTCAGATTACTGCTCAAAGACCAAGGTTTGTCTATAATGAAATAAGTCATCATAGACTCTCTAATATATTAATGCGAGATTTACATACAAGATTTTTTGAAGATCCACCATATTTACCAGTGAGTGCTGCAAATGCAATTGTTATTCAGGGACGTTTGAGTGACGACGGTCAGGAAAGGAATATTGTATCAATAATTAATAGTACATTTGTAAATAATACTCATACAGACCATCACTACCTCATAAATGCACTAGATAGTATACAATTAGAAATATATAATTGTATTTTTTACAATAATCATCCAGATAATAGGATATATTTATATGCTCCTAATTCAAGTGCCACAGGGACTGCTATTTTTTCTCACAATCTCATAGAAAATGGCACTAATGCAATCATAGCGTGGCCTGCTGTTTATTGGGATATCACTCTGGACAAAAATATAGAAGGGAACCCAGATTTTGTTGAAATCGGTGAGCATCCTGAGATGTTGTTGCCTGGTTCACTAGGTATAGGTTCTGGAACTACTGATATAGCAAACTATACATTTCCAGAATTTGATTTAGCAGGCAATCCTAGAATAGTGAATGGACAGATAAGTATAGGTGCTTATGAATTTCATCCTACAGGTTTAGTTGCAGGTTTTACTGCTGATGTGACATCTGGAACAGTGCCTTTGACGGTGCAGTTTACAGATCTTTCAATAGGGAATATAATTTCATGGGATTGGGATTTTAATAATGATGGTATCATAGATTCTACGGAGCAAAATCCAGTTTATGTCTTTGATGAAATAGGTGAATATTCAGTTACTTTGACTATAAATAGCGGAGAGAGCATCGCCATTAAACCTAATTTTATAGTAGTTTGGGATACCACTAATACCGATTTTATAGCCTCACCTCTGATAGGATATGCTCCATTGGAAGTGGTATTTAATTGTTTATCAACAGGAAATATAAACTCATGGGATTGGGATTTCGACTCTGATGGTATCATAGATTCTACAGAGCAAAATCCTGTCTTTGTTTATAATGAGGGTGGTATATATTCTGTAACCTTGACTGTCAACGATGGAGAAAGCTTTATCGTAAAAAATGATTTTATTGTAGTCATGCCTCCCATAACTGCTGATTTTACAGCATCACCATTAATAGGGGTTGCACCTCTCGAGGTTCAGTTTACAGACTTGTCTATAGGTGCTGTTTCTTGGGTTTGGGATTTTGGAATTATATCAACATCATCTTCGCAAACACGAACAAGCCTCATATCCGTAGCAGAAATCTCCGATTTCCCCGTTACATCAACAACTTCTACAGAGCAAAACCCTATTTTCATTTTTGAGGAAGAAGGTGAATATACAATAACTTTGACTATCAACGATGGTGAAAGTAGTATTACAAAACCTGACTTTATCCTAGTAGTTCCTCCTGTTTATGCGAATTTTAGTGCAGAGCCTTTATCAGGTCATGCACCTCTTGAAGTTCAGTTTACAGATCAGTCTTTTGGAGCATTTTCTTGGGCTTGGGATTTTGATAACGATGGAAGTATTGACTCTATCGAACAAAATCCTGTTTTCATATTTAAAGAAGTGGGTGTTTATACGGTGACATTGACAATTAATGATGGTGAAAGTATTAATACTAAACTTGATTTTATTGTTGTAACACAACCAGTAAAAGCAGATTTTACTGCGGAACCTACTACAGGCACTGCACCCTTGGAAGTTCAATTTACATGCCTTTCCACTGGCGCTTTTGCCTGGGAATGGGATTTTAATAATGATGGAACTGTTGATTCTACAGAGCAAAATCCAGTTTTTACTTATCTCACTTCGGGTATTTATACAGTAACTTTAACCATAAATAACGGTGAGGATACCATCACAAAACAAGATTTTATTGATTCTACTGTCAGCGAAGATGATGAAACTGTTTTGCCTTTTACGGGTGTGAATCTTCAAAGTTTCCCCAATCCTGTAAATATTTCAAGAAGTTCTCATACTCTGATATCCTTTGACACGAAAGAAAAAGCAATTGCTGAGCCTACCATAGAAATATATAATATCAGAGGACAAAAAGTCCGAACCCTCAGAACAGGCATGAGCTTTTTAGACCTTGCAATATTAGTTGGCATCGCTCAGGAAAACCTTAACTACCTCAGAGCTAGAAACTATAGCGTAGTTTGGGATATGAGAGATGAAAGCAATACTCCTGTCAGCTCTGGTATATACTTTTATAGAGCCATAGTAGACGGAGAGATCGTGGGAACAAATCGGATGGTGGTGATAAAGTAGTTTAACTTGTGAAATAAAAGAAAATGATATTGATGAAATAATCGGAAAAAATGAATTGTTCAGCAGGCACTAATTATAAAAAATCTCTTATTGCGGCTCGTGAAATATATGAATGGAATTCTACAATGTTGCATAAGAAATAATTTAATTGGTAAATTTCCTACCTGTACTAGCGATAGCTGCTACTGGTAAACTACTTTACTCGTATAAATATTTTTTCATTCTTTCCATAATTATCCTTGCAGGATCGCTTTTTTCAATTGCTTGGTTTTTTAGGTAAATCTCTTTCATTTCTAGCCCATTTTTTCTTTCGATTTCTAATGCTTGTATTGCAACATAAAGTGGGGATAAATTTGTTTTAAAGCCAGTTTTTGATAAAATATCCAATAACCAGCGGGCATAGCCAATTTTTATAGTAATAGCCGAAAAATACTCCCAATCACTCTTAGTTTCCGGATTAAGATTGTTATTAATTTCATTTAATGCTTGTAACAGATAATCTGTTGCAATGCCTTCATTGTGTTTATGCAATTCAAAAAGTACTTTTTCCAAAAGATAAACATCACGGGATAGATCATCTGGATTAATTGTATTAAACAATTCTTCAGCCTCATAAAGTTGCTTATTTATATCACGATATAAATGTATTAAATACTTTTTTGAATTAATAGCTTTTTTAAAATCTTTTTCTTTACAAGCCTTTTCAATCTCGTCCAAAACATTTTGCTCATCTATTTCTATGGAGAATAGCCATACATAAGATTCCAACACTTTTCTTATCTCATTTTTTTTCTGTAATCTACCATTTCTCAAGATAAGCCAGATAGCCAAAAAACGTTCTGACAACGAATATACATTACCTTTTTTTCTCCTATTTACAGAGTTTTTTTTCTTACTTTCCCATTCATAAGTATCAATTTTTGTAGTTTCCAACCATCCTGTAGCTATTAAATGGTTTAAATGTGGAGATATCTGATTATTTTTAAGTCTAGTTATTTCCGATATATCAGAAATATGGATTGGATCCCAATTTTGAGCTATTGCGTTTAATATAATCTGTTGTTGAGCGGGTAATTCCTCGAAACGAGCTTTATTCAAAGGTGTTGAATCGTCAATAAGTGCTTCCAAATCCTCAACTATTGTTTCAGAAAATCCTCGTACTAACAATTTAAATAAAATCACTACATTGCGAGGATTTCCGCCTGTTAATTGGAACAAAGATTTCAAGCGTACACTGTTGGATGCATTGATAGTTATTCCAATTTTAGTTATTTCAGACAATCTGTTTATTATTTCAATAAGTTCAGTTGAGTTTAATCTCTTTAATTTATAACTTTGAAAAAAATCATAAAATGGTGCTTTATAGTTTATTATATGTTCTTTGATATCTGAAACTCCAGCCATAACAACACCTGCACCAATAATAATTGGGCATTCATTTTTGCTCAAATACCCGCGAAAAATATTTTGTTCTTTAACATTTAAACGATCAAGTGCTAAACCAATATTATCCAATAAAATAACAGGTCTTAGATGCATACTTTTACAAACATTCATAAAATGTGTATACAAGCTCTCACATAAATAAAAACTATCTTTAGTTTCTTTCATTATTCTATCTATTTCTCTTTCGATAACATCAATATTGCCATTACTATCTAAGCCTTTTTCAAACATATATTCAAGCAACATATGAAAACAATTTAACCATAAATCAGCTAAATTATGTAAATTATATTGCTCTTCAGGAAGCAATATGGGAATATACCTTTCTGTAAACATTTCTTTTTGTAATTCAATGTCAATGCGTTTTAATAAAGTTGTTTTTCCCATACCTCTTTGTCCAATTATCAGGTAGTGTTGTGGTATGCTATCTGGTGTTTCATCTTTTAAACCTTCCATGATAGATTTAAATTCGCTTTTACGGGCTACAAAAAGTGCTTCTGTGAGATAAGCATTTTGTCTTTGTGGATTATAAACACCTATTTGCATCAAATTTACTTTTTCCATTGTAGATTTATCCCCCAAACTTGTTATACCAAAAATCTCTTAAAAGGGGTGAACGAAATGTATATTTTTCTTTATCATACATTAATACATCGTTAAGAAAAATAACAAACTCATCAAGAATAATCAAAGTTTCCTTGTCGTGAGGAAGAACTTTTTGTATTTCTTGATAAAAAATAGGTTTTCGTTTGTTAAATTCTACACCAACTTCTTTTATATTAATTTCTTTAATCTCGGGTGTTTTACTTTGTAACCAGTCTAATATATTTATTCCTTTTATTTCTCTCAAAATAAGTTTCATAAAATCGATTTCAGTAGGAGCTAATTGTAAATCTATATTGACTCCCTTCCACCCCTTATTTTCCATTTCTTCCTTTAATTTTCTAGCAAATGAAGTCTTGCCAACTCTGCGAGGAGCGGCAAGAATCAGATTTGCGCCATCCTCAAGTAATTCGATAGCGTGTTGTATTTCTTTGATCCTACCAAAAAAATTTTTACCCTCAGCAACCCGTCCAACAGTATTCATTATTTCATTCATAAAAAACCTCTATTAATGTTTTAGTATAATTAACTCCAAAAATAAAATTCGTTACATATATTTTTATTTATATATAACAATATTTATATTTACTTAATCATTTATAACAAGACAAAGCGCATTGGGTTTTTAAATCAGCACCCTACCCTCCCCCCATATTTATGGGGCGGTTCAAGAGACTTTGAGCTTGCGAAAAGGCTCGCAGAATTACGATCTGCCGTTTGCAAGACATTAATTATTAGGGGGGGGTATTGACTATCTATATAAAATCAAAAAAAGTTATCCACAAAATAAAAAAATAAAAAAAAGCAATAGATAGGGTTACTTTTTGATGATTTTTGTCTATATAATATATAGGAGGTTTTAAAGGGAGACATGGAACTAAAAAAACTGATTGAAGAAACTTTTGAGATGAATGTTTCAAAATTGTTGGGCTGGGCAAATAGAAAAGTCAGCAATAGGGACGAAGCAGAAGAATTGTGTCAGGAAGCAGTAATACGATTTTGTACATTAGTTTATGAAAAACACTCAAACCATAAATGTGGAACGCATACATGCGTTCCCTACGAACCATAAATGTGGAACGCATACATGCGTTCCCTACGAAATGGACATAATATGCAGGTAACATATATTAAATACATTTGGTTAGAAAACAGAAAAGACAATGTTTATATCTAACTATATGTATTTATAATAAGATACATAAACGACAAAAATTATTTTGCTAAATTTTGTCAAAAAATGAAGATTTTTAGTAACCGTTTTGAAAAACCTGACACCTATATAGTATAAGATAAAAAATTTTACAAGGGAAATTACGGATGGATAGAAAAACAGCAGAAGAAGTTGTTATCAATAATATTGGCACAATATATGGTTTCGCTCGTTCAAAAGAATGGGATGTTGACAAGATTGAAGAAATTGCTGCTCGTATAGCCTTTGAAGTTTATGTTTCGCTTTTAAGAGTTGAGTCGATACAAAGCATCAGAAGTTATATTTATAAGATTTCTTGCAATGTTTATTCCAAATTTGTCGATGAAGAAAAGAAACACGAACTTCTGCTACAAAACCATCAAAAACAACATAAAGAAGATAAGAATTATGATTTTTATGGTCTTGAAAAAGATTATTCAAGACTGAGAAAGGAAATCTCTTATCTTGGAAAGATTCATAGAGAAATCATAACTATGTATTATTTCAGTAAAATGGGTATTTTAGATATCGCACAAAAATTAAATTTATCTGTGGGATATATTAAAAAGCATCTTTTCGATGCTCGAGAACAACTTAGAGAGGGTATGACAATGCAAGATATTGATATCAATCAAGCGGTTGCGATAAAATTTAAAGGAGTAGGTCAATATGGGACTGATGGCGTAAATGGCGAAAACATAGATACCTACTTTAACAAATTAATCGCTCAAAATATTGCTTATGCGGCATATTATGAGGCAAAAACTATAACAGAAATTGCAAGGGAGCTTTGTATACCTGCAATTTATATAGAAAACGAACTACAAACACTTGTTGAATTTGGCTATATCGACAGAGTTTCAGGTAACAAGTATCTCACAAACATGATGATAATAGAAAATTCTAACAGAATTTTGGAAGAAAAACACGAAATATACACTAAATATGCTAAAATAGTTTGTGAAAAATATGTGCCAAAATTATTTAAAGTCATGGAAAAATTTGATCCCAAAACAATTTACACTCCTAAAAATGATTTAAATTTTCTTATGTGGTCTATTGTTTCTTATGCTACTAAATTCAAACTTACTTTACATGATAAAAGTTCTTTTTTAAATAAACATAAAATAACGCGTAAAGATGGCAGTGAGAATATAGCTTTTGCATGGATAGATGAAAGCTTGAAATGGCAAGAACTAAGTTATGTTAAGCGTCTTTATGATGTGTTAGAAGACATAAATAGTTATAACCAAAATGAAAAGCGTCATTGGCAATTTAACACTTATTATGATGATAGGAAAACAGATTGGCATGATTATTCTGGACTGGATTACGGTTTTTTATATGACCATTTAACAGGAAAAATCGTAAAAACCATTGAGCATGCAGATAAATACAAAAGACTTTATGACAAATGCTTTTTGGTTAGAGTCAAAGATACAGACTATATAAATATGATTCTTGTAAAACCTTCTGAAAAAGTTCTTTTAGATATGCTTCCTGAAATGACTGTAAGGTTAAAATCAATTAGTAAAAAACTTGATGAAGAGATTTTTAATGTAGATAAAACTCAATTTCCATCACATATACACGATTTATGTCGTTCATGGAATACAGATGTTTTAGCAAGCACAGAAATCAGAACACGAGTTTTAGAACAACTACTAAAAAAAGGTATGTTAGAAGAATTAACAGAAGCTCAAAAAATGACAGTAAATATCGTTATGTTTAGCGATATACTGCCAGAGTAAAAAATAAATACAGACTACAGATCTGTATACAAAAATAGGAGGACCTCTATGGTTACTAAAGAAAACAAAAATCAATTGAGAATGTTAAATGATAATATCTCAATTTTTAGAGCGATATTTTTTATCGTAACAACCATGCTAAGTTTCAGCTTTTTATATAGCGAGACTATAGCTCAACCACCGACAAATTTTAACGACCCAGATGCAGGCACAGTGGCAAATCCATTCCTTATAAGCAATCTGGCAAACCTGAGATGGTTGTCTGAAACTAATCAGTATTGGGGTGGTATACGAATGACAGGTGGTATACAAATCAACAAATACTATTTCAGTCAAACAGCAGATATTGATGCAGCCGAAACACAATTTTGGTATGAGGGATTGGGGTTTAGACCTATCGGAGGGCTATATGTCAATCTCAATCTTCATTTTTTTGCTTCTTCCTATAATGGTAACAATTTTAAAATCAGCAATTTGCATTTTAATCGCCCTTTAGGACATAGAGTAGGAATGTTTGGATGGGCTGAGTTTGCAGAACTACACAATATTGTCATAGAAAACATAAACATTCAACAGGCAAGCGCAGATACAGGTGCTTTACTTGCGACTGGATTTGATGGAAATACAATCCAAAATAGTTCTGCATCTGGCTCAATATCAACTGTAGTAGTAAATCTACAAGATCCACCAGCAGTAGGGGGATTGGTTGGATTATTTAGAGGTAGTCATGATAGCTCATTGTCTAACAGCTATTCAACAGTAAATCTTGATGTTGTAAGTGATTTTCGCGTGGGAGGGGTCATAGGTCAGATTAATGGATCTCCAACAATCAATAATTTATTTTATATGGGTATTATCAACAATCTCGATGGTATACCTGAAGTAGGAGGCTTATTTGGTCGCACAGCAAGTGCAGTGATAGAAAATTGTTATGCTGTCAGTAGTGGTAATAGTCCAAATATGGGAGGTATCTCGCACACCACAACCAATACAAGCATTTTCAATAGTTTCTGGAATTATTATACATCAGAGACTTTATTGCCTGTTTATAATGTCAGGGATATTTTTTGGAATCTTGATACAGCTATAGGAGAAATCACAAAAGCTTTGAAAACAGTAGATACTTACATCCAGAGTGGTTGGGATTTTGAGAATATCTGGGCAATAAATCAAAACTTTAATAGTGGTTATCCTTTTTTAAGGGTGATGCACCCAGATGTATCTCATATACCATATCAACCTGAAGATGACAATTATACTATCCCTTTAAATGCACCTATAAACTATTATGAACCAAAATCAGGAACCGTTGCAAATCCCTTTTTGATAAGCAGTCTAAACAATCTAAAATGGTTGTCTGAAAACAACACACAATGGTGGCGTGGACTAAACACTCATATTTATTTTTTACAAACAGACGATATAGATGCTACAGAAACTATCAACTGGAACGGAGGTGCAGGTTTTGAGCCAATAGGACATATTACCACATTTACACTATATCCAGCCAGGCCAGTATACGCATTTGTGGGAGGTTATGATGGCAATGATTTTACTATAAGTAATTTATTCATAAATAAAACACTAAGTAATGTTGATAGTGTAGCTGGAATGTTTTATCGGCTTACAAATAATTCTTTCATAAAGAAACTAAACTTAGAAGATTTTGACTTTAGAGCAAATACGCCCGGTTCAGTATCTGGGAGCACTTATGTAGGAGGATTAGTTGGTTTTTTAGTTGATTCAACTATCATGGACTGTTCAGTAACAGGCTCGTTTATAAAAACTGGATATCCTAATTACGCATCAGGCGACATAGGTGGATTTATAGGAATAGCAAGAAGATCAATAATAAAAAACATTAGTATTGATATGAATGTAAATTTTAATATGTCAGGAACTTCGTTTTACAATATAGGTGGGATGATTGGAGCCATAGCGGAGAATAGCACTTTGTCAAATGCTAGTATGAAAGGGTCTACAACCGTTTTTTCGGATTCGTTTACTGAAGTCGGTGGAATTGTTGGTCAAGGAAGTTCTATTGGTGGAAGTATTACAAATAGTTATTCCACCTCTGATGTTACCGTGTCCAGTTCATCAGTTGAAGTTGGTGGAATTGCTGGTACAATAAAAGGAAATTTTACTGTGAGTTATAGCTATTCTACTGGTGAGATAAAAGCAACTGGAATTACTCCAAATTCACGAGCTAGGTCAGGTGGAATTAGTGGTGCTAATTATAACGCCATAATAATAAACTGCTATTCAACAGGCGATATCTCTGCGACATCTGGCTTCGGCTCAGCAGGAAGAGCTTATGCTGGTGGAATCAGTGGTATAACTATAGCTAATGACCCTAACTCATCACCCCCTATAGTATCATTTAGTTATGCTATAGGAGAAATAAATATTTCTTCTCCAAATCCTCATGTAGGGGGTATTATAGGTTCATTATATGATGGGCAAGTGTTACATTGTTTTTGGGATTTAGAAACAACAGGAATGCTTTATGCCACAAATGATTTCACTCCTCCAACAAATTTTGGTTTACCAACTTTAGAAATGAAGAATATTGTAAACTATTTAAACAATGGTTGGGATTTTGTAGAGATATGGGGTATAGAACCAGAAATTAACGAAGGTTATCCCTTTTTAAGAATAATATCAGATGAAGATTCTACAATTTTTTATCCACCCAATAATTTGGAAGGCTCTATAATCTTGTTAGACAATCTGCAATATAAATTTTTATCAAATAAAGCTATATTTTTGTCATGGGAAGCTCCAAATGAAGGAAGTAGCGGAATCTTTGACCATTTTAAATTATATCGTGATGGCATAGTTATTTCAAATAATGTCTTGGAAAATAGTTTTGTTGACTCAGACATAGTTTATGATACTATGTATTCATACTATGTTACGGCTTTTTATGTAGATATTGAGGGTGAGTCTATACCATCAAATATCATAACTATAAAAATCGAAATAGAACCGATACCAAATCCTGTTTTGCTAATGACACCAGAAAATGAGGCTGTAGAAGTGAAATTGAGACCAGTTTTTACATGGGAATTGCCAACGGAGGGTGGTGAGATAGAGGGATTGAGGTTTTATATTGATATACATCACCATGTAGTGTCAGAGCTTGCCTCTGAGCTTGTGATAAATAATGTTACCTTAGAAAACCCAATTCAATTGAGCAACGATAGCCTACCTTTCCTCCAGAAAACGCACAGAGGCAAGCTCTGGCACTACATGGAGGCGGCAAATCACATCCTCCTACCCCCGGATACCACTGAATATACACTTGAAATAGATTTAGAATATGAGACCACATATTATTGGCAAGTCATAGCCTTTAATGAAAATGGAGATTCTATAGACAATCAGGTTTTTAGCTTTATGACAAGAGGTGTCGATATTGAGTCACCACCAAATCCTGTCGCTTTACTAAATCCAGATAATGAGGCTGATGAGGTAGAATTGAGACCGGTATTTGCATGGGAACTGCCAACAGAAGGCGGTGAAATAGCGGGACTAAGGTTTTATATTGATATACATCACCATGTAGTGTCAGAGATTGCCTCTGTGCTTATGGGAAATAATGTTACCTTAGAAAACCCAATTCAATCGAGCAGTGCTACCCCGCCTTTCCTCCAGAAAATGCACAGAGGTGATTGCTTCGTCCCTCGCAACTGGCACTACATGGAGGCGGCAAATCACATCCTCCTACCCCCGGATACCACTGAATATACACTTGAAATAGATTTAGAATATGAGACCACATATTATTGGCAAGTCATAGCCTTTAATGAAAACGGAGATTCTATAGACAATCAGGTTTTTAGCTTTATGACAAGAGGTGTCGATATAGAGCCACCACCCGAGCCTGTAGTATTACTCACTCCTGTAAATGAGACAGATGAGGTAGAATTGAGACCGGTATTTACATGGGAATTGCCAACGGAGGGTGGTGAAATAGCGGGACTAAGGTTTTATATTGATATACATCACCATGTAGTGTCAGAGCTTGCCTCTGTGCTTGTGGGAAATAATCCAAAAACGCACAGAGACAAGCTCTGGCAATACATGGAGGCAGCAAATCACATCCTCCTACCCCCAGATACCACAGAATACACACTTGAAATAGACTTAGAATATGAGACTACATATTATTGGCAAATCATAGCCTTTAATGAAAACGGAGATTCTCTAGACAATCAGGTCTTTAGATTTACAACCATAAAATATTCATCAGACCAAAATGAATATATCACACCTCTAATCACAGAGCTACTCGGCAATTTTCCCAATCCTTTTAATCCAGAGACGACAATCAGATTTTCCGTAGGGAACGCATTTGTCAGTTCCGAACCAATCCATGTCTCGATTGACATTTACAACATAAGAGGACAAAAAATCAAGTCTCTTGTGAATGATTTTAGGATTTCAGGAGAACATCAGGTGATTTGGAATGGGACAGATGATTTTGGTCATGCTGTTCGTAGTGGTGTTTATTTTTATCAAATGACTACAGATGATTATAGGGAAACAAAAAGGATGTTGATGTTGAAATAATAGAGAATTATGAAATGTCAACTTTCTAGTTGACAAAAAGAGTGTTTGAAAAAAGATGATTTACCGAAGGAGGTGCACAAAATGACCAAGAAGGCAAATTTCAAATTTATCTTTTTATTTAATTTGATGTTAATTATTACTATTTTTAGCACAATTTTACAAGGTGTGGAAAATAATCATGATTTCCTAAATGATTGGCGTATTCAATACGGCACTACAGACAATTACAAACTTGATGACATTTATCCTGGTAGAATCACAGTCTGTTTTTCAGCAGACCTCATCGGAAACACCAGAGGAATGCTGGAAATAACCCATGAAAATGGCATTGTCCGCACACCTTATGACTGGTTCAACGAACTGGCAGACGAATACCAAATAGTTAACCTCACTCGCAAATATAGGGTAAAGAACACAGAGTGGAATCTTGATGGGAAATACCCGATGAATGTATTCCGCATAGAATCAAATGACCATAGTAGAACAAACGAACTATTAAATATATTAAAAATAGAGAATAATGTTTTATTTGCAGAGCTGGAAGGGATTGCAAGTTTCGGTGATATCACACACCGTAGCGGTGATTTCCAATCGCCAACAACCACACACCGTAGCGGTGATTTCCAATCGCCAACAACCACAAACCGTAGCGGTGATTTCCAATCGCCAACAACCACAAACCGTAGCGGTGATTTCCAATCACCAACAATGGCAAATAACTTCACCCCGAACTGGAAAGTTCAGGATACAGAAAAATTGCTACACATCCCCAACGACCCAGAACTACATTTTCAATGGGCATTTACCAATGCACAGGTCTTTGAAACTTGGGCTATGCAAACAGGTTCACCTGAAATAATCATCGGTATTGTGGACTCTGGTATAAAATGGAACCACCCAGACCTCGCAGCGAATATCTGGATAAATGAAGCTGAATTACCCGGTATTACAATAAATTGGGAAAATGGTAGTATCACGGGTGGAGATTGCCCCGGAGCAGACACTCATATCGAGGGTGTGATATGCCCCGGAGACAATGATGGAAATGGCTTTTGTGATGATGTCATGGGCTGGGATTTTTGGTCAACACATCCCAATGGTGGTGAGAGCAACAATCCATTTCAAAATCTAAATGGAAGTGCTCATGGAACTCATGTAGCAGGCTGTGCTGCTGCTGTTGGAAACAATAGTATAGGAGTAGCTGGTCCTGCATTTACTACAAAATTACTCAATACAAAACATTCTCCTTTTAATTATTTTACAAATGGCATATTCGAGCCTTATGCAGGTATTTATTATATGGTGGATACAGGGGTTCATTTAATAAATTGTTCTTGGGGTGGTTATTATTTTGAAGAAGAAGCAAATCTTGCAGCTACTTATGCAAAAGATCATGGCGTTTTGATGATAACATCGGCTGGTAATACTTATCTTAATGAAACCACATTCCCAGCAGCAGCCGATGATGCATTCGCAGTAGTTGCTACTACTATCACTGATACAAAGGTAGCATTTTCAACTTATGGAGATTGGGTTGACATTTCAGCACCGGGCGTTGATATCCTTTCCACTGCTTTTAATACTATAGGCGAAGATACATATCTGTTTGCTAGCGGAACATCAATGGCATCTCCTATAGTAGCTGGAATAGCAGCACTTGTAAAATCCCAAAATCAGAATATGTCCATAGATGATTTAATTTATTTTTTACAAGCTGGTGCCGACCCTATTGACCATTTAAATCCAAGTATAAGTGGTCTTCTCGGAGCAGGAAGAGTAAATGCTTTAAATTCTGTGAGCATGGCATTGTCTTTACAAAATGACTTAGCGACAATAAATATTGAAGGTCCTGAATTGGTTTTGCAAAATACTTTAATTAGTTATACTATCTCTGTTCGTAATTTTGGTTTAAACTCTGCTAGTGGATATACAGTAAACTTGATGAAAGAAGGTGAGCTCACTCCTTTATCATCATCTGTCGGTGTGCCTTTATTACCGGGCGATTCACACGATTTCACTTTGGAATATATACCAAATAATAGTGGACAGTTCCAAATTTATGGCGAAATTATCTGGAATATTGATGAAAATCCTAATAATAATAAAACTAAATCGCAAAGATTTACTGTTACTCCTTATGAGCTGGAAGAAATTTATGTGGGTGATCCTAATAGCACTGTTTTTCATAATCATACTTTTATCCATTATTGGCAAGTAAGAGGAATAACTCAGACTATTTATTATGAAGATGAATTGACCACTGGAACCATCTATCAAGTAACATTACGATTTAACTGCGTAAATAGTAGTAATGTATTAACAAAAATTAGAGGAGATATGGTTCGTCTTTATATGGCTACTACTGAACAAGCTGTATTTGAAAATAACAACGATTGGATACCTTTTGAGTTATTTTCTTTGGTATATTACGGAGAATTGGATATATATTCAGTAGGTACTTATGATGTAAATATAGTTTTGTCTACACCTTTTGAATATAATGGTGGAAATCTTGTTTTAATGGCTTTGAGAGATGATAGACCAGGTGCAGGAGGAAATTTCTTCCAATTTACAAATACACCGGGAGTTTATAGAAATATACATTGGGGAGCTCTTGTAGGCAATATGCCTATCAGCATCAATCCATACCCGACAGCAGATGGAAGAGTCGATGGCTTTACCAATGCAAGGTTCTTTATTTTGGGAGATGGTTTTTATCCACCTACCAATCTTGAAGCTGTTTTGGAAGATGGAGCAGTGAATCTGTCTTGGGAGGCACCAGCAGAAAGTGAGTATGCATCTTTTGAGTATTTTAATGTTTATAAAAATGGTATAATAATGTCTGATACAATAAATTTCTTTTTTATAGACGAAGACATTGAAGAAGGTATTGAATATAATTATTGGGTTACAGCTGTATATTCTGAACCTGATGGTGAATCTGTATCATCAAATGTAGTAACGATAAAGATACCAATAGAAACTCCACCTGGGGCTGTGGTTTTAATTTCGCCTGAAAATAATACCGTAGAAGTAGAATTGAGACAGGTATTTACATGGGAACTGCCAACAGAAGGTGGTGAAATAGAGGGATTGAGGTTTTATATTGATATACATCACCATGTAGTGTCAGAGCTTGCTTCTGTGCTTGTGGGAAATAATCCAAAAACGCACAGAGGCAAGCTCTGGCACTACGTAGAGGCGGCAAATCACATCCTCCTACCCCCGGATACCACAGAATACACACTTGAAATAGATTTAGAATATGCTACAACATACTATTGGCAAGTCATAGCCTTTAATGAATATGGAGATTCTAAAGAAAATCAGGTTTTTAGCTTTACGACAAGAGGTATCGAAGTAGAGCCAACACCCGAGCCTGTAGTATTACTCACTCCTGAAAATGAGGCTGTCGATGTAGAGTTGAGACCAGTATTTACATGGGAATTGCCAACGGAGGGTGGTGAAATAGAGGGATTGAGGTTGTATATTGATATACATCACCATGTAGTGCCAGAGCTTGCCTCTGTGCTTGTGGGAAATAATCCAAAAACGCACAGAGGCAAGCTCTGGCACTACAAGGAGGCGGCAAATCACATCCTCCTACCCCCGGATACCACAGAATACACACTTGAAATAGATTTAGAATATGCTACAACATACTATTGGCAAGTCATAGTCTTTAATGAATACGGAGATTCTGAAAACAATCAAATATTTTATTTTACAACAAAAGATGTCGATGTAGAGCCACCACCAAATCCTGTAGTTCTACTCACTCCTGTAAATGAGACTGAAGAAGTAGAATTGAGACCGGTATTTACATGGGAATTGCCAACGGAGGGTGCTGAAATAACGGGATTGAGGTTTTATATCTCTTCCGTACAGTCATTCGTCTCGAATGACAATTTCCGCTTTAATTCTGTAGGGAACGCACTTGTGCGTTCCGTTATGTCAATCGGGATGATTGACGCTACGAAAGCGGAACGCAAAATTGCGTCCCCTACAATATTACCCGCTGATACCGCAGAATACACACTTGAAATAGATTTAGAGTATGCTACAACATACATTTGGCAAGTCATAGCCTTTAATGAATACGGAGATTCTGAAAACAATCAAATATTTTATTTTACTACAAAAGATGTCGATGTAGAGCCAGCACCAAATCCTGTCGCTTTACTCACTCCAGTAAATGAGGCTGTCGATGTAGAGTTGAGACCAGTATTTACATGGGAATTGCCAACGGAGGGTGCTGAAATAACGGGATTGAGGTTTTATATTGATATACATCACCATGTAGTGTCAGAGCTTGCCTCTGTGCTTGTGGGAAATAATCCAAAAACGCACAGAGGCAAGCTCTGGCACTACATGGAGGTGGCAAATCACATCCTCCTACCCCCGGATACCACAGAATACACACTTGAAATAGATTTAGAATATGCTACAACATACTACTGGCAAGTCGTAGCTTTTAACGAGCACGGAGATTCTAAAGAAAATCAGATTTTTAGCTTTACTACCATAAAGTTTGTTTCTGATATAGACGATACCATCTTACCATCTCAAACAGAATTAGTAGGAAATTATCCGAACCCATTCAACCCAGAAACCACAATTCATTTTAACCTAGCGAATAATTCAAGGGTTGTGATTGATATTTTCAATGTAAGGGGGCAGTTAGTGATACCGCTTTTGAATGAAAATCTCACAGCAGGATATCACAATGTTCGTTGGAATGGAACAGACTACATGGGGAGCAGTGTTTCTACTGGTATTTACTTTTATAGAATGACAACGGATTACATTGTTCAAACCAAAAGAATGGTTTTGATGAAATAGAAACATCGATTACAATAATAGACATCTTATAACTTTTTTAAATTTGGCATGTTAATGTGGGGACACCCCCATAAGTGTCAACTCTTGTTCGTAGCGGCAATCTCCGATTGCCATAAACCATTGTCAAATGCCAATCGGAGATGACAGGCTACTCCGCTTCGCTTCGTGGTGGCACTTCGGACAAAAATTGACACTTATGGTAGGATGCCTACCATCATGGTATTCTTTTCAATCCATATTTGTAATTCTCCCGATACCTGCGACAGAACGATTGACTCTTGGATTTCCCCAATAATTCACTCTACCTGCACCTGCGAGGTCGATTTTTAGCTCTTCTGCTGCGTAGACATTGGCACTAACCGCGCCAGCGGCATCAATATTTACTTTTTGTGCTATCAAGTCTTTAGCGTTAATGTTTCCTGCACCTGCTGAATCTATTTTTAAGATGTCTGCGTGTCCGGAAACATTAACTGTCCCAGAGCCAGCTATATCAAAGGAAAGCTGATCGACTTTTATATCGGGTAGGTAGATATTTCCAGAGCCAGCAATGTCAAAGTTGAGTTTTGGTAAATCTACGAAAGGGTCAAAAACTATTTTTCCAGAGCCAGCTTGTTCTATTCTTTCGATACTTGGTGCTGAGATATAAAGCTGCAATTTCGTTTTTGCATCTACTAAGACGCTTCCGTCTTTAACATAGATTGTTACATTTCTGCTGTTCACATTGATAACTCTGTTGTTATTTGAGTTATTTTCCTCACTTTCTTTGTAAATCTCCAAAATTTGGTCTCTGTATTCAAATTTAACAGATTGGAGATGAGTTTCCTCACTTGCTTTCAATACCACAGACCTTTCTGCAGCCTGAGTAAAAAAGACATCAAAATTACCGCTGACATGGAGACTGGAAAACTCCTGTGTTGGCAGTCTCATTTCATGGACAAATTCCATATTTCCTCCTGATAGGCTATTCAAGCAGCCAAATGTTATTAACAGACATAAAATAGTGAAAACTAACACTATTCCTCTTTTTGCTACACTATTCATAATTACTCCTATATAATTTATTTTACTTTTTTATATTGCAATATCTGTGCCAAAGATTATGAAGTGTATAAAAAAACCTTAAAAGTGTTGTATATGAAGTAAAATGACTTTTTTATGAAAATATATTTTTTTTATGTATATAATTATGATATAAAAATTATATAAATTTGATATAATAGTATAAAAATAGAGTCATTTTTTCTATCTTTAAAACTCTTTTTTATAGCTAAGTATCTCTATGCACTCAACTTCTCACTACACTTTTATTTTTCCATTTACCTTTTTTATAATAGATATACACTAGTATAAAACCCAATGTCCAGGCTATCGGATTTCCCCACCAAATGCCTGTATCGCCAAGCCCAGACCATTCTCGCGACAGAATATAGCTTGCTGGCAATCTGACAAACCAGAGCATTAGGACAGTGCTAAAAAGAGGAAATATAGTGTCACCTGCACCTCTCAGTAGCGAATTTGTGATAAACATAGCGGAAATAACTACATAAAACATACTACAAATCATGAGCAGTTCTGAGGCAACCCTTTGAACTTCTGTCTCAGGAGAAAAAAAACTGACCAAATATTCATTAAAAAACAAGAATACAAGACCCAATCCAAAAGAGATACCACAGGATAGTATCATCGCAGCATGGTAGCCTTTTCTAATCCTATCATAATGCCCTGCACCCGCATTTTGTCCGACAAAGCTCGTCAATGCCTGAGCTATACTCAGCATAGGCAAGATAGCGAGAGAATCAAGCTTTGTGCCAATGGTCAAGCCTGCTAAAGTATCCTTTCCAAAACCGCCTGCAATAGATACCAATAATGTAGCACCGAGCCCGACTGCCATTTGCTGAACACCTGTAGGTAAACCGAGTTTTATACATTTAAAAAATATTTCTTTATCAAATTTTAATCTGAAAAAATTTATTTTTACAAAAGTGTGCCGTGTATTCAGCCAAATTGTCAGTCCAAAAAAAGCAACTGCTTGTGAAATCACAGTCGCCAAAGCTACCGCAGCTATGCCCCATCCACAAACAAGGACAAAGACCAAATCCAGTATGATGTTTAATACTACTGATATTATCAAAAAATAAAGAGGTGTCTTGGAGTCTCCTAAGGCACGCAAAATGTCGCTGACACCGTTGTAACCAAACATAAATATAGAGCCAGAAATAAACACTTTAAAATAAGCTGTCGCTGTTTCGATGATTTCGGCAGGTAATCTCAATAATACAAATATGCTCTCTGCAAAAAGAAAGCCGACTACACCAATGAAAAGACCAAGAGATAAACCTATTATCATCATTGTGTCTATCCCTTTTTTGACCTTTTCCATATCCTTGATACCAAAATATTGAGAAATGACTATGGAAGCTCCCATTGTTAAACCCATAATCATAGCTATCAAGACAAATATCACTGGAAAAGAAGCACCAACTGCTCCAAGAGAAGCACTCCCTAAATAATTACCAACTATGAGGCTGTCTACTATATTGTATAACTGCTGAAATACACTGCCGAGAAGTATCGGCATTGAAAACTTTAAAATACTTTTAAATTCATTTCCTATAGTCAAATCTTTCATAAAATACCATCTTTTAAACAAATATTTTTATATGGCTTTAAAAGTCAATCATTATTTGAGGCTATATAAAAGTATTATACTATATTCTGAAAAAGAGTAAACAATATCAAAATTTACTTTAAAGAAAAGGCTTGACAAATAGGTCATTATTAATAAATTGGCGTGTTTGTAGTATTTCTATTTGAGATTGAGCCCATTCATTATTTTGAAGGTTTATCAAGAACAATCCAGCAAAAATAAAAAAACTTCAGTATCAAAAAGAAATGTTATTGAATAATAAAATAAAAAGAAGGTGTATGAAAAACCTCATAGATAAGTTTGAAAATTTTGGATTGCAGCACAATTTTTTAAAGCAGAAAGCAAGGATATTAATAGGTCTTTCAGGTGGTGCAGATTCTATGGCATTGACTCTATTGTTTATGGAGATTCAGGCGAAATATGCACTTTTTCTTGCTGTAGCGCATGTAAATTATAATCTTCGGGGTGAAGAATCCAAGCAGGATGAAATTTTTGTCAAAGAATTTTGTTTTAAGCATAATATGCCCCTTTATATATTAAAAGCAAAAATACAAGGTGAAGTTGGTATCCAAAACGAAGCTCGTGAGATTCGATTGGAATATTTTAGGAAGCTAAAAAAGCATTATAAACTTGATTTTATAGCCTTAGGTCATCATTATGAAGATCAGACGGAAACGGTTTTACACAGGTTTATTCGAGGCTCTGGACTAACTGGATTGAGTGGAATAACACCAATTAAAAATGATATTATCCATCCTTTATTATTATTTAAAAAAGAGATGTTAATCGAATATCTGAAATTCAAAGGAATAAGTTATCGAACAGACCAGACAAATTTTTCAAATCATTATACTCGAAATAAAATTAGAAATGAATTGATTCCGTTGATAAAACAAGAATTTAATCCAAATTTTGAAAAAAAAATGATAGATTATGGCAATCTATTTTATTTATCAGATAAATATTTTCAACAACAATCCAAAAAAGACTATAAAAAAGCAATTATATGTGAAAATGAAAATATCATTGTCTTTGATGTAGGAGTATTGAAAAAAAATTTTCCTATATTGGTATTTTATATATTTAGAGAGGCATATGGATTGCTTACAAAAAAAAACATGGATTTTTATACGGTTCATTTTTTAGATATAATGAGCCTATTGGAATCAGAAAGTGGTTATAAAGAGGTGTTTTTACCAGAAAATATTAAAGTGGAAAAAGATTATGAATTTTTAGTATTCAAAAAACTGGATAATTATCATGATCCAGCAAAAGAGTCAGAAAGAGTTTTGAACAAAATTCGTGATGTATTCGTATTTAATGAATATCGATTTGAGATGAAAAAAACAAAGCATAATCCTCTTATTGAATCTAATAGCGTTTTACCCTTGTCTCCAGAGCAAAAAATGATAAAGTCAAAAATGCCTTCAATATACACCTCTTACCCTTTTCCTAATAGTTTTGCAGTTTTTGATTTAGATAAAATATACTTTCCAATAACGCTACGATTTAGAAAGGCAGGGGATAAGTTTATGCCCTTTGGAATGAATAGTTATAAAAAGGTCAAAAATTTTTTCATTGACGAAAAAGTGCCTTTGAAAGAAAGGGCTAATATTGTGATTTTTTCAGATGCTGAGAAAATCATTTGGTTGAGTGGGTATAGGATAGACCAGAGAGTAGCAGTTTCTAATGAAACAAAAAACTTTTTATCCGTTAAAATAGAAAGATGTGAAGATATAAAAAATCGAGTCGCAATGAGAATAAAAAGCGTCGAGATATGATAAAGATGAAATGTTTAATATAATAAATTTAAACGGAGGTATTTATGAATAACGATTTGTCAGCAGTTCTTTTTGAAGAAAATGTGATCCGGATGCGGATAAGGGAGCTTGGCACAGAGCTTTCTAAGGTATATGCCGAAAAAAATCCTGTTCTAATCTGTGTATTACGAGGTGCAGTGGTATTTTTAACTGATTTGATGCGGCATATAACAATCCCATTAGAAATAGATTTTATGGGTATATCAAGTTATGGAGCCTCAGCCCAATCCTCAGGCAGCATCACAGTGAAAAACGATATAAATATCGATATAAAAGGTCGTCATGTCATCATAGTTGAAGATATAGTAGATACAGGATTGAGTTTACGCTTTTTGATAGGACATCTGGACATTTTATCCCCAGCGAGTATAGCAACCTGTGTGCTTTTAGACAAGCCCGAAGCCCATAAAATAGATATTCATATCGATTATGTAGGATTTGAGATAGGCAACGATTTTGTAGTCGGCTTTGGACTAGATTTCAATGAAAAATATAGAAATTTGCCTTATGTGGGCATCTTAAAAGAGGAGGTTTATATTGAACCCTAATAACCCTAATGAAGGTCGCAATAATAAAAACATGGGACCAAAGAAAAATGCTCCGATGAAAAAGCCACAACCATTTCTTTTTTGGATTTTAATTATACTTTTTGCAGTCATCATGTATAATATGTTCATCAATCAAAAGCCTACGAGTACAGTAGTTAGTTATAGTAGATTTTTGAATATGGTTGATGTAGGGATAGTCAAAAGTGTGACATTTGAAAATCAAGACATAAGGTTTGTTGACTTAAATGATGATAAATATTCGACTCATATGCCTATACCCGACCCAGCACTGGTGACATTATTAAACGAAAATGGCATAGAGATAATATCGCAAAGACCATCGAGATTTTGGATGACCATAATAGGTTGGTTACCATTTCTATTGTTGATAGGTTTTTGGTTGTTTTTTATGAGGTCAATGCATAGTGGAGGCAATAAAGCCTTTTCTTTTGGCAAAAGCAGAGCTAGATTGTTTGCTAGTGGAAAAACTAGAATAACTTTTAAAGATGTAGCTGGTGTCAACGAAGCCAAGGAAGAATTGCAAGAAATCGTAGAATATCTGAAGTCTCCGAGTAAATTTCAAAAACTTGGTGGTAGAATACCGCGTGGCGTGCTTTTACTGGGTAGACCTGGGACAGGAAAAACCCTTCTCGCCAAAGCTGTAGCAGGTGAGGCAGGAGTTCCCTTTTTTAGTATCAGCGGTTCAGACTTTGTAGAAATGTTTGTGGGTGTTGGAGCTTCGAGAGTGCGAGATTTATTTGATAATGCCAAAAAAAATGCCCCTTGTATAGCATTTATAGATGAAATAGACGCAGTTGGTCGTTCGAGAGGTGCAGGACTCGGTGGTGGTCATGACGAAAGGGAACAGACTTTGAATCAGTTATTGGTAGAAATGGACGGATTTGAAGCAAACGATTCAGTGATAATCATAGCAGCTACCAATAGACCTGATGTGCTTGACCCTGCTCTTCTGAGACCGGGTAGATTCGATAGACAAGTAATAGTCGATTTACCGGATATAATGGGCAGAAATGAGATATTAAAAGTTCATTCTGAAAAATTACCGCTCTCAGATGATGTTAATTTGATGATAGTAGCCAGAAGCACGCCCGGATTCAGTGGTGCAGATCTTGCTAATCTATGCAATGAAGCGGCTCTAATAGCAGCTCGCAAGGAAAAGAAAAACATCGAAATGATAGATTTTGACGAAGCTCGCGATAAAGTAACCCTCGGAAAGGAAAGAAGAAGTAAAACCATAGATGATGATGAAAAGAGAAGCATTTCTTATCATGAAGTAGGACATGTCCTTTGCTCAGTATTTCAAGACAAGACAGACTCAATCCATAAGGTTACAATAATTCCAAGAGGATTTACAGGTGGTGCAACTCATTCATTGGGCAATGACAAAATGACTTATTCAAAAACATATTTAAGTCAATTACTTGTCACTCTCATGGGAGGTCGATGTGCTGAAGAAATAGTTTTTGGCGAATTGACTACAGGCGCAGGCAACGATATACAGAGAGCGACAGATTTAGCTAAGAGAATGGTCTGTCATTGGGGAATGAGTGAGAAAATAGGACCAATGACAGTCGGTGGCGAGGATAAACAAGTATTTCTGGGAAAAGATTTTGTTCAGCAGGAATCAATGAGTCCAGCTACAGCTCAACTAGTTGATAGTGAAATCAGAGGAATTATTTATACAGCTCATGACAAAGCTACGAAAATACTGACAGAACACAAAAAAATTATGGATAAAATGGCTGAGTTATTGTTGGAAAAGGAAACTTTAAATTTAGAAGAAATCTATGAACTGATTTTGGAAGAAATAGATGAAAAAGATAAAGACTTTATCAATAAAAAGTATCATAAAGCCTGTGAAATGAAGATAGACACTTCTCAAAAAGCTGAAAATGAACAAGAGATAACAGAAAAAACAGAGGAAGATGAAGAAAAGGAAATTGACTCAAATGAGCCTATAATGGAGGATCAATGACAGAAATGCATGGCACAACGATCATAGCAGTTCGAAAAGAAGATAAAATCGCTATAGGTGGTGATGGGCAAGTCACTTTAGGTCATACTATATTCAAGTCCAAAAGCCAAAAGATCCGAACCCTTTACAATGGAGATGTGTTAGCAGGTTTTGCTGGAGCAACGGCAGATGCCTTTAATTTATTTGAAAGGTTTGAAGCAAAATTGAAAGAATTTAAGGGCAATCTTAAAAAAGCAGCAGTGGAATTAGCAAAAGAATGGCGTTCTGACAAATATTTAAGGCGATTGGAGGCAATGATCATCGCAATCAATAAAGATGATTTATATGTCATCAGTGGAACAGGTGATGTTATAGAACCAGATGACAATATAGCAGTCATTGGCTCTGGTGGTGCTTATGCTTTGTCAGCAGCTCGCGCCTTGGTAAAACATTCAGAATTGAATGCTTTTCAAATCGTGGAAGAGTCTTTGAAAATAACAGCCGATATCTGTATATATACAAATCACAATAGAACTATTTTGGAGAAATAAATGGACTATGTATTACAAAAACTTCGTAAAAGAAATATGACAGCATTGTCAAAACTTACACCGATAAATGTGGTCGAATACCTTGATAAGTATATCATAGGTCAGGATAAGGCAAAACGAGCTGTTTCCATAGCTCTGCGAAATCGTTGGAGAAGACAACAAGTTAATAAGCCTTTACAAGAAGATATCATCCCTAATAATATCATCTTAATCGGACCCACTGGAGTAGGAAAAACAGAAATTGCCAGAAGACTCGCACATCTCACCAATTCCCCCTTTATCAAGGTTGAGGCATCAAAATTTACTGAAGTCGGATATGTAGGGCGTGATGTAGAATCGATGGTTCGTGAATTGATGGATTTTGCTTTTAATCAGGTAAAAAGTGAATTAAATAAAGAGTTTGAGACCAAAGCGCAAGAAATAGCTGTAGAAAGGGTTTTGGATATACTTTTACCATGTCCATTTAAACCTAATGATCCAGATATAGAAGAAAAAGAAGCCCGTTATCTCAGAAGCCGCGAAAAAATGAGAACTAAATTGTTATCTGGTTCTTTGGATGAAAAAATAATTAGTGTTTCGATGGAAGATTCTTTGACACCTCCAACAGATTTTTTCCCTCCTAATATAATCAGCTTTGACATGGTCGATTTCAATTTTTCAGAAATGCTGTCCAATGTTCTACCTTCAAGAAAAGATAAAACCAAAGAGATGAATGTGAAAACGGCAATCTCGTTTTTTAAAGAGGTAGAGATAGGTAAACTGATAAGCCGTGATCGTGTCATAGAAGAAGCAAAATATCGCGTCGAAAACAATGGAATCATCTTTATTGACGAAATAGATAAAATAGCCTCCCTGGATAAAAAAAGCACTGCTGATGTCTCAAAATCAGGTGTCCAAAGAGATTTATTACCCATAGTGGAAGGTTCAAATGTCCCGACAAAATATGGCATCATAAATACCACGCATATTTTGTTTATTGCAGCTGGAGCTTTTCATGTAGCAAAGCCTTCAGACCTTATTCCCGAACTGCAAGGACGATTTCCCATAAGGGTTGAGTTGAACAGCCTTTCTAAAGAGGATTTTGAAAAAATCTTAACTATACCACAAAACGCATTAACAAAGCAATATACAGCAATGTTTAAAACAGAAAAGGTTGATTTGTCTTTTGAAGAAGAAGCAATATCAGAAATAGCCAGTTTTGCTGCTATAGCTAATGAAAAAATGGAAGACATTGGAGCGAGAAGGCTACAGACTATCATTAACGCCGTCCTTGATGACTATCTATTCGAAATGCCGAACCCGAAAATGAAAAAGGTAGCCATTTCTTCTAAAATGATAGTCGACAAGGTCAATCCTCTGATTGAAGACGAGGATCTTTCTAAATATATACTTTAAAAGGAGAAAACATGGATCACAAACAGAAATGTATGGAACAAAGAAATTTTTTAAAGGCAAATTTTATTGGATTGGAAAATGTAATAACAGACCAGATGAACTCAATTGATTATCCTCCAGTTCAAAAGGATTATGATGGAGAGCCAATCAAGCTTCCTGAAATAGATACTGAAAGAATCCCAAACAAAAATATCATCGATTGTATAAAGAATCGTCGTAGTAGAAGGAAATTTTCTGACGAGAATATCTCATTACATGATTTATCTTTTTTACTATGGGCAACTCAAGGTGTGCAAAGAAAGCTTAACGATGACAAAATTACCTTAAGACCTGTTCCTTCTGGGGGTGCTAGACATCCATTTGAAACTTATCTCGCAATAAATTGTGTTGACGGTTTGGAAAAAGGGATTTATAGGTATTTGCCTTTGGAACATGCTTTGATATTTTTGTTTTCAGTAGATGATATGAAAAATAAGCTCACAGAAGCAAATCTTGGACAACCCTTTGCGGGAGAATCAGCAGTAACATTTCTTTGGTCTGTGATACCATATCGCACAGAATGGAGATATTCTTTTGTGAGTGCAAAAACAATCCTTCTCGATTGCGGTCATTTGGGTCAAAATCTTTATTTAGCTTGTGAAGCTATAGGACTTGGAACATGTGCTATCGCTGCTTATGACCAGAAAAAATGCGATGATTTGTTGAAACTTGACAGAGAAGATGAATTTGTTGTTTATGTTTCTCCTGTCGGGAAATATTGATTGATTTGGCGATTACGATGAGGAAGGCGGCTTGTATAAAGCCACAATATACTTTCTGTTATTCTGAACGATGTGAAGTATCTTAATGCATAGATATCCCCCCATTACAAAGGGGTATCAGTTTTATCAAAAAGTTTTTGAGCCTGTAATTCAGCTGCCTCAAAGTCACTATGTAGATATAACAACTCATTTATTTTTTCCAAGCATTCTTTGGTGTCTGATTTCCAAGTTTTTTCGTTCAAAAAAGTCAATATTTTGTAGGCAGCGGAATCATCATAATTTTGGCAAGCAATAATAATTTGTTGAAGGTTTTCTTTTAAAAGGTTATCATCTTCAATGATGTCGTCATTGGAAACATCGTTATCTTTTTTAATAGAAGGGCTTAAACGATTTACGAGGGCATCCAGATAGTCCGCAAAACTCGGAGAGTTTTCAGAAATAAACTGCAAATCTTGTCTCAAACCTGCTTTTTCGAGGTCTGCGGCGATTCTTGATTTTTCAGTTTCACCAATAGTAGCGAGTAGTGATTTCATAGCATGAGCATTTGTAGTAAAAAGTTTTATATCATTATTTATTAAAGCCGATCTAATGGAATCAGCGGCATTTTTTGCATCTCGACAAAAGATTTCAATTAGTTTTGGGTCTAAATCATTAATACCTATTGCATCAGAGGAGACAATATTATTTACAGGGACAATATTTGCAATCTCAGTCATATCTATAGTCCCTGCATATTTATCTTTAATATATTTTATTAAAACTTTATTTAGTAACCTAATATCAATAGGTTTTGAGACAAAATCATCAAAGCCATTTTGTTTAAACATTTCCTCGTTTCCTACGAGGGCATTTGCAGTCAGGGCAACAATCACACCATCATAACCCATTTCTCTTAGTTTTTGAGTAGTTTCGATACCATCCATTTGGGGCATCATGTGGTCCATAAATATTATATCGTAAACCTTTCCTTCGTTAATTTTATCAAGAGTCTCAAACCCACTCAAAACAGTTTCAATATTTAAATGATAAGGACTCATGAGTTTTGAAGCTACATACAAATTTGTTTCTACATCATCAACAATCAAAACTTTTCCATAAGGCATAGGCTCTTGGATAAATTGTAAATTATCTAGTTGTTTTTCAGATTTATAGGTTTGATTCTTTAGTTTTTGGATTATATCATTATCTATACATTGGTCATCAACTCTTTTTTGTTTTACTTTAACGGTAAAAATGCTACCTTTACCATAATCGCTTTGAACATCAATATACCCATCCATCAGTTCGATAAGTTTCTTTGAAATACTCAACCCCAAACCAGCTCCAATAGCATCCCTATTTTCTTGGGTATTAAATCTGGAATATTCACTAAAGAGCATTTTTTGGTCTTCTTCTTTAATACCTTGACCGGTGTCTTCGACACTGAAAATAATATAGATATCGTCTTTTTCTATACTTGGTTCAGTTGTGTTTAGATTGTCGCTGGGAGTAAATCTATCATAGATAGAGGCAGTATCTGAATTCATAGAAGGAGGTGAATAAACAATATCTTTTAATATAGGCGATAATTGTCGAAATTGTTCTGTTTTTATAGAAAGTTTAATAAATCCCTTATCAGTATATTTAATAGCATTGGTAAGAATATTATTTAAAATTTGTTTTAATCGCAAATCGTCACCATATAGGGTTTTAGGAAAAGAATCATCTATTTCAAGATAAAAATCAATCTTTTTTAAACCAATTTGCATAATATTTAACTGGATAGTTTCGTGAATAAAATTAGGAGTATCATAGTTTTTAGGGATCAATTCCATTTTTCCAGTTTCAATCTTTGATAAATCCAAAATATCGTTAATCAAAACGAGTAAATTGTTGCTCGCTTCATAAATTTTTTCAAATGATTCTGAAGTCTCCGATAAAAGATCCTTTTTTTGAAGTTCGAGCTGGGTAATGCCAAGTATAGCGTTCATAGGTGTTCTGATTTCATGTGACATTTTGGCGAGGAAAGTAGTTTTTATTCTCAAAGATTGCTCAGCGAGTTCTCTAGCGTTTTCAGCAGTTCTGCGTGCTTGTTCACTTTCAGTTAAATCAAACAAAAACAGCATCATACCGCCAACGAGTCCTTCATCGTCAATCATAGGAGTAAATTGTAATTTAAAATGCCCCGTATTTTCTTGTAAGTTGAAATGAGTGTCTAATTCAGTTTCTATGATTTTGCTACCGGCATTGGCAGACATATAATAATACTTGACATCCATGAGAATATCTTCGGATACAATCGGCTCAAATAATTCATCAATCTGTTTACCTAAAACATTATTTTCATCAAAAATATCACAATATCTAAACCAAGATTTGCTAATATAGACCAATTTTTCATCACTATCAAAAACCAGTAAAGGATTAGTAGTGCTTTTTAAAATCATCTCCACATATTGTTTTAAGACAGATTTTTCATCGAGAATGATTTTTCTTTGCATCTTTAATTGTTCAATCATGTTATTGAAAGCGTCAGAAAATTCACCCATGAAGTTTACATTTTGATTATAATCTCCAATAGCAACTTGCTGTGATTGCCAACTCAAGTGTTTTAAAGAGGCATGTAATGTTTTAAGCGGAGCAGCAATTTCATTGCCTCTTGAGGGAAAATCACAATTAAGATTACCTTTCGATAATTCTTTGGCAAAAGATTTAGTTTCTCCAACGATACTTTGTAGATAATTTAAACCTTTGCCAAGATTGTGAAATTCTTCGGGAAGTTTGTTGAAATCCAAAGAACATTCAGTAGTATTATAAATAATGCCACGAACATATTCAAATAAAGTATCAGCTATTTGTTTATGTGTTTTGACATTAGTATCATCATTATCTAACATAATATCCTTGGACATAGGTTTTTAATTAATTAAGCGAAAACGATTTGTTTTCATTCGTAGGTCATCTCGTAGAGATGAAAGCTCTGTAGAAATTGATGTCACCCTCAAACCAGCATCCCTACGGGATGCGTGTTGGTGTGTATCTCGTTTTCTACATAGCTTCACATACCTAACGGCATGTGTAAGGTATGATTTTATATAAAATGGGCTTATCGGAGAGGGATTATTCATGGTGGTGGAAGGGAAGAGATTCTTCGCTTCGCTCAGAATGACAAGGAATATGCTCAGAATGACAAAGAAGAGATTCTTCGCTTCGCTCAGAATGACAAAGATGAGATTCTTCGCTTCGCTCAGAATGACAAGGAAGAGATTCTTCGCTTCGCTCAGAATGACAAGGAAGAGATTCTTCGCTTCGCTCAGAATGACAAGGATGAGAATGACAGGTATGAGAATGACATGGTTCAGCATCATCAGATAGAGCCGATCAGAGATCGGCTCTCCCGATATAGAATATCCGCCAAAAGTGCTAAAGTTTGGTGGGGCATTTTTAAAAAAGAAAAACAAGATTTTAAGCTCCGGCAGTGCATTTGAATCTACAAATCCTATCTCCACTAGCCCAGCAGTCGATTTCTTTAACAGAATAGGGAACTCCCGTATAGACTTCTAAGATTCCAGCAATGAAACCTTCGTCGTAGATACAAACAGCTTCATCCGTAAGTGGTAGACCGCTACAATCAAGGTCTTCAGCCACAGTCAAGATGATATTCTTTGCTTCAGCATCGATAGACTCGACGCGTAGAATCCCAACTTTAAGAGTAGCTAAAGAATCTTGTAACGAAGCAACAAAATTGTTCAAATCTTGTTTTAAATTCAAGGCATTCTTAGCATATTCGCTCCCAGCGAGATGTCCAGCGTCATACAGAATTTTATCTGCTTGATCGCGACCGTAATTTTTGGTCATAACATCATAAATCGTGAACTGCATAAGTCTGTATACCAAAACAGGCATTTCGAGACCTAAAGTTCCGCGACCTTCCTTAATATCACCAAGACTTTCCCAAGTGAAAGTGCTGTGGTCAGTTTTTTGATTAAAAATGTTTTCCATTTTTATCCTCCTACTTTTTTTTTACATATTTATTTAAGATATCGTTCAGAAAACGAATATCTATCGGTTTAGGAATAAAGTCATCAAATTTATTTCTTTTAAACATTTCAGCATTACCAACGAGAGCGTTTGCAGTTAGGGCAACAATAATTCCTTCGTAACCCATATCTCTTAGTTTCAGGGTAGTTTCAATCCCATCCATTTGCGGCATCATGTGGTCCATAAAAATTATATCGTAAAACTTGCCATTTTTGATTTTATCAATAGTTTCAAATCCGCTGATAGCAGTATCAATTTGCAAGCTGTAAGAGGACATCAACCCCTCAGCAACAAATAAATTTGTTTCAACATCATCTACAATCAACACCTTTCCATAAGGCATGGGTTCGCAAAGTATTCTCAAGTTAATATTTTGATTTTCTCCAAAAAAAGTAAAATTGCTTAAACTTTTTGCTAATTCTGGGCCAATAACTTCACATTGGACAGACTTTTGACTAACAATTACAGTGAATTTGCTTCCTTTACCATATTCGCTTTCCACTTCAATCGAGCCTTCCATCATTTCAACCAATTTTTTTACAATAGTTAGACCAATACCAGTCCCTTCTTTACTTCTGTTTGCTTTAGCATTAAATCTGATATATTCAGAGAAAAGTCTTTTTTGGTCTTCGGGTTTCATACCTTGCCCTGTGTCTTCCACAATAAATTTGAGAGAAGTGTCATATCCACTTTGAGAATGAGATGTTTTATTATGAGGTAGCACATTGTTGATACTATGACTTACAGACAGTTTTACATGTCCTTCATCAGAATATTTAATAGCATTTGAGAGCAAATTATTGAGAATTTGTTTTAAACGAAGTTCATCACCAATCATTTTTGAAGGTAGATTTTCATCAATATCCAGGATTAAATCAATTTGTTTTGAGCCAATCCTGACAATATTTAGTTGTGCAGTATCATGTATAAAGCTAGGCATATCATATTCAGTATTAACAAGGTCCATTTTCCCGGTTTCAATCTTTGAGAGGTCGAGAATATCATTGATGATACTAAGTAAACTCCCACCTGAATTATACATCATCACCAGGGCTGATCTATATTCATCTTGTAAATCATCTTTATTCAAAAGGATTTGAGTAATACCAATAATAGCGTTCATAGGTGTTCTAATTTCATGTGACATCGCAGCGAGAAATTCACTTTTGCTTTTATTTGCTTCTTTAGCAGCTTGCTGGCTTTTCACAGTAGTGGTAATGTCAGCAAGGTCAATAAATGAACCTTCAAACTCACCACTGAGTTTATCTTTTACAATCTTGAAAAACCTCTGTTCTCCCTCTACCTGAAGCTCCATGATGGTTTCATAATACCCTTCAACATCCATAATATTGGCAAACATAAATTTTAATTTAATGTCTCCAACAAGGTCCATAAGTGGTTGTCCAATAGCAAATTCTTTTCTTTGGTATTGGAAAAATTTGGCAATTTGATCAGAAAGATAAAGCACTCTCCTATTTTTGTCAGTAATAACCATCATATTGGGAGTGCTGAATAATAAAGAAGAAAAAGCAACTAAGGCTTTATCGGAGAGACCTTCTTTTTGTTCAACGCGATAAGTTTGTATCATTAAAAAGATAGAGCCATAAAGATACATGGAAAATTGCATAAAAAAACGATAATTGTCATACCATTCGAGTTTAGAAATGAGAAAAATCAAAGCGAGTATGTTAATAATAGCAGAAATAATGATAAAATGAAGAAGTAATTTAAACTTTTTTACAGTAGTAATAGTTCCAACAACAAGTAACATTACAAAGAAATAAAAATCAAGAAATTGTAAATAAGCTGCTACCGCGAGGAAAATAAGATTCGTCATGATACCGACTACAATGGGAATATTTTGATATTTAGGAAAAAATAAATACGAAATGGCAATAGTTATAGCTATAGGAGTGCCAGCAATAACAGTCAAAAAAGTAATCCAAGAGTCCAAACCAAAATACTTTGATCCAACGAGGAGAAGCCCTCCATAAAGAATAAATATCCCCAAAGAGAGAATCATCCACATCTTCAAGCTTTGACGGCAAACATTGAGGGAATTATTGTTGTTTGTCAAAATTATCTCCTTGTATAGCTTTAAAAGCTCTATGTGAATAATCGGCAAAACTCAAGCCTTCAGGAGCAAAAAATTTCACACCATTGGGGACTATATTAAGTTTAATATCTTGTGTATATAATGCTTCTCCATCCATTTGTATAGATAAAGGGTCATCGCTTTTAATCTCAAGAGATTTCCCTTTTCTATGGATAAATCTTTTACATTTTTCAAATTGCCCACTATTTCTAAGAGTAATAGTTTTTAAGACTTCGAGTTTTGAAAACGGAGATAAGAAAATTATATCGAGAACGCCATCGTTTGGTTTAGCATAAGGACTAGGGACATAAGTGCCTCCATCGGTTGGTGAGTTTGCAACATGTATATCTGCATAAATACCGGATAAATCTTCACCATCCAAGATTACATTATATTTTTGCAGAACAATCTCTAAATTTGACATAGCTCTAGCAGCAGAAATAGAATATACTTGTGGAGTATATCTGCTTACCCATTTTAATTTAGGATTTCTCAAGACAGAGTTCGCATAATATAAACTACGCCCTACCAAACCAATATTAACCTCATTGATGGCAAAGTTTGAACCACAATCAATGATATCAATATATTGAGAAGGGGCATCTATAAGATTGTTAAAATCACGGAAAGTAGGATGAACACCCTCACCAAAGGCACGAAGAAAATCATTTGCATTACCATAAGGGACACTGGTCAACTCTGCATTGGGGAATTTTACCATACCATTTAAACAATCAAATAAAATGCCATCACCACCAATAGCGTAAACTCTGACCATTTCATCGGTGGGAACCGTAAGTATATAACGATGCACCGCAGCGACAGCATCACGCGGGAAGCGAGAGATGTATATTTTATAATCTTTCTTTTGGCGAGAAAAAATATTTTCAATATCTTTGATTATTTGTTTTATACTATCAGGTTTTCTGAAAGAATGAGGATTAATCACTAAAAAATGATTGATTTTTTTGAAAGTTTGCCTCACTTCGTAAGTGGGGGTAGGGGGAGAAGCGATTTGTACTACTTGGGAAGAGGGGGTAGGAGGGGGGGCGATTTGCTCTGCTTGGGAAACGGTGGTCGGCGGGGATTCGATTTGCTCTACTTTGCTGGCGGTGGATTCGATATGCTCTACTTGGGAAACGGTGGTCGGAGGGGATTCAATTTGCCCTACTTCACAAGGGGTGGTAGGGGGGGATGTAGAAGTATCAGAATTTTTTATTTCCTCCACCCACAACACAATCCTATCAACCACACCTTCAAAATCGCTCTGTAAAAACAACATATCATATAATTCAGTTATATTTTTTGCAGTAATATTTTTCCATTTTCTTTCTTTCAAAAGGTCAAGAGATTTATAGGCAGCGGTATCATCAAATATTTCGCAAGCAGTTTTAATAATCAGCAATTGTTCGGATAAAAAATCTAAATCATCTTGGATATTGGCATCATCAACTTTGGGTTTATTGGAAGGCGATAAATCCTGAATCAAGTTTTCCAACGCCTCAATGAAAGCCGGAGCATGGACAGATATAAAATCCATATCGCTTTTAAGACCTGCATTTTCAAGAGCAGCGGCATTACTGGATATTTCAATTTCTCCTATATTTGCAAGAGCAGATTTCATGCCATGAGCAGTAGTGGTAAACATTTTGATATCACCATTTTCTAAGGATGCATTTAAAATATCAATAGATTTTTCTGCGTCGCGTTTGAAAACCATAAGTAATTTTTGATTTATTGATTGTTTTTTGGTAGGTTGTGTTGAATGGGATTTATTTAAAGGGGATGAAGTTAGCTTGTTTTTCTTATCTCGAATATATTTATTTAATATATCGTTTAAATGTTGCATATCAATCGGTTTAGAAATAAAATCATCAAAACCGTTTTTTCTGAACATTTCGGCATTTCCTACCAGAGCGTTGGCAGTCAAAGCAACAATGACGCCCTTATATCCCATATCTCTCATCTTTAGAGTAGTTTCAATACCGTCCATGATAGGCATCATGTGGTCCATAAAGATAATATCGTATATTTTTCCGTTAGTTATCAAATTAAGTGATTCATAACCGCTGATAGCTGTTTCAATCTGCAAATTGTAAGGCGACATCAAGCCTTCAGCAACATAGAGATTAGTTTCAACATCATCGACAATCAAAACACTGCCGTAAGGCATTTCTTCACGAATAAAAGTGACTTGTGAAAAATGTTTACTCCCAATGAAGGAAAAATTGCTAAGTTGTTGAGCTGTCTCAGCACCTATTTTTTTACATTTCACAGCCTTTTGCTTAATTTCCACAGAAAAAACACTACCTCTATTATACTCACTTTCTACTTCAATAGAGCCATCCATCATTTCCACTAGGCTTTTAGTTATATTTAAACCAATGCCGGTTCCTTCAGTGGCTCTATTTGTTTCTGTATTAAAACGAAGATATTCTGAAAATAATTTTTCTTTATCTTCCAATTTCATACCTTGACCAGTATCTTCAACAATAATCTTCAAAGTAATAACATCTTTAGTGGAAGCTTTGGGAGAATCTACAATTTCATTGAGAGAGGATGAAATAGCTTGTTTTATAATGAATTTTACATGACCTTCGCTAGTATATTTTATAGCGTTGGAGAGCAAATTGTTGAAAATTTGTTTCAATCTAAGCTCATCACCAAATAGTTTTGTAGGAAGATTTTCATCAATATCAAGAATTAGATTCAACGGTTTAGAACCAATACGAACAATATTTACATTCACAGTATCATTAATCAATTCTGGTAAATCGTATTCAGAAGGTATCAATTCCAGTTTTCCAGTTTCTATTTTTGAGAGGTCGAGAATATCATTTATAATCCCGAGTAAACCGCTTCCTGAGTTGTTAATTTTTTCGAGAGCAGTGGCATAATCGTCATTTAAATTATTTTTTTGTAGCTCAATTTGAGTAATACCAATGATAGCATTAAGGGGAGTTCTCATTTCATGGCTAATCCAAGCTAAAAAGGATGATTTATGTCTACTTTCTTCATCCGCTTGCTTTTTATCTTTCGAGAGACGAAGTAGGATATAACTCAATGAAAATGAAAAGATTATACCTAAACCTATTAATAAAAATACACTTTGATATAAATCAGCATAATAACTCCTGACAGGCATAACAACGCCAATAAACCAACCATTGTATAATTGCTGGAAAAAAACAATAATTCTCTCTTTATCAGCCCCTACGATAATTTCACCAGTAACATTTTTATGAGTTCTTAAAAGGCTTGCGATGTCATCATATCCACCTCCCAAACTATGTAATGGCACATTTCTATGTTCTTCCTGAGGATGAGCAAGCGTGAACAGAAATTGGTTCAAAATCATGCCAAAACCACCTTCAGCAAATTGTAAAGATTCTACATAGTCCATGAGCCATGAAATATCAATGTCCAGAGCTAAAACCCCATAGTAGTCACCATTAATACCATAAATTTCTCTAGTTAAGGAAATGATGGTCAAACCTGTAACTGGGTCAACATAAGGGGCAGTAAATTCAGCAGTTCTATTACGAATAGCCAATTGATACCAAGGCTGCATTTGCGGAATAAAATCGTCACTCAAACCGTGTTCCACACCGCTAATAAAATTCCCTCGAATGTATCCAAAGGCAGAAAGAAAACCTCTAATACCGTTATCTTGGCTCAAAATCATATTAACAGTTTGAGTAAGAAATTGTTCGATGGAGTCTTGTGGTTCATCTCTATCAAGCATATCTCTAACAGTAATATAGATATTATCAAAAGCAATTCTTGGTTCTCGCAGATATGCTTGTATAGTTTTTTCAGTTTCATCAAGAGCAACAGTAACTGTGGACAAAGAAGCTCTTTGAATGATATTGCTGACAGATAATGCACCTATCAAAACCAATAGGGTAAAAGCAACAAATACAAAACAAACTTGCAAGAAATTATTGTTGTGAATTATCTGCCATCTCATCTTATTATATCCAATATATCCTTACCTTATCACTCTAATGTTTCTATAATACCAATTTATACCACTAGTAATAACTTCATCTGGGAGCGATTCTCCATGAGTTCCTATTATTTGTCCGTCATTTGTTTCCAGCAATCCCTCAAAAACATTGAAACCATTATCAATTTTTTCTCTTGCTTGAGAAACAGCTATCAACATTTCCTCAGTAACAAAATCTTGGTGCAGGGGTGTAATGTCCACAAGACCTTCTTTTAAACCTGCGAAATAAGGTTCTGTAGAAAAATTTCCATCAATCACGCTTTGAATCATATCTTTATAGTATACAGACCAATTCCAAATAACAGATGTAAGAACAGCATCGGGAGCTTCTCTTTTCATATCAGTGTTATAACCTATACCCCAAACTCCAGCGTTTTGAGCTTCTATTTGTGGATTAACAGTATCAACATGTTGCGCGATAATGTCACAACCCTCAGCAATAAGCCTTTGAGCGGCATATCTCTCAGCGCCTGGATCATACCAGCTATAAGTAACAGTAACCAAAATTTCTGCATCTGGGTTCACACTTTCAACTCCCATAGCAAAGGCATTTAAACCGCTAGTGACCTCGCTATTTGATTTATCTTGGGCAGCAACGAAGCCTATTTTATTGCTTTTTGTATGCAAACCAGCAGCAACCCCGCTCAGGTAACGAGCTTGATAAATACGGCCGAAATAATTTGTAAAATTAGTTTCATTGCTCTTGTAGCCAGAAGCGTGTGCGAAAACAATATTCGGAAACTCTTCAGCAAGTTTTTCACAGGAATTCATGTGCCCCCAGCTGGTAGCAATAATAATATTTGCCCCTTCAGCAATCAGGTCTCTCATAGCAGCTTCCACCATGATGCCTTCAAAGTCATTGATATTAAACTTTCTTAAAATTTGCTCATCTCTCATACCTAGCTCTCTCTGAGCTTGTCTGAGACCATAGTCATGAGCATAAGAATACCCTGTTTCAGCTGCACAAACATATAAAACACCAATAATGATAGAATCACTATCTTTTTGAAATCCGTATTGGATGATTTCAGGTGATTTTTCTTTGCAACCTAAGATTAATGCAAAAAACATTAAACAAATAAAAAACAAAAAAATCTGATTTTGTTTCTTTTTGAAAGAATAAATAATTTGAGTCATTTTATACCTCTTTTTTTTAATTCATATCATCTTAATAAAGAGACATTTCGATAATACCAGTTTATACCGCTAGTAATCTCTTCATCAGTCAAGGATTCACCTTCTCGTCCAACAATTTGGGCATCATTGGTTTCCATTAATCCTTCAAAGACATTAAAGCCATCTAGTATCCTCTCCCTAGCTTGAGAGACAGCATATTCCATTTCTGGTGTGACTAAATCCTCATGTAAGGGAGTGATGTCTACCAAACCTTCTTTCAATCCAGCGAAATATGGTTCAGTTTTAAAACTCCCATCTAAGACACTGTTTATCAAATAAGTGTAATATACACCCCAATGCCAAACTACTGAAGTTAAAACAGCGTTTGGAGCTTCTCTTCTCATATCGGTGTTGTAACCTATCCCCCATACTCCTGAAAGCTCTGCTTCAATTTGAGCAACGGGAGTATTACTATGCTGAGCAATAACATCACAACCTTCGGCAATCAATCTTTGAGCCGCATGCCTCTCACCTGGGGGGTCAAACCAGCTATGAGTGACAACCACAATGATTTCAGCTTCTGGATTAACTTTTTCTACTCCTATAGCAAAGGCATTAAGACCACCAGTTACTTCACTATTTGCTATGTCTTGTGCAGCAACAAATCCAATTTTGTTTGTTTTTGTATGCATGCCTGCTGCAACTCCACTCAAATAACGGGCAAGATAAATCCGACCGAAATAATTAGTAAAATTCGTATCATTGTATCTATACCCTGAAGCGTGTGCGAAAACCACCTCTGGGTATATCTCAGCCAATTTTTCGCAAACTTCCATGTGCCCCCAGCTAGTAGCAAAGATGATGTTTGCGCCCTCAATTATAGTTTCTCTGATAACGGCCTCTACTAAGATACCATCAATATCAACGACATTGAATTTTCTAATGATCTGGTCATCTCTTAAACCAAGCTCTCTTTGAGCTTCTCTGATACCATAATCATGTGCATACGAATATCCACTCTCAGCTAGGTCAACATGAATGACTCCAATAATGATGTTTTCCCTATTCAATTCTGAACCGAGCTGCAAATGTTTTGTATTATTTTGTTGGCATCCATTGAAAAAAAACAGAATTAAGCAAAACAATATCAATCGCACATAACTAATAAAAAAATTACTCATTTTCTCCTCCGCTTTTTTTTTGCTTTATACATTTTTTAAACACTATTACACGAATTTTACACAATTTTTAATTTAATGAATTTTGTCAAGCGTTTTTTGATTTTTCGTAGAATTATGTTGTTTATTGATGATTTAGTATGAAAAACTTATATCACTTCAACTTAAACAAAAAAATATTTAAAAATAAATATCCTTTGACAAAAAACAGACATTAATTTTTATTGTAATCTATAAAAAGTAAAATATAAAATAAGGAAAGAATATGGTAGAATTAATCATTTTAATAGTCATTGGGCTATTTGCTGGTGTATTTAGTGGTGTTTTAGGCATAGGAGGGGGTGTGATCATAATCCCATGTTTAGTTTATTTTATGAAAATGTCTCAACATTCAGCACAAGGCACGACTCTTGCTTTGATGCTTCCGCCAATAACCTTGATGTCAGTGTATGTGTATTGGAAAGAAGGACATGTCGACTGGAAAATAACACTATTTGTTTGTATAGGCTTCTTTGTCGGCAGCTTTTTTGGTGGTAAAATAGCCGTAGCTCTTTCTTCGTTAGTCCTGAAAAGAGTTTTCGCCATCTTTTTGATAGGATTAGCTGTAAATATGTTGTTTTCAAAGAAATAAAAAGATATGAAAAAAATAAAAATATTACCTGATGAAGTTGCCAATCGTATAGCAGCTGGAGAGGTGATAGAGCGTCCCGCCTCAGTTGTGAAGGAATGTGTTGAAAACTCTATAGATGCAGGTGCAACAGAGATAATCATCAAAATTGTCAATGGTGGTCGTGATATGATACAAATTGTTGACAATGGTCATGGTATGTCTGAAGAAGATGCTTTTTTAGCATTTGAAAGGCATGCAACGAGCAAAATAAGTTCAGCAGATGATATAGTTCATATCAGTACTATGGGATTTCGGGGTGAAGCCTTACCTAGTATAGCCTCTGTTAGCATATTTCAGATGATTACTAAGACTGAGCATGATGATATAGCTACAGAGATAAATTTTAAAGGTGGTAGGCTCGATTCTGTGCAAAAAACTGCTGCTAAAACAGGGACTTCAATTACAGTAAAAAATATTTTTTTTAATGTTCCTGCTAGACGAAAATTTCTCAAATCTGAACCTGTAGAAAACAAACATATATTAAATTATATTCATTATCAATCGGTTTTATTTCCAAATATTAGTTTTATATTTTTTCATAATGGCAAAGAAAAGCTAAATTATCCAATCACCAATTCAATAAAAGAAAGAATGCTGGATATTTTTGGGACAAGTTTTGAAAATCAGAGATTTATATTTTTTTCAAAAGAATTTCCCTTTATTAAAATAAGTGGATATTTACAAGAAATTCGACACACAGAACAAAAAAATCTCTTGGATACGCATTATATTTTTGTAAATCGCCGTTTTATCAACGATAAAACAATTTATTCAGCAATAAAAAATGGATACGAACCTTTTTTAGCTAAATATCGCTTTTTTGAGGGTGGAAAACTACCGAATTATATCATTTTTATTGACATAAACCCTGAAGAAATAGATGTAAATGTCCATCCAGCAAAGACTGAAATTAGATTTCGCAATAACAGTGCAGTATATGGCTTTGTAAAGGATGCAGTTTATGAAAGTCTATTGAAAGAATTAGAGCAAACAACACTTTCGAGACCAGATTCATTTCCTATTGGAAAAAGTTTTGTAGAACAACTAAATCACAAAAGTCCCGTTATTAACAACGAAAAAAAAGAAAATGATATAAATCTTAATTGGAATCCTAAAAACGACTTTTTAAACCCTGTAAATGAAAGTAGCGGTTCTACTCAAAATAGGGAAAATACAGTTACAATAAATAAACCTCCATCTTCTTATGAGCATAGATATAATGAAGAAATCACAAATCCCTATTTACATGATAGGCAAACTGAGTCTGCTTCTCCAATTTCTCAAAATTCGAGTTCCACTCTGGAAATCCTTAACACCCTTAAAGAAGATTATATACCACTCTGGCAATTGCATAACACTTATATTTTCATACAGGTCGAAGATGGATTTATAGCTATCGACCAACATGCAGCACATGAAAGGATTTTATTTGAGAAACTCTTAAAAAATATAGATAATAAAAGACCTAATAGGCAAAAATTAGTATTTCCATTGGTTATTGATTTACCAAATTATCTTTCAGAAAATATAAAAAATTTGATAACAGAAAACGAAGAAACACTTGGAAATCTCGGTTTTGTTGTAAAAAGTTTTAGTGGCAATTCCATAGTGATAGACGAAATTCCTTCAGAGCTTGACTATTGGGACGGAGGCAATATATTCGTAGAAATCCTTGAACAATTGCAAGATGAAATGAATGAAATTAAAGATTTTCGGATAGCGTCTGCAATGTCAGTTGCCTGTAAAGGCTCTATTAAAGCGGGTAAAAAACTCACAAAAAGAGAAATGCATGAATTGATAAATGAGCTATTTACATGTAAATTTCCTTATCAATGTCCGCATGGAAGACCATTGATTATCAAAATTACATTAAGAGAGATAGAAAAATTGTTTAAAAGGATAGTTTGATTTATACTTAAATGTGTAGATTTTAAAACATGATAAAAATAATCAGTATCGAGGGAGCAACAGGCTCAGGTAAATCATCTTTAGCTTTAAAACTAGCAAAAGAATTAAATACAGAGATAATTTCAGCAGACTCCAGACAAGTATATAAATTTCTCAACATTGGAACTGCAAAACCAGAAGCTCACATCCTCTCGGAAATAAAACATCATCTAATAGACATAATCACCCCGGAAAAAAAATATAGTGCAGGATTATTTGTTAAAGAAACAGAAAAAATCATCAAAAGATTAAATTCAGAAGGTAAGATTCCTATTATTTGCGGTGGCAGCATGCTTTACATAAAAAGTCTTTTAGAAGGCATCTCAGAAATTCCAGAAATACCATCCAATATAATAATACAAACTAAACAATTTATGGAAACACATAATCTATCAGAATGCTATGAATTAGTAAAGACAATAGACTCAAAATTTAGCAGTAGTATTTCCCCATCCGACAAACAAAGGATTTCAAGAGCATTGGAGGTATGGTTTGCCTTTTCAAAACCCATTACTGCATATTGGGAAACACAAGAACAAAAAAACATTTACAACCCTTTCAAAATATGTATAGATAGAAACAGAAATGAGCTTTATGAAACAATTAATAATAGAATGATTGCAATGATAAATCAAGGATTGTTAGAGGAAATAAAATCAGTTTTAGATATGGGTTATAAAAAAGAAGATTATGGGTTGAATAGCGTCGGTTACAAAGAATTTGTTGATATCATAATCTCAAAAAATTTTTCCAAAATGAGAGAATGTATAGACATGGCAGCTCAACATACGAGAAATTATGCTAAAAGACAGATAACATGGTATAGAAAAGAAAATTTTGATAGTATTCTCTTTGATGAGGATACTAATATCACCACATTGATAGAAAAGATATTAAAAAAATAGTATTGATTTACACTGTTAAAGACCGTTAAATAGTTTGAGTTTTTTTTAAGATTTTTGAGGATTCTACTTGTAGCCTAGATATATCTTGACAAAAAAGGGTTGTTTTTTACTTTGGTTTTCATGAAAATTATTTTTGATAAGAAGGAAAAAAGAATATGAGCCAATGTAAAATTAGTGCAGATACATTAAATTTACCAGCTGAATTTGCTAAAAAATTCAAAGGGAAAAAAGTTGAATTGATCGAAACGGATGATGTGGTTCTTATAAAAAAAGAGAAAAATACTATCTTAATAAAGCTGACAAATACTGAAGAAACTCAAGATGAAATCAGTAATGAAGCTCAAACAAAACAAGATATTAATGAATTAGAGAATGATCCACAGATGATTAGACAAAGAGCATGGAATAGTCCAGATTCACTGAGGAAAACAAGACCTTTACATCTCGGAAAACTCGACTGGACAAGAGAAGACTTGTATGATAGATAAAGTTTTTATAGATACAAACTTGTTGATATATTCATATAACAATCAAGAATATACTAAACATATCAAAATAAATTTATTCTTAGATGAAAAGCTATTAAAAAATAAAGTGTACACAAGTACTCAAGTAAGGAATGAGTTCTACTCACTGACGATTTTAGGTTTTAGAGGGTGGGGAGTTTTGATGGTCGCTTGCCACTTTATCTTTACTAGAAAGTTATCCTAAAACAAAAGAATATCTATATAGGCATAAGGACTTATTTCTTAATAGAAAATCAAGTATTTATAATGGAAAACCGATGTTCTCGATTTTCGGTGTAGGAAATTATTCATTTAAACCCTTTAAGATTGCCATTTCTGGTCTTTATAAACAAACAAGATTTACTCTTATAAAACCAAATACTAAATCTTTATTGCTGGATGATACTTGTTATTTTATAGGTTTTGATAACTTAGAGGAAGCAGAAGAAGTATATAATTTCCTAAATTTAAATGAAACTCAAGAATTAATAAAATCTTTTATGTTTCTCGATACCAAAAGAGTTATTACAAAAGAGTTATTGATGCGAATCAATATCAAGGTTAATAATACATACAGAGCGACACTTTTTTGATAATTTTATTGGAGACAGTAAAATCTATCTATTGACAAACCGAAATGGAAAAATATCTTTTGTTGTTTTGTTTTTCATGTTTGTTTTATAGTAATAATCAAGAGATCAGAGAAAATGATTGACAAATAAACTGACTTTAAAATAATGGATTGTATGGATTATATTTATGGAGCATGTAATGAAGAAAATAAGACTTTATCTTGATTCATCGGTGATAAGTGCATTAGATGACCCGAAAAAACCTAAGAGACAGCAAGAGACAAAACTTTTTTGGGAAGATATAAAAAGTGGTAAATATGAGGTCGTTTTTTCTAGTGTTCTATTCGAAGAAATAAATAAATGCGAAAGAAGTAAAAGAGAAGTTCTGATTAGTTTTATCAAAGAGATAGAATACATAGATATTGAAACTAACGACACAATCAGGACAATTGCTGACGAGATAGTCAAACAAGGTATTCTAAGCGAAAAGCATAGAAATGACCGTTTACATATTGGGAGCGCAATACACGGAGATAGTGACTGCATAGTTTCTTGGAATTTAAACATCTAGTAAATTTTAAAACTATAAGGGGTGTACGGGTCATTACAGGTATTTTTAGCTATAAAAATATTGATATCATGTCACCAACTATGTTAATAAATATGGAGGATTAATGGAACCTAAACTCGAAATAAGTCCAAATTTCACACTCGAAGACATTCGTAAAATTCGAGATTATGATTATGAAATGACAAAAAATATGAATAACGAAGAAATGATAGCATACTACAACAAAGGTGCTGATTATTTCCGAAAAGAGTTGAAAGCATCTAAGAATAATAAAGCAAGTAAATGACAAAAGGATAAAATATGCAAAAAAAAGCATTAGTTATTATCGATATTCAAAATGACATCACGAAGAATTACAAGGATGTCGTTGATAATATCAATAAATCAATAGATTGGGCAGTAAATAACGATATTTATGTCGTTTATATCAGGCATGAAAATCTATCACCAGGCACGAAGACTTTAAAACCCAATACTATTGGGGCTGAACTTGCTAAAGACTTAAAAATAATATCAAAAAATGTGTTTACAAAATACAAAAGTAACGCATTGACTAGTGAGGAGTTCACTGACTTTATAAATAAAAATGAAATAGGAGAGTTCTATCTGGCTGGAGCAGATGCCACTGTTTGCGTTAAATCGACTTGTTTTAACCTACGGAAGGCAGGTTATGAAGTTGCTGTCCTATCAGATTGTATCACTAGTTGGGATAAAAAGAAAATCCCCGAAATGCTACTTTATTATGAAAAACAAGGTAGCAAGATAATTAGTTTGAATGAGATGTTAGGATAACGAATATTCTACAATAAGGAGTATAAATGAGTGATTTGAGAGTAAAAAATACTCTTGACAAAAAAACTGCCTTTAAAATAATGGGTTTTATGAAATATTTTTATGGATTGTAATATGAAGAAAATAAGATTGTATCTTGATATAATAAGGAGTGCGATATGATGGAACTGAATATCCCCCAAAAATTTAGAGACGATATCAATACTGCTGTAGAAATTTTGCGAGAAGAAGGTTGTCAGGCAATTTATTTATTTGGTTCATTGGTTACAGGAAAGATTCATGATAAATCAGACATCGACATAGGCATTCGTGGGCTTCCGCATGAAAAGTTTTATCGTGTTTATGGTAAACTTGATGATAGCTTGAGCTGTAATGTCGATTTAGTTGATTTTGATGATTACGAGAGTTTCTACACCCTTTTGCAGTCTATTGATGAGGTAGTTCAAATTGGATAAAATAACCATAAAAAGAATAATGCACGAAATTTCGTTGATAGATGAAATGATTTTGGCATCAAAACCACTTTTAGAAATTGCAAAAAATAGAGAGCCTGATTATGGTGAAAAATGCGGCATAGCATATAATATGCATTCATTTTATTATGGAATAGAGAAGATATTATTATTATTGTTGATATCAGAAGACAAGCTTACTGTAGATGAATCAAAATGGCATAAAACTATTTTAGCGAAATCTTTTGAAAAGACAGACAGTCGAGATCCTATATTCCGTGATGAATTAAGAGAACCATTAAAAGATTATTTAAACTTTAGACATGTGTCCAGAAACTCTTATGGTTCTGTATTGGTATGGGACAAAATGAAACACCTTGTTTTGAGCCTTGAAACTACTTATGAGTTAGTTAAATCTGATTTGATGTTTTTCATTGAAAAGCATTCAATTTAAGGAGAAATTTCGTATCATTACGAATGTATTGAATTATAAAAATATAGAAATTATATCACCAACTATGTTGATAAATAAGTAGACATAATGAAACCAAAGCTTGAAATAAGTCCAGATTTTACACTTGAAGATATTCGTAAGATTCGAGATTATAACTACGAAATGACCAAAAATATGACATCAAAAGAGATGATTGATTACTACAACAAAGGTGCAGAAAAGGCTTATGAACGAATGGCAGAGTTAAAAGAAGAGAAGAAAAAGAAACAATAAGAGTAATTGTTTATACTATGAATTTAATAAAATGTGAATAACATGCTTGAAAAAGGAAAAATGGAGTAACAGTAAGATGAAAAAAATAATATCGGACATCGTAAATTTTCCGAACGGATGCGAAACGGTACGTTTTACGGCTTGCCTTGTGTCTATGCTCTTATGCGCAAAAGGAATAACAGATAAGGATTGTGATTTTTTCTGCGGCAAACAACAGGGGAATTGTGTTAGGTGTGGACAATGCAAGGATTTAGTGCCAATCAATAAAAAGCATGAGGAACTTTACAACCTCTATACCGCTGTAACAGGCTTCGGATTTTTACAGATTGATTTATCAAACGATAACCACATGAGGAACGATTGGAATCAAACTTGTAATGTAATGCTTAGGGAGTTCGACTGGTACATAGGTTTTGCTTTTGACTACGCCGGATACGATTTTGAAGAATTGATGCCTTTTTACGATACCGGGCATAATAAAGAAATGGTTATTAGAAAAATTAAAAATTCCATCGATAATAATATTCCGATTTTAGCGTTGTTCGCAAAAACATATCAATGGGTTTTGGTGACGGGATATGATGACAACGGCGTTTTGTATGGACTTGATGGTTCACAGGGTTATTGGGGAAAAACTTCGGAACTGGAACCATCGGGATATGATGAAAACGGGTTGTTTATTTTACCGGATTGGCACGAAAAATTGACCCACGCATTTGTTATTACTGGCAAGAAAGATATTACCGTAACCATCCAAGACATATTCAGGCGTGGAATTAAAATCATGGAAAGCATGAAGAAGAAAAAGTATTACAGCAATACGGTAGACTTCATGTTGAATGACGCAAACTTCGATAACCTGACCGATGATGAATTACTAATAATACGAGACCGTATTTCTATGTGGATAGGACAGCCGATAGACCAGCGGGCAATGCTTGGGAGTGCCATGAATCCATTGAGAGTCGGCAAAGAGCCGAGTAAAGAAGTATTGGCGTTCAACGCAGTAAACAGATTATGCTGGACAATCCATGATGTACTGTGGATAGCGTGGCGCGGAATCGGTGAATACATGGACGGTGATAGGCTTGATTGGGCAAGAGGGCTAAAAAATAAAACTATACGCCAAATGATAGCAGATTGCTTTGCGTTTGTTCGAGACCATGATGAATATATTCTTGAAGAATTGAAAAGTGGCTTTGGAGATGAATTATAGAGTATAACTTGAAGTAAGATGGACTTTGTCAGGGTAAACGCCAGATAACAAGCGGTTTTGCGAAATGACGGTCGATGTGAATGCCTATGTTATGTTACGCCCATCAACCGCTGTGATAATCCCGGTTGCGACGCACCCTGTCCGCCACTTCGCCAAGCCGCCGGGTGTTATATGCAATACGCCTGTGATTGGTTGACAAAATATTTAAAATAATATAGACTTTAAACAAGGAGAAATAGATGAAAATTATTGCTGTAAACGGTAGCCCAAGGAAAAACTGGAATACACATATTCTTTTGGAAAAATGCTTGGAAGGCGCAAAAGAAACAGGAGCCGAAGCAGAGTTGGTCAATTTATATGATATACAATTTAAAGGTTGTACCAGTTGTTTTATTTGCAAGTTAAAAGGCAATTCTGTTAGTAAATGTGCTATGAAAG
>Ga0099364_10000861_pt1 | contig 51414 bp, 42 predicted proteins | sample TergutTh196P3_FD_73070 | JGI IMG/M metagenome (GOLD analysis project Ga0099364, IMG submission 73070) | Microcerotermes parvus P3 segment gut microbial communities from Pointe-Noire, Republic of the Congo - Th196 P3 | ecosystem: Host-associated > Arthropoda: Insects > Digestive system > Gut ... | reverse complement strand
AGGCGAGCCAACAGGGTTATTAGCTGGTTTTGGTTTAGCACCTGTCTTATTTCAATTAAAAAATTCAAAATTTTCATTTCGGTTAGAACCTGTTATTGATGTAACAAAGGTAAATAATGCTATTGATGTATATCAAGATTTTCCTGAAATTGTAATTGAATTTCCTTTTGAAGAAAAACGAAAATATTTAGACTACGATAATTTTGATATGCAAAACGAAAATAATCTCTACAAATACGACTATTTATTTAAAAAAGTGTTAGAATTGGAGTAGTTTTTTGCTATTTTTAAAATTTTTTAATGATAAATAGTGGCAATGTGAATCCATGAAACCCTTCCCCAACACCCACCAACCCGACGCAATGGACTGTGGTCCCGCCTGTAGAATGACCTCATTATATTGGGTGCAATTCAAATGGTCACAAAATAGATTTCTCATTTCACTTTGTTCCATTCGGAATGACTGTCCGTTCTAGTGTGGATGAGCGTGTAACGGGTTGCGGCTTTGCCGCAACCCGTTACACATTTCCATTTTACATGCTAATAGAGTCATTCCGAACGAAGTGAGGAATCTAATTCTTAAACAAAAAATTTTTATTATAAATTTTTTTATTTATTCCAAAAACATTATCTTTGCACTATATTTTTTATTTTATCGTAAAAATTTTTATGAGATATTTATTAGCATTAATCATTATTATTTTGTTGTTGTTTTTCAGTCACGTACCTGCTCGTGAGCCCGCAGGTAATGTCAAACGCGTTATCCTGGAACAAGCAAATCGAATGGAAGGCGACGAGGAAAAATATGGCAAAAATGTTCAGGCATTATTTGGGGACGTTCGGCTTCGCCACGAGACTACTCTTATGTTCTGCGACAGTGCCTTTATTCAGAAAGATTCCAATAATGTAGACGCATTTGGCTCAATTCATATTATCCAAGACGATTCGATTCATCTATACGGAAAAGAGTTGTTTTATATTGGGAATATTGGATTGGCGAAAGTTAGGAAAGATGTGCGTTTGGTATCAGATAGCACCGTTTTAACCACCGAATTTTTAGATTATGACCGATACGATGACGTTGCTTATTATTTTAACGGAGGTACGATTACTAACGGTCCAAATATTTTGGAAAGTAACTGGGGCTATTTTTTTCCAAAAATGAATTTAGCACAGTTCAAAACAGATGTCGTTGTAACAAATCCCGATTATGTTATATATTCTGACACAATGATATATAATACTTTAACTGAAATTGTTACAATCGTTGGACCGACGACAATTATCAGCGACCAAAATGTTATTTACGCAGAGGCAGGGTTTTACAATACCAAAACCGATAAAGCCCAATTAGAAAAAAACAATTCTGTAACAACTGATGAGCAAATTCTTTTGGGGGACACTATTTTTTACGACAGAAAAACAGGCTTTGGCGAGGTCTTTTCTAATATGAGTTTGACCGATACAACTAATAATGTAAAAATAACGGGCGACTACGGCTATTATAACGAACTATCCAAACAAGCATTAGCAACCAAAAGAGCAGTTTTGTATCAGATTCATCAAGGAGATACTCTTTTTTTACACGCCGACACCCTGCGAATTGACTCCATTCCCGGACTAGATCATAAACTTATCAGGGCATACCACGCAGTTAAATATTTCAGAATTGATATCCAAGGCCGCTGCGATTCTATGGTCTTTGATATGGCTGATTCTATTAATTATATGTATCACGACCCGATTATGTGGAGCCAAGATAACCAGATGACAGCCGAGATAATCAAACTTCACACACGAAATCACCAACTTTATAAAGCCGAACTAATTAATAGCAGTTTTGTTATTTCGCGAGAAGATACAATTCATTTCAATCAGATAAAAGGAAAACTAATTACAGGTTTTATCCGAGATAACGAACTTTACAGAATTGAAGTAGATGGCAACGGGCAAACTGTCTATTATCCAAAAGATGATGACATTATGATTGGTGTCAATAGGACTGAATCGAGCAATATAACCATTTTGCTCGAAGAGCGACAAGTTACAGGTATCACCACAAGAGTGCAACCGACAGGGAATTTAAATCCGATGTTTGTCTTACCATTGGAAGAGCAAAAATTAGACGGTTTTAGGTGGTTAGAAGATTATCGCCCCAAAAAGCCCGATGATATTTTTGTCAGAGACGAGCCTCCACCACCCGAAAAAAGAACTAATTACAGTGATTATTTCTTTGATAAAACTTTGAACGAAAATTAGACATTTTATTATTTTTTTGACAACTCTATATTTGTGCGTAATGTGCGAGAGTGCGCAATATCAGTATAATTCATGGAAAAAATAGTTACGAAAAGCCGAAATATTATTCGCTAAAAGTGCATAAAAAACACTACTTTTAGCGAACTATTTTTTTAAAAATTCACTTAAAAACCTTATTTATAAAACTTTAGACAAATATTTTTTATTGTTATAAAAATGTTTGGGATATATTTTTCGCTAAATATATAAAAAAAACATAATTTTAGCGAATAATTTTAAAAATTACTTGCTAAAACATATATTTTTTGTACCTTTGTAGCGAAAAATAAATAAGTATATGAACGAAATAATTGGCAGAAAAGCCGAAATAATGCGGCTTTTAAGGTTTTTAGCAATATTATCATTTGCTTTTTTGGCAGTATCATTTTTAATAATAAAACAGTTAAATTACGTAGATTACTTTCACAAAACCAATGAAGCCGAACTATTTATTGTCAAAGGCAATTACAATGACGCTCTAAATATTTATAAAGCATTGTTTATTGACTACAAGCAGGTTTTTTACATGGATGTACACAATGCATGCGTGTGCGCAATTAAATTAGGTAAAACGAAATTGGCAGTCAAGTATGCCAAAATGTTGATTTTGTATGGTTATGAATTAGAGGATTTTGAGAAAGAACCTTTTAATTTGATTAAAAATAAGAGATTTTGGAGTAATTTCGAAAATGATTATACCATACTCAGAAATGAGTATTTACAAACGGTTGACATTGAATTGAGGGAGAAATATTATAATTTATTTCTTAAAGACCAATCGATAGGGAGTAGAAATCTAATATCACAAGACAGTATGTTATATGATTTGTCAATAGATATTTCTGAACTCATAGAAAAATATGGTTTCCCCGATTGGATGACAAAAAAAGATAGTATGATAGGCAAATTATCAATTCTTTCGGTTTTGTCGATATTTTAAGAATATCCTAAAAAAATAGAATTCGTATAAATGATTAATAAACAATGAAATAACCCATTATAAGGCATATTAAAATGCTTTGACTTTGTTCTTTATTGTCTGACTATTTGCCGATAAGATGATAAACTCAAAAGACGAGGTGGTAAAATAAAATTTAAAAATATGAAAAATTTTACAACTTATTTATTTGTATTATCTTTGTGTATAAGTAGTTATGCTCAAAACGAGTCGTTTTTGTGGCCCATTCAAGGAAAAAAGACAGGTGAAAATATTTTGTTTCGTCCAAATGACCAAATAGCAGATGAACTTAACAGTTTTGACCTTATAATATCTGCCGAAGAAAATTCAATTATAGTGTCCCCCGTCACTGGTGTTGTTACAAATTTCAATTACTCGTATCATATAAAATATTCAAGCAGTCTGTTTTTTGGAGTTAGCCCGAGTAATGACTTTTCGGCTGATGTTAATGAAATTTTGAAATCTACGTCGGGCGAAAACATTGACACCAAATATATATCCATAACAATGGCAATTAAAATTTCTGATGGTAGAACTATATGGATTCAAGGAATAAGACCCGAAAAAATATTTAAGACAGGTGAAAAAATTACACAGGGTGACATCATTGGTAAAGTAGGTTATTTATACTACAAAATTAATAAACCGTGCATTGCTTTACAAATTTCAAAAAATGGAAAAGCAGATGACCCAATGTTGCCTTTTGGTTTACAAAGCACATTTAAAAAATTTGAAACAAAAACGGTTATTAATCTAACAAAACAAGAAGCATTGGAAGATATAAATATTTTGACAAATGCAATAGAAGAAGGCTATCCGGGTTTATTTGATTATTTTACAATAGAGGATTGGAAAAATATGATTGTAAATATGAAAAATGAGGTATCCGATAATATGGAAATCTACAATTTTTGGGAAATTATTTACTATAAAATCTTAAACAAACTAAGAGATAATCATATTGGAATTTCGGCTTGTCCAACTATTGATAGACAACCGTCTTATATCATTGGAGGCATTTCATTTGGTTTTTTAAATGACTCTCTTGTTATTACAAGAACCAGTTCTCGTTTTAAAGATTACTGGGGAAAGAGAATTTTAGAAATAAATGGTATTTCCGCTGATTCCATTAAACAGATAGTAATTAGCAAAATACCAAAAATTGATGGTTATGTTCAAAGTCATTTAGATTGTGAATTATTGTTATGGACTTGGTTTAAGTTCGACGAAATAACAGAAAATTCAAATCACGAATATAAAGTTAAGTTCAGCAATGATTCCGTGGTTTTCTTTCCATCATCAAATGAAAAAAACTCCTTGCATTGCGCACCATCTAAACATAACCTATTAAATTTTTATCGTCATAATACAGATTCTGTCACTTTATCAACTCTGAGTGACTCTATCGCTTATATGGGCATCAATTCTTTCTTTTTGAATGATTTAGAAATGGAAAAAATAAGAATTTTTATAAAAGATGCACAGGAAAAATCAATTGGGCATATTATTATTGACCTTAGAAATAATAGTGGAGGTGATGAAAGAATATGTGCACAATTGTTCTCATATTTTGCTCAAAAACCATTTATTATGCATGAATACATGCACGTAAAAAAGAAAACAGATTTCGACTTCTTTAGTTATTGCACAAATTATAGTGAAAGCCTGCCCAACTTATTTCCTGAATTTGAACCTATTTCGTCAAAAGAGGGTTATTTTTATTTCAATAATGATACTATACGCCCCGATGTAAACATAAATTTTAAAGGAAACCTATATGTTATCACAAACGAACGTTCGCTCTCGGCTTCAACTGATTTTGCAGGTTTAGTGCATAAACACAATCGTGGCGTAATAATAGGCAGGGAAACAGGAAATACCTACAGGCAAATGAATGCCCTGAAATTTGCACACCTGCTTTTGCCAAATTCACAAATTCAAATAACAATTCCTTTGGTTAAAATTGTTTTCGACGGCGAAGATAATAAAATTCCTTTTGGTAGAGGCGTAATTCCTCATTACCCAATTAATTTTAGTTTGGAGGAAATATGGTCAATTTGTCCCGATACAATGATGAACTACACACTTCAATTAATTAGTGATGGTAAATATTTTATGGAAGATGAATTAAACTCATACCAGGAATCTACCTTAAAATTTCAGTTAATTAAATATTCAACCTTTCTTGCATCCTTTGGTATTATAGTAATATTCTTAATGTTTTTCATAAAATATAAAAAGAATAAAAATGAGTAAAAATTCTGAAAAAGGGTATTGGTTAACAATAGAGCCGTTTGTTTTTATTTTTCAAGGAAAAAAAGAATACATTTTATATAATACAACATCTCAGAATGTAATAAGTATTGATACCGTTGAAATATCTCTGTGATTCAACAATTAGATAAACTCTTGAATATAAGTAGTTTATATTCGGTTGAGTTATCAGAAAAACAAATTAAAGATTCTTCTATACAAAAATTTTTAATTAATATAAGAAAAGGATTTTTTGGTGATGCAATACCGAAATCGGTTTTTTGTCGAAGTCAGGAGTCAAGTTCAATAACAAGTTCAACAAGTTCAATAACAAACAAATTCGTGGCTTTATCAAATTTTCCTACCCGGATATACTTCTAATGCCTTTTCTAATGTTTCTACGGCTTTTGCGAGGTCTTCAATATTGAGGATGTATGCAATTCTAACTTCGTTAAGTCCTTTGCCGGGCGTACTATAGAAACCTGTTGCGGGTGCCATCATCACAGTTTGGTTTTGATATGAAAAATCACTTAACATCCACTTGCAAAACTCATCAGCATTGTCAATAGGTAAACGTACTGTGGTATAGAACGCTCCTTTTGGAAGTGGAGTATAAACGCCAGGAATTTTGTTTAACTTGTCGACAAGAAAATTGCGCCTGTTAATATATTCGTCATAAACTTCATTAAAATATTCTTTTGGAGCATCTAATGAGGCTTCGGCGGCAATTTGTCCTAATGTAGGCGGGCTTAACCTTGCTTGCGCAAATTTTAGTGCAGTGGCAAAAACTTCTTTATTTCGAGTAATTAATGCGCCAATTCTGATACCGCACTCGCTATATCGTTTTGAAACAGAATCGACCATGATAACGTTGTTTTCAATGCCTTCTAAATTCATAACAGAAAAATGAGTAGCGCCATCATAACAAAATTCACGATAAACTTCATCTGAAAAAAGATAAAGGTCATATTTTTTTACGATATCTCTTAATTGTTCAAGTTCTTGTTGTGAATATAGGTAACCGGTAGGATTATTAGGATTACAAATAAAAATTCCTTTCGTTTTTGGAGTAATCAATTTTTCTATTTCAGAAATAGGAGGCAACGCAAAACCGTTTTCAATATTAGATAAAACGGGAACTACTTTAATACCGCCCGATGTAGCGAATCCGTTATAGTTTGCATAAAAAGGTTCGGGAATAATTACTTCGTCTCCCGTGTCAAAGCAACTCAAAAATGCAAAAGAAATAGCTTCTGAGCCGCCGGTTGTAGCCATTATTTCGTCGGAACTAATATGAATGTTGTTTTTGGCATAATAGTTGACCAATTTTTTGCGGTATGAAGCAATACCCGCAGAATGACTATATTCAATGGTCTTCATATTCAGGTTATTCAATGCTTTTATAGCAATTTCGGGTGTTTTGATGTCGGGTTGTCCGATATTAAGGAAATAGACTTTAATTCCTTTTGCCTTTGCTGCTTCTGCATAAGGTACCAATTTACGAATTGGTGACGGAGGCATTTCGTGCCCACGTTGTGAGATTGTTGGCATAATTATCTTATTTTTAGTTGTTTTTCTTTTTGTTATAAAGTTAAAATTTTATTTTCAATATCCCCATTTCAAATATATCGCACCCCATGTAAATCCTGCGCCGAATGCAGAGAGAATAATATTATCGCCTTTTTTGAGTTGTTTTTCCCATTCCCAAAGGCATGTGGGGATTGTAGCGGATGTTGTATTTCCGTATCGATGAATATTAATCATCACTTTGCTTTTGTCAAGTCCCATTCGTTCGGCAACAGCATCAATAATTCGTAGGTTTGCCTGATGCGGAACTAACCACGCAACATCATCGCCAGTAAGGTTGTTACGGCTCATAATATCCGCCGAAACGTCTGCCATTGAAGTAACGGCATATTTAAAGACATGTTTTCCGTCTTGGAAAACGTAATGTAGTTTTTGGTCGATTGTTTCGTGGGATGGCGGCATCACAGAACCGCCGGCTTTCATGTTAAGATATTTCCGACCGACCCCGTCAGTAAATAGCATACTGTCGATAATACCAAAGTTTTCGTAGGTAGGTTCTAACAAAACTGCCCCTGCTGCGTCCCCGAAGAGTACGCATGTAGTTCTGTCGGTATAATCAGTGATAGAGCTCATTTTGTCAGCCCCAACAACAATAATCTTTTTTTTATTACCTGCTTCAATATATTGAGTCGCTGCATCTAATGCAAACAGGAACCCCGAACAGCCGGCATTTAAGTCGTAGCTGTGAGCGTTTTTTATTCCTAATTTATCACAAATTATGTTACCTGTAGCGGGGAAAATATGGTCGGGAGTAGTTGTTGCGCAAATAAGTAGGTCAATATCTTCGGGTTTTATACCTGTTTTTTCAAAAATCTGATTAACGGCTTCTGCTCCCATTTCGGAACTACCCTTTTGGTCCCCTTTCAAAATGCGTCTTTCTTTAATACCTACGCGGGTCATTATCCATTCGTCAGTGGTATCGACTATTTTGCAAAGTTCCTCATTAGTAAGAACATAATCGGGTACAAAACCGCCAACAGCAGTAATTACAGCTCTTATTTTTGTCATATTTTACAAATTAAATAAATCTTATTAAATAATTACAATTTAACTCATTCAAATCTTCTGAAAAGACTCGTTTTTATTTCAAAAAAATAGTCTTCTAAATATAAACATAATTTCTTCTGAAAACTGAAATCTGAAATCTGAAAACTGAAAACTGAAATCTGATAACTGATAACTGATAACTGAAAACTGATAACTGATAACTGATAACTGAAAACTACGCCGCTGCTTTTTTCTCTACTGCTAATTTTCCTCTGTAATACCCACATTCTCCGCATACGGTGTGCAATCTAATAGCCGAGCCGCAGTTTGAGCAAACGCCTAACGCTGGAATAACGGCTTTGTAGTGGGTTCTTCTTTTATCTCGCCTCGTTTTGGAGATTTTTCGTTTTGGATGTGCCATTGTTTTTTCCTTTTAAATATTTATTGAATTATTATTTATCGATTAATTTTTTTAAACCTTCCCAACGGGGGTCAGTTTCGTTTGTAGATATTTTTTCACTCGAATATTCTCTTAATTTTTCTATCATTTCTGGATTACAGCCCATGAGTCCGTTCTCGTCATAATCATGTAAATGCCTCATTGGTAGGGAAGTAACAATTATATCGTATAAAATTTTACTGATATCAATTTCATTTTCACTTTGAGGAATTATTAAACTATTTTCGGTCAGTTCTTCAAATTGGTCGCCAAAGCGTATGTAAAACTTTTCTGAATTGCTGACAGGAACCTCTATTGGCTCGAGACAATTGTCGCATACTGACGATATGGTTCCATTTAAACAAAAATCTAAAATCAACATATTTACACTTTTAGTCAGAGTCAATTCCACTGAAATATTTCCCTCTTTATACATCGAATCTTCAATCAACGAAAAAAAATTTGAATCAACGGAATAAATAAAAGAATGAACTCCGTCTTTCAATCCTTTAAACTGTATGATATATAATCTTTCTGCCTTCATTCGCTTTAAAAAAACGGTGCAAAATTACTTAAATTTTATGTATCAAAAAATTTTTTGTTAATTTTTGAATAAATGTTTCAATTTTTTTTAAAATAATTTCCTTGTAATTATCTATAAATCAACATTTATGATAAATACTATGAAAAATAAAAGAATAAATATTTTTTTTTAAATGATAATTGGTTTATCTTTGCGCCCCAAAATTATATTTTTTTTAAGTATAAATATTTTCAAAGATTAATTTATAAATATCATAAAAAATGAAAAAGGAGTTTATTATCATAAATGGTATTACTTTTGTTGCAGTGGTAATTTTATTTATAGTTGTATTTTCAAACAAGTCTCAATCGTCTGAAATTCAGGAACATGATGGCGTTGAATTATTAGTTCCTCCTGTTGGAATAGTTTATGTGAACACCGATTCGCTCATATTAAATTATGAATATGCACAGTTTTTAAGCGAGGAGTTGTTGCTCAAAGAAGAGTCCTCACGTGCAGATTTCAACGAAAAGGCGAGAATTTTTCAGAACGAAATGCGAGAATTTCAGCGGAAAGTTCAAAACCAATCTTTTATTTCGCTTGAGAGTGCAGAAAAACAACAGCATAATCTCATGCAAAAAGAACGCGACCTGCAAGACCTCAACGATCGGCTTTCTAACGAATTACTTGAAGAACAAATGCGCATGAACATGGAACTGAGAGATACTTTATCGATTTTTCTCAAAGAATATTGCAAAGATAAACCATACAGCATCGTTTTGAGTAATTCAATGGGAGACAATATCCTTTATTCTATTGATGGTCTCGATATCACGGAAGAGGTTGTTAACTTACTTAATAGTAGGTACTTGGCATCGAAAAAGAAATAGAAATCAGTTTTCAGTTTTCAGTTATCAGTCATCAGTTTTCACTACGCTCTGATATCTACATCTAAACTCTACACTCTGATATCTACTCTTTAAACTCTGATAAAAGCTACAAATCATATAAAAATCATTTAAAAAAGTTTTTTCAAAGAAAAATGTTTTTTTGCGTAATATTATTTAGTTTTCATTTTTTCTCCATTCCCAACCCCCCTAAAGTGTTTTTTTATTCTTACATCTTATATCTCACTACTCACTACTGACAACTCCAATACGTTTTATGACCGTCTTATAATATTAGCGCCAATGTTGTTAAGTCTTTTATCTATAAATTGGTATCCTCTGTCGATTTGGTCGATGTTGTGGATAATACTTTTCCCTTTTGCAGAAAGTGCTGCAATAAGCAGTGCAACGCCTGCGCGAATATCGGGTGATGCCATTGTTCCTGCGCGCAAAGAAATTTCTTGGTTATGACCTATAACGGTGGCTCGGTGCGGGTCACATAAGATAATTCGAGCACCCATTTCTATCAGTTTATCTACAAAAAAGAGACGACTTTCGAACATTTTTTGATGAATTAACACGCTTCCGCCTGCTTGTGTGGCAATAACAAGAAATATACTAAGTAAATCGGGAGTTAAACCGGGCCAAGGTGCATCAGCGATAGTCATTATTGAACCGTCAATAAAAGTTTCAATTTGGTATTTTTCTTGCGAAGGCACAAAAATATCATTGGTACCTATTTCCATTTTTATTCCCATGCGTTCAAATGCTGAAGGTATTAATCCAAGTTGGTCGGGGCGTGCATTCTTTATAGTGATTTCACTTTTTGTCATTGCTGCCATACCAATAAAACTGCCTACTTCAATCATATCAGGAAGTAAAGTATGCTGACAACCTCTTAATTGTGTAACTCCTGTGATTGTCAATAAATTAGAACCGATTCCTTCTATTTTTGCGCCCATTTTCACAAGCATTTTACATAATTGTTGAATATACGGTTCGCATGCAGCATTGTAAATAGTGGTCGTTCCGTTTGCTAATGTTGCTGCCATAACAATATTTGCAGTTCCTGTAACGGATGCTTCGTCCAAAAGCATATAAGTTCCCTTTAAATTATCGGCGTTGACGGTATAAAAAGTATCGTTAGAATCATATTCAAATTTTGCGCCAAGTGTTTGGAAACCAATGAAATGCGTATCAAGCCTTCGTCTTCCAATGTTATCACCGCCGGGCTTTGGAAAGAATGCTTTTCCAAAGCGCGCAAGGAGTGGTCCCATAATCAAAACAGAGCCTCGCAAAGAAGATGCGCGCTTGCGAAATTCAGGAGTTTGCATATATTCAATATTGACATTTTCTGCTTTAAAACTGCAAACATTGTCGGAAAGACGATTAACCTCTACGCCAAGTTCTTGTAGCAACAATATTAAATTGTTTACGTCCAGAATGTTGGGTAAGTTTTCGATGATGATTGTTTCGGGTGATAAAAGAGCAGCAGAAATCACTTGTAACGCCTCATTTTTAGCGCCCTGCGGAACAATTTCGCCACACATTTGCTGCTGTCCAATAATTTCAAAACTGTTCATCTTTTATGTTTTTTTCTTTTTTTGGTGGATGTAACTTGACTCTGAACTTCTGATGCTCTGATTTGTTGTTCACTGGCGTGTATTTGACCACCGGACAATAGCTTAATATCTTCAGTCAATCTTTCGTCGGTTGCATTATCTTTGTTCCAGTTCAGTAAGGATTTCCGCATTTGACTTAAAAGATTTGCAATAAGTTGATTTTTTGCTTCTCCTTCTTCCATTTTTACGGCTTCCGAAATCATCCTTTCAATGATAATTCCGTAATGTTTGTAGTGCATTTTTGTGTGACTATAAGGAACTTTAAGCGGTTTTTGCGAAAAATGTTCGCGCTCGGGCAGTTCGTATGGAAAGTCGATGTCTAATTTAAAATCAGACATAATTGCAATGTGATCCCACAATTTATGGTTAAAATCGCTAACATCACGCAAGTGAGGGAAAAAATTGCCCATAACTGATATGATAGTGTCCACACATTCACTTCGCTCTTTACGATCTTCAATCGTTACAGCATAGTCCACCATCTTTTGAATGTGCCGACCATATTCGGGGAGCACAAGCTTTTTGAGTTTTGAATTATATTCCATTTATAAGTAAAAAAATTAAAATTTGGGGCGGCAAAGATAGATTATTGTTTTATTATTCTCAAAAAAATATTAAAAATTTTGCTTTTTTTATTTTTTTCGTTTCTACAAAATGTTGTTATTTAAGTTACAATTTTTTAAATTATTTAGTGCAATTTTTGCTTTTTCGTGTTCTTGTTTTGCTGCTTTTTGATACCATTTTTCTGCTTCCTTATAATCCTTCATAACGACAAAATCGTTTTCAAACATCCAACCAACTTTGTATTGAGCGTCAGCATCACCATTTTTAGCGGCTTTCAGGTACCAGTCTGCTGCTTTATCAATATCTTTTTCTACACAAAACTCGTTTTCATACATCCAACCAACTCTATATTGTGCGGGTGCATAACCATTTCGTGCAGATAAGAAATACCAATCTGCTGCTTTTATATAATAATCGGGGTTTCCGCGCATATCATATAGTAAGCCCATAAGATATTGTGACTCTACATCACCGTTGTTAGCCTCATTTGATAATAATTTTTCACGTGCGGAAAAATGTCCTTTTTTGGCGGCTTGTTTGACCAACTGAAATGCCTTAAGTTCATCTTTTTCAACGCCATTTCCTTTTTCATACATTAATCCGAGATAATATTGAGCGTTTTCATCTTCATTTTCGGCTCCTTTTGAGTACCATTCAAAGGCTTTGTTATAGTCCTGCTCTACGCCTTCGCCATATTCATACTTCTCTCCAAGCCAACAATAAGAATATATATGCCCTTGTTGTGCGGCTTTTTGGCACCATTCAAAAGCCATTTTCGCATCTTCATCAACTCCCAAACCTTTTGAATAGAGATAACTTAAATAATATTGTGCTTGGGAAAGCCCTTTGTCTGCGGCTTTCTGAAAATAGGTAAAAGCATTTGAATAGTCCTTATTTTTAAAATAATCACGACCCTTTTTAAAATTTTTTATGATTCTGTTTATTTCGTTAACCTTCTTTTTCTTTGTAAATGCATCTATTAGAAAATAAAATGCTAAAACAGCATAAAACAAAATAATGGTTATCCTATTGAAATAAAATAAGTTAAAAATAAATAAGAGGATTAATATTATCGCACAAACAACAAAAATTATATGATTAAACTTCTTTATTTTGAATATAATTAATTTGTTATTTTCGATTTTATCAAATGATGATGCAAAAAACATCCCCAAAAAACAAAATAGAATTAAATTTGAGGAAATATTATACTTCAAAAAAAGTTTTAATATAAGGCACGAAATTCCTGCAACTGCAAATCCGATATAACAGCCATAGAAAATTTTCATTGTTAGAGGGAGGTTAAATTTTTTCATCTGATTTGTATGTTTTTCGGCTTTATCTACAGACTCTCTGTTTGGAGCAATTTCTGCTCTTTTTTGATACTTGCCATACTGTTTATTATTTATAGGTCATTTAATATTTTGGTTGATTGTTGATTTTTCTGTGAATTGAATTTGATTATTTACACTATCCTGCCGTTGTTGAAACTCCAATAGGCAGTCCTAGATGCCGTTTATAATTTCACTGTCAATAATTCATTTCCTAGTTTGTGCAAAGCCGTTTCAATTTTTTTTCTTTGAATCGAGCGAGGTTTTTTTAGTCCTGTTGAATAATGATGAAGCAGTTTTTGATTAATACCTGTTAATCTTTCTAATGCAACATTAGTGAAAATTTTGTTGTATCTATTCAAAAAACTTTGTGTATCATAACGATATTCAATAGTATATTGGTTATGCAGTATTTCAGGCAAATCTTTTTTATCACGTGAATTAATAAATAATTCCAATCCTTTTAAAGCATCTTGTTTAGCCTCTTCAGCAGTATTGCCGGCACCATATACACCAGGACAATTTTCAGCAAAAGCACCGTAATGGTCAGAACTTGCTCCTATTTGAATGATAATTGTATTCATTTTTTATTTTATTTAAAAATTATTTTATATTCATCTTTTTTGCAATACTTCTTCTCAATGGGTCGTACATCTCTTTGGCATTTATTTCTTCTTATTTGTCTGTGAAATTCAGTATATATCATATCATTAATACAAAAATTAACGCCGCAAAGATAACTATTTATATACTATTTTCCATATTAGCACAAAATATTTTGAAAATAACAAGAATCTTGATTATTTTTGCAAGCAAACTTCTTTAATTGATTTTAAAATTTCCTCAACCGATTTACATTTTATCACTTTGCTCACTTTATCTGAAACTAAATATTTATAATCACTTTTTTCAACTATTTCAATTTTAAATAGATAAGATTCGGAATTTGATAGTTCAAATCCGTTTCTGATGAGTGCATTGCTAACCCACTTATATTCAATACCTTTTCCTATTAATTGAATGGGTATTGCGGAGTTTTTATTTGTAGTAGAAAATTGTCCTGTATCGTTGTCGAAAATAATTCCCTTCCGTTCAAAGTATATTTTAAAAATGCCTTCTATTGCAAGATCTTCGGGAACGCCAATTTTTAAGTGCAAACCTTGAGCAATAAGCCATAATTTATCGGCTGTTTGCATTGCAAGTTCTAAGTCGTGTGTAGATAAAAGGATTGTTTTGTTTTTATTAATTGCCAATTCTTTAAGAATATGCATAATTTCGACTCTACTTGGCAGGTCGAGGAATGCTGTTGGTTCGTCAAGTAACATAATTGGTGCTTCTTGAACCAATGCTTTTGCAATAAATGCTTTTTGACGCTCGCCATCGCTCAAATCAGTGATAAATTTATTATCAAAACCTTGTAATCCTACATCTTTTATAGATTTTTTTATCAAAAGTTTATCCTTCTTTTCAATTTTTCCGAAATATCCCGTATAAGGAGTTCTGCCTAATGCAACTAATTCAAAGACACTCATATTTTCAATGAAAGGGCGGTCGGTTAGTACGACTGAAATAATTTTTGCCCGTTCTAATTCAGAAATTGTGTCTGAATTTTTATTTTGAATAATTATGTCGCCAGACAATTTTGGCAAAAAACCGGCAAATGTTTTCAGAAGTGTTGATTTTCCTGCTCCGTTGGGTCCGATAATTGCGACAAATTCACCTTCTTCTAATGAAACATTAATATTGCCATGGAGAATAGTTTTTCTTTTTCCGCGCTTATATCCTATGGAAAGGTGTTGTGTTATTAAGGGCGCAGACATTTTGTTTGGTAAAGTCAAATAAAAAATTAGAATTGAATTAATTCTAATCTTGTATTAAGGTTGTTTTGTTTAAGAATAAGGTAATTGAAAAGTAGGTTGAAAAGTAGGTTATATCTTATTCACACATTTACTTATTCACACATTCACTCATTCACTTATTTACTCGTTCACTCTTCCATTTCAATCATTTTGAAAGGAATGCTTATGATTGATTGATAATCTTCTCCTGCTTCGAACATATCTTCGTCGTCTTCTTCGTAATACCAATTAATTTCGACTTTGTTTCCTTTTTTAAAAACAAGTTCTAATTTTTTGAAAATATCGAGAATACATTTAGAAGAACTAGTGTTAAAATATTCAAGTTGTATATTCACACTAGTAAGGTCGAAGGGAGTGTTGGCATATCTGTCGAGCCATTCAATAAGGGGCTTATAAAATTCGACTGAGTTTTCCGGGATTGAACGTCCCTTAATCTCTATTACGCCATTTTCGCCGTTCAGTCTTACATAAGGAGTTTTTGGAGTTCCTTCTCGAATTATTGTTTCCATATCTATTTCTATATATTTTTTTTAACTAATAAACACATCTAATGTAAAGAATACATAATTATCGTCAAAGGGGTATAGGTAATATTCTAATTTTTTTCCTGTTTTTCGGGCAATATCAAGAATACCTAATCCGCCACCGCCTTTTGCAGAGATTTTTTCATTTTCTAAAATTTCGCGGTAGAGCAATCTTATTTCTTCTTCGTTCATGGAATTAACTTGGTCAATCCTATCTTTTAAGCTGTGCGCTTTTTTTGTTTTAATGAAATTTCCCGTCGAAATACGGTAATGTTGGCTCTTTTCACGTATCAAAATAATTATTGCAAAATTATCTTCTAATTCTAAACCGTATTTTTTGGGGGGATTTTCTACGTGATGAAAAAGATTTTGAATACTTTCGACAAAAACGCTGAATACTTTTCGCCTGATTTTATTATTTTCATCGGCAATGTTCAAACTTTCTTCAATAGTTTTCAAGGCGGCAATTATCTGTTTCTGCGAAACAGTCCCACGATATTTGTGAAGTATATCGCCCTGACTTTTCTGTTTATACCATTTATCTATATCAAACGTCATGTTCGAAGAAGTAAAAATTTTCCTTATTTTATACAATTTTTTCCTATTAAATTTCCCCTTATAACGTAATATTTTTTTTATTGTTACATTTTTTTTAAAAAAATCTCTTTTTTTTTATTTTTTTTTCAAATTAACCTTATTTTTTTCAAAAAAAGTCTAAATATTGAACCTTGTCATAGTTTTATTCAGTGTCAAAAAAAATAAGTTTTTGCTTATTGACAAAAGTTAGAACAAAAATTGTTTATTCTGTTTTAAAAATAATTTTTGAAATTAAACGTTATAAAGTTATTAGTTGTCAAATTATAAAATATATAATAATATGAAAATAAGAGAGTTGTTAAATATAATGAGTATAGTCTCGTTGTGTTTCTTTTTTTTATTGTTTTTCACAAGAATTATAATGTTGAAACGAAGAGGTATTCAAGCGTTTGTTTTCGGGAGAACGCATAAAGGTGATTTGTTGTTAGTTCCAATAATGTTGTTGTTAGTATATACTGCTATTGCATCTTCTTTGTCTTTGCCTTTCCCAGATATTTTGTTAAAACCTTTGTTTGACATTTTATTTATTTCATGGTTCGGAATTCTGATTAATATTGTAGGACTTACCGGATTTGCATTTTCCTTAAAAGACTTCGGAACTTCATTCCGTGTAGGGATTGATGTCGAAAAACCCGATAAATTGGTAACAGATGGTATGTTCTCCATTAGTCGTAACCCTATTTATGTTTCATTTATTTTTTTCTTTTTAGGTTTAACGTTATTAAACGCCAACATTGCTTCTTTTGTTATGTTGTTTTGTTTTTTTATACCAGCTTTGCACAGACAAATTATTAGGGAAGAACATTTTATGAAAGGGCATTATGGGGATTCATATACTGAATATTGCAAAAAAATTAGACGATATTTGTAAGCAGCAAGCGAAAATAATTATGCTTTGGCAAAAGTTATCATTTGCGAAAAGAACCTCTTTTTATTTTCCTAATATTTTTATTTCCTATTATTGTATTATATTTGCAACATATTTATTTGGATTTTTATCACATAAAGAGTTGATTTAAAATGTTTTTCAAAGAAGTAATAGGACAATTATCTGTAAAATCCCATCTTTTAAAATCAGTAAAAGAGAATAGGTTAAGTCATGCATATTTACTTGCGGGTAACGAAGGGACGGGTGCTTTGCCGCTTGCCATTGCTTTTGCCTCTTATTTGAATTGTTTGAACCCTAAAGAAGACGACTCGTGCGGGACATGTAGTTCTTGTTTGAAAGCCCGAAAACTTATACATCCTGATATTCATTTTGTTTTTCCTGTTATAAAAACGGGAACTTCAACTCCAACAAGCGATGATTCTATTTTTGAGTGGCGAAAATTTGTATTATCTAACCCATATTTTACTTCTTTGCAATGGTTTTCAGAAATTGGAGACGACAAAAAATCAGGTTCTATTTATGTAGAAGAGAGCATTTCTATTATCAAAAAATTAAGCCTAAAAAATTTTGAGGGAAAATTCAAGATAATGATAATCTGGCTACCTGAACGGATGAATGTTTCGGGGGCAAACAAATTGTTGAAAATTTTAGAAGAACCTCCTGCTAACACAGTTTTTTTGCTTGTATCAGAAAATCCTGACGCTCTGTTACTTACAATTCTATCTCGAACACAAAGAATAAAAGTTCCGCCAATTGAAACCAAAATAATTGCTGATATCCTTTCAGAGCGTTTTTCAGTGCCAGCGGACGAAGCCGCATTTTTGGCTAAATTATCAGCAGGAAATTTTGTTAAAGCAATAGAAAATTTGAATAATGCTGATAATAATTCAGAATTAATGGACACTTTTGCCAACTTTATGCGCCACGCTTATGGCAGAAAAGTATCAGATTTAGAAAAATGGGTATCTATGGTTAGCACTTTGTCGCGGGATAAACTGAAAAACTTTTTTGTTTATGCAACGAGTATACTACGAGATAGTTTTCTTTATAATTATAGCAAGCCCGAACTTGTTTTTTTAAATAAAAAAGAAACTGAATTTGTCAATAAATTTTCACGTTATATTAACTCTGAAAATGTAGTGAAAATGGTCGAAGAGTTAGATTTAGCTTATGCACATATCGAACAAAACGGAAATGCAAAAATTGTTCTGTTTGATATGGCAATTAAATTTGTTATTTTATTTAATAAAAAATAGATATTGAATGGAACAGACTGAAACATTGAATGATAATGAAAAATGTGCTTGTTGTGTTGACAGGTGCGGAAAATTAGATATTTTCGATTGGTTAAAAGGGTTGCCTTCAACTGATTATTGTAGTGATTTTGTTGAGGTGCAATTTAAGAATACACGAAAAAATTATTATAAGAATTCTAATAATGTGCGTCTTTCAAAAGGAGATGTTGTAGCCGTTGAAGCCTCGCCCGGACACGATATCGGCATTGTAACCCTCACAGGAAACTTAGTTCCGTTACAAATGAAAAAGAACAATATTGATATATCTTCTTTTGAATTTAAAAGGATTTATCGCAAAGTTAAACCTGCCGATGTCGAAAAATGGAACGAAGCACGTGCATTAGAACGACAAACCATGCTCGAATCCCGCCAAATTGCCATGAATCTTGGTTTAGACATGAAAATCGGAGATGTTGAATATCAGGGAGACCTTACAAAAGCAATTTTTTATTATATTGCGGATGATAGGGTTGATTTCAGGGAACTTATAAAAATTTTGGCAGATAGGTTTAAAGTTAGGATTGAAATGCGTCAAATTGGCGCACGTCAAGAGGCAGGACGCATCGGCGGAATAGGTCCCTGCGGACGAGACCTTTGCTGTGCTTCTTTTATCTCTAGTTTTGTTTCTGTTACTACTAATGCCGCACGATACCAAGAAATTTCTCTTAATCTCCAAAAACTTGCAGGGCAGTGCGGAAAACTTAAATGTTGCCTCAATTACGAACTTGACGCTTATGTTGACGCTCAAAAAGATTTTCCTAATACCGCTATTCCATTAGAAACAGCCGAAGGTTATTATTATCATTTTAAAACTGACGTTTTCAAAAGATTGATGTGGTATTCTCAAAACAAAGAAGAAGGTACTGGACTTGTGATGCTTACGGTGGATAAAGTTAAAGAAATCATTGAATTGAACCGTTCAGGAAACAAATCAATGAATCTTAAGGATGAAAATATTCAAACGCAAGAAACCCCCGAAATAGACTACAGAAACGCAGTCGGACAAGAAAGTATTTCACGATTTGACAAAAAAAGTTCAAGAAAAAGAAGGACAAGACCTAATAAAAGAATTGAAAAAAACGATTAAAATTGTTTGTTATTGTTAGCCACGAATTACACGAATTAACACTAATATATTTAAATTGTTAATAAGTTTACCGAAGTTGTTATTGAGTTTACCGAAATATAATCATTTGCTTGTATATCCAAAATATTTATTTTTGTCATGACAACCAACACTTTAGGATTTGATATTCGTAATAGATTGTTTTTCATTGTTTTGTCGATCTTTGTTATGATTTCATGTGGAAATAATGTTATTTATGAGTCTCAGGTCGATTTTGAAAAAGGTTGGCACAAAGATACAAGTGCAATTTTTAACGTATTTATTGACGACACCGTAAAAATAACAGATTTTTTACTCACTTTTAAACATACTGACAACTATCCATACAGAAATTTATGGCTCTTTGTGTCTGTTGATGAACCCGAAAACAACACTCATTTAAAGGACACCCTCGAACTATATATGGCTCATACTCGCGGGGAATGGTTTGGGAAAAAAAAGGGCAAAAATTATTATGTTACAACATATTACAAACATGCTGTTAAGACCGCTTATCGAGGAAATTATAAATTTGAATTTCGTCATGGAATGCGTATTGATATTATTGATGACATCAAAGGAATTGAATTTAAAATAGTTAGCAGATAAAAAATATGGAACAAATAACCTCAAAACCTAAAAAAGGTTTCTTTAATTTTATAGAAAAAACAGGAAATGGATTACCACATCCGGCATTATTATTCGGAATTTTTGCGGTATCAACGCTTTTATTATCCGCCATTGGCTCTCTTTTTGGGTGGCAGAGCATAAATCCTGTTACAGGCGAACAAGTTGAAATAGTAAATTTACTTTCTCGCCAAAATGTACACCGCATAATCCTCGAAATGGTTGATAATTATACAGGTTTTGCTCCGTTAGGTATTGTTATGGTAGCACTTTTAGGATTAGGAGTCGCAGAAACAAGCGGTCTTATTAAAGCCGCTATTAATGCAATGCTTGTTAAAACTCCCGTTAAATACATCACTGTGATGGTACTGTTTACGGGAGTTATTTCAAAAGTTGCCGGCGACTTAGGATATTTGTTGATAATTCCATTGTCGGGTGTTATTTTTCATTCGGTTGGCAGAAATCCAATTTTAGGTTTATCGGTAGCATTTGCGGGAGTCAGTGGTGGTTTTGCAGCGAACTTACTTATTTGCAGTTTAGACCCTTTGCTTGCCGGACTTTCTACCGAAGCCGCTCATATTATCGACCCCGATTATTATGTTTTACCTACTGCAAATTACTATTTTTCAGCAGTTTCTACGTTTTTCATTGTCGGAGTTGGAATGTTAGTTACCGCAAAATGGGTAGCGCCACGATTAGGAAATTATACGGGAGACGTGGAACACGAACCGATACAACAAACAACACCCTTAGAGAAAAAAGGGTTGAAACGAGCAGGGTACGTCTTTTTGATTTGGCTCGCCCTTATTGCAATTGGTTTATTCCCCCAAAATGGTTTTTTAAGAGCCGAAAATGGCAGCATCCTGCATTCGCCTGTACTTGAAGGAATTATCACTTTCTTATTTTTAATAATGGCATCTGCGGGCGCTGTTTACGGTTTTACTGTCGGAAGGTTTAAAAAGCCCGAAGACATTATAAAAGGAATGAATGATAGTTTTAAAACATTATCAACATATCTTGTTTTAGTATTTTTTGCGGCACAATTTGTAGCGTGGTTTCGTTGGAGTAATCTCGGCTTAATGCTCGCAATTAACGGCGCAACCGCTCTCCAAAATGCAAACGTTGGACTGATACCATTAGTTATTCTTTTTGTTACATTTGCCGCATTTTTAAACCTTTTTATGGGTAGTGCATCTGCAAAATGGGCGCTTATTGGGCCTGTTTTTATTCCTATTTTTATGCTTTTGGGCTACTCCCCCGAACTGTCGCAAGTAGTTTATCGTGTTGGCGACAGCGTTACTAACATTATTACCCCAATGATGAGCTTTTTTGCGCTAATTATTGTTTATTATCAAAAATATGATAAAAATGCGGGCATCGGTACAATCATGGCTTGTATGCTCCCCTACTCTATTGCATTTTTCATTGGATGGACAATTTTGCTTGTTAGCTGGATTTTGCTCGGATTACCTTTGGGACCTGGGGTGGTATTGTATTATGGATAATTATTGAATGAGTAAATTATTGAATGAGTAAATGAGTAAATGAGGGAATGAGGGAATGAGTAAATGAGTGAATGAGGGAATGAGTGAATGAGTGAATGAGGGAATGAGGGAATGAGGAAATGAGTGATTGAGGAAATGAGTGATTGAGGAAATGAGTGAATGTGTGAATTAGATAAAAACTGCAAAATGGGTTAAATACATTAATGTTAATTAGTGAAATTCGTGGCTAGAATTATTTATAAAAACTCAATATATTAAATCATTTATAATTTTTTCTTTTTAACGCAAAGTTCGCAAAGATAAGTACGCAAAGAAATTAAAAATAGTGGTTAGTGGTTAAAAAAGAAACATTGTGTCCTTTGTGTATTTCGGAAAACTCAATAACAATTTCAATACGTTCAATATTTCGGTAAACTCAATAACAATTTCAATACGTTCAATAACAAACCAAAAGCTTTCTGTTCCTTTGTGGTTAGATTCTTTTTAGTATTATTTGTTATTTATTTCTTATCACTTAAAGAAAAAAAACAATAAAAAAATTTTTTTAATTAAAAATTAATATTTATCTTTGCGGCGCAAAAATTTGCCCGGATGGCGGAATTGGTAGACGCGCCGGTCTCAAACACCGGTGGGGTTAAACCCGTGCCGGTTCGACCCCGGCTCCGGGTACAGCAATAAATGCTAACCATTTATCATTGAATAGGTTAGCATTTATTTTTAGTAATTTAAGAAAATGAAAGAGTTGTCAAACATACCATCAACCAACAAAGAAGAATATTTGTCAATTCGACAATAACCCTATTATAAAAGAGCGATTTCTTTTTGAATAGTCTGAGCAGCGGTTTGTCGCGATATGCTAACTCTCTTTTGTCGGAGCTATGGTACAACAAAACCCCTGCAATAGTGTGATCAAACTCATCCTTTTCAGGATTTCCAAGCACAATCCACTCATCTGAATAACTTGCTTTGATGTCTTCGATGCTGCGTACTGAATCTGAAATTCTACATTTTTATCTATCATATCTGTTTTCATATTCCAAAACATATATTTAAAATAAAATGCAAAGATAGATGAATTATTTGAATCACAGTCAAAGAATCAATATTTCTTAGTTAGATAGATAGTAAATTTATTAGAGACTTTTATTAACTCACGTACGTCTATTCACAATCCATTTTTTGAAAAATGGGTCGTCTATTTCATAATTTTCTGTTTTTATCAGGATACCTTTTTCGGTTAATCGTTTTAAAGCACTGAACACTGTACTCGTGGCACTCTTGTTTTTAAGCAAAACTGGTGCAGATAACAAATTTGACTGTTCAAAAGCGAGTTCAATCAATACTTTTTTGTCGGTGTTGTTAAAAGTATTCCAAAGCCTTTCAAAATCGTTGTCATGCAAGAGAATAACTTTTTCAACAGTCTCATTTACAATATCTTCTGAATACTCTTTTAGTTCTAACGACATCCATATATGGAATGCTAATTGATGTGTATAATGTGGATGACAACGTGAAAAACTGAGTATATTTTCTGAAATTTCAGTAGAATGTTCAGTTATTTTAGCAAGACGTGACTGCAAAAAAGAAAGCAAATCAGAATGTGAAATTTTTTTCAATGGAAACAATTGTCCGAAATGATAGAACGGCGACTTTTTATTTTCAAAAATTTGTTTCATCAACGATTCGGAACTTCCCATAAAAACATAATTTATATTATTATGAAACTGAATAACAGAACGTAATCGCTTGTCAAGCGATTTTTCTATCATTATCAAATCTTGAAATTCATCAAACACTACGACAGGTTTTTGTTTTTCTGCGCCAAGTTTCTCTATTAAATTCAGCACATCTTCTAAGTATATAAAACTATTTACATGCGGCTGAAAACTAACCTCAACGTTGTTTGTAGATGGGTCAAGCGACAGTGTTGGAACTATCCGAAAATTGCGAAGCATAAATTTCAGTTTTTCAAAATGATATTTTTTGAACAATTGTTTCAGTAGTTGACTTGCAAAATCGTCTGTATTTGTGATCAGTTGTAAGTCTAACCACAAAACGTGTCTGCCGGCGTTTGCAACAACTTTATTCACTAAACTCGTTTTTCCAAACCGCCGTGGTGCAATCAAAATCACATGATTAGTGCTTGATATAATTTGAGATAACTTTTCGAATTCCTCCTCCCTATCTGTAAAATAATCACCAGATACTACCGAGCCAAATTTGAATGGATTTTCCATATCTAACTAATATTTAAATATTTACTATTGCGAAAAAATTCGCAACGAAATTTTTCGCAGTGAAATTTTTCGCAAAGATATGGCTTTTTTTGTAATTTCCAAAAATAATTATTGTTATTGCGAAATTTTTCGCAGCGAAACTTTTCGCAGCGAAATTTTCCGCAATCGGTTTTTTATTATGTAATTATGATTATATTAAGGAGTTAAACACATTCATAGACTTCAATTGCGTTCTCAAGTTTGCGACTTTGCGTTAAAAAAATAAAAAATATTATGAATAATGTGGGCTTAAAATAAATTGTATCCTTCCATAGTAAAAAATTATTTTTTCATTTCATCTACTTGAAATTCCGAAAATTTCATCTAATTTTGCACAAATTTTTATTATATGGCTCAAAAAGATTTTACCAATAAATTAATACTCGGCGATAATCTCGCAGTTTTGCAATCAATACCAGATAAATCAGTTGATTTGATTTATCTTGACCCTCCATTTTTCAGCAATCGAACCTACGAGGTAATATGGGGCGATGACGGCGAAAAACGCAGTTTTGAAGACCGTTTTGCAGGCGGAATAGACCACTATATAAGTTGGTTAAAAATCCGTGTGCGCCAAATGCACCGCATTCTGAAAGATACAGGCTCTATTTTTCTGCATTGCGACTGGCACGCAAACGCTTATATCAAAGTTGATATTTTGGATAAAATTTTTAGAGGTAACTTAATAAATGAGTTTATTTGGAAAAGAAGTTTCAACCGTTCTAGTATTTCAAAAGCTGCGAGAAAAAATTACGATACAATTTTTTTCTATTCAAAATCGAAAAATTACACTTTTAATCAAGTGTTTACAGAATTGTCAGAGGTTTCAAAAAAGATATACAAAAATCAAGATGAAAGGGGACTATATCGTATGGTTCCATTGCTGGTAAGTGGTAAAAGAAATGGCGAAACAGGTAAAATTTGGCGAAACGTTGACCCAAACAAACAAGGTCAAGAGGGAATGCATTGGGTAACTACCCCTCATAAACTTGATGAGTATGAAAGACAGGGTTTAGTCTATTTTCCACCGAAAGGAGTAACTCCACAACTAAAATATTATTTAGAGCAAAGTCCGGGAGTACCTATCAGTGAAATTTGGGATGATATTCAATTAGTTCAAGGTAACGAACGCATAGGCTACCCCACTCAAAAACCTGAAGCACTTTTACAAAGAATTATTGAATGTGCCACAAACGAGGGCGACGTTGTTCTTGACCCATTTGTTGGCGGTGGAACTACCATTGCTGTTGCCGACAAAATGAAAAGAAAATGGATAGGAATAGATCAATCTGTAATGGCTATCAAGGTTTCCGATTTGCGTATGCAAAAAAGACAAGACGATTTGTTCGAAAAAAAACAGCCTTATGAGGTAATTTTGCCAACATTCGATTTTAAAAAGTTACAAGCAAAAGACGGAAAAGAATTTGAAATATGGATTATAGATAAATTCGGCGGTGTTCCGAATGAAAAAGGCGGAAAAGACGGAGGTATTGACGGACATACACAATATGGTACGCCAATTCAAGTAAAAAAATGGAAAAAGCTTGTCGGTCGCGATACTCTTGATGCTTTTCTTACGGCAATAAAAAATGACGACAACTATCTGTTTGAGAAAAACAAAAAAGAAGGGCAAATTTGCGGTTTTATTATTGCTTTCGACTTTTCAAAAGATATTATCAACGCCGTTTCAAAATTACGAAATAAGGAAGATATTATTATTGAACTAAAATACATTCGCGACATTATTCCTTATGAAAATCCCCCGGAAGTTACGTTATCGGCAGAAGAATTGGAAAATTTGAAATACAAATTTGAAGCAAAAACCAAAAGTAAAACAGGAGTTGATTTCTTTTCGTGGGACTTGTCGCACAATGAAATAGAGTTTAAGGCAGATGTTGTGATGGACAAAAAAGGTATACAGGAAAAGAAATTTACGGAAGGCGAACATCATATTGCCGTACAAGCCGTTGATAAAAAGGGATTAAGCGGAACAGATAAAATAAAAATTGATGTGAAACAGAGAAAAGAAAGTAAATGAAAAACACAAACTCATTTATATACTTACTTGTTATGCGTCATTTTTGGGGGAAGGCAGGAAAGAAATTATTAAACTAAAAAAAATGCAAAAAACAAAAACTTTATGAAGAAAATATTGTTAATTGTACTATTATTAAGCATTACTATTTGTTTTAATAATCTAATGGCACAAAAAGACACATTGAAAAATGAAGTTGCAGACTTTGGATTTATGTTTTTTCCTATTGAATTTCCGTCTATTGAAAACGATGCACTAAATGAACAATTACAAGCTTTCGGATTTCCATCAGCAAATTACCCTAAAGCATGTATTGGTGTTGGATGGCAAGCATCTTATAATAGATATATAGCTACATTTTCGTTTAACCAAACAACAAAAAGAAATGTGCAAAGTGATTATTTGTCAAAGACATCATATCGTTCATTTTCATTGAATATTGGTTATGACTTGTTAAAATATCCATACTTTTCAATATATCCATATGCAGGGTACAAAAGTGGCAGATTAAATTATTTATGTAGAGATGCATTAACAAGTGAATCTTCTTTTGACAATTACTTCAAAACAGATTTAAAATACAAGGAAATAACAAATTTCAGAAGTCACATAGACTTAGGAATGGGTTTTTCATGTCAGACCAATGGAGCTATGATTAATTTTAGATTTGGCTATTTGTTTCCTTTAGAAAAAGTTCGTTGGAAAATGAATGATAATCAGATGGAGTTAACCAATTCGCCATCAATATATTACAACTATTACTTTTCCATAATAGTGGGTATGGGATATATGGATGTGCATTAGAATCCTAAAAAAACAGAACTCTGATGAACATAAATAAAAAAGAGACTAACGCACAACTTACTGTGTGGCACAAGCGGGCGAGATCGCAGTGGACAACACCGTGAAAAATTGATAGTTATACAAAATATTAATAGTCTGAGAGGACATATAAAAATTTAAATAAATATGAATAAATTAAATGAAATGAAAGAGAATAAAAGAACTGCAAGAATTGCTGGGTTTTGGTATTTAGTGTTAGCCATTGGCGCAGGATATACTTGGTTCTACATTAATAAAACTTTTGTGCCTGAAAATGCCCTTTTAACAGTTCAAAATATTCTTGCGTCAGAAACACAATATGTTGTTACAATTCTTTTTAGCATTGTTGGACAAATAGGGTTTATGTTTTTGGCTCTGACATTGTACCGTCTGTTTAAAAACGTCAATCAAACACAAGCAAGATTATTGCTTACATTGGTATCAATTTCGATAGCCATCTCGTTTGTAAATATCATTTTTCAAACAGGTGCGTTGGTATTTCTGAATAGAGCAAATTATTTTACTGCATTTTCGACCGAACAAATCTATGAATTAACAACCATGTTTTTACATTTGAATATTTTCGGCGTATATGTTGTAACTATATTTTGGGGCTTGTGGCTTTTCCCATTTGCTTATCTTGTGTATAAATCGAATTTCTTTCCGAAAATTATTGCGTACTTACTTGTGTTTTCGGGAATATGTTATATGCTTGCCAGTTTAAGTTTTATAATCAGTCCGGAAATTCATAAAACATTGGAAAGTTATTTAAGTTTACCACAAGCCCTTGGCGAAGTAACTGTTTTATTGTGGTTGCTGATAAAAGGCGTTTCAACGCCAAAGGAAGTCTGTTAGCCTTTAAAATTTATGTTTATGGCAAAAAAGGATAAAATTATAGTTAAAGGAACTGAGATAACAATCATTTCTGATAATAAAAATGATTATATCTCGCTTACCGATATGGCGGGTTACAAAGACGAATTGGAGGCAAGAGTTGTGGTTTCCAATTGGATGAGTACGCACTTTACACTTGATTTCTTGGGAATTTGGGAACAAATCTACAACCCCAATTTTAACCGTATGGAATTCCATACGTTGTATATTATTTATTTTTTATCACTTACTTAACTTGTATTATTCATAAGAAATAAAAATATCTTTTAACCACAAAAGAACACAAAAAATAACTGAAAACTGAAAACTATTAATGCGTTCTCAATTTTGCGCCTTTGCGTTAAAATAAATAATAAAAACCTTATTTTTACCTTTATTTTTTTAACAAAACAACCTTAATAGAAGTAATTCGTGGCAAAAAATAAACAGATGAAATGGGTATTTTTAATGATATTGTTGGCAACAGTTTCAGTAACAGCGCAAGTTGACGCGCAAATAGAACAAACTGAAACAGTAGATACAATAAACGTTGTAAAAAAAAATGCCTTTAGACGTATTTTTAGCAACATAAAGAATAGTACTCATTCTATTGATTCTGCACTTCAAAAAAAACAGATTCCTGAAGAAAAAAATGTACAATCGCGAGAATATCATGCTCCATCTGCGGAATTCGCGGGCAACGAAGATAGTTTGCAAATAATTATCCGTAATGATAGTATTTATGATTTTAAGCCATCGTCAAGGTTGTTGCGCGAAGCGAAGAGTGCTGTTGTTGTTGCTCCCCGAAAAGAAAAAGTTGATACTTTAAATACTATTGTGCCCGAAAGTTTATACAGCGATGTTGATGGTTTGACTATCAGAACGATACGCATTGTGCAACTAAAACCTTTTGGTGCTTCTGTAAAAGAGAATGTTACGAACACACCCAAACCTGCAGGCAAAGCCGCTAATGCCGTTCATATTGACACTCGCGAATATATTGTCAGAAATATGCTTTTATTTCGAGAGGGCGACACAGCAGATGGTTTCAATTTGGCACATTCAGAGCGGCACCTGCGCAGTTTTAGGTATATCAACGATGCCCGCATTATTGCCGTTCCTGTTTCTGACAGCGAGGCAGATGTTACAGTGATTGTGCAGGATGCATTTCCCTATTCGGCAAATGTCAATACCAATCTTGTGTCTAACGGTTATTTTTCGGTAACAAACCGCAATATCGCCGGTTTAGGTCTTGAAATGGAGGCAGGCACTTATTTAGATACGCAAAAAGATAATTTGATGGGTTACAGAGCAATTTTGCGCTCATCGAATATAGGGCGCACGTTTACAACGTTTCAAGCGGAATATTTAGATAGATATGAAAATCAACGTTATGGTTTCAGTATGCAGCGTGATTTTTACTCGCCAACCACGAAATACGCAGGACATCTGATTTTTTATGATATGAGAACGACAACGCTCTACCATCCTACCGCCACCGAAAATCACCAACCAACCATATTTTCAATCAGATACAATCTTTGGGACGCATGGCTTGGACGTTCCTTCGAGGTTATTGACAAACAATCAAAAGATTACAGAAAAATGAACTTAACTGCATCGTTTCGTGCGCAACGCCTCGAATTTTCCGACAGACCCGAATTTTCAGAAGATAGATTTTACAGATTTCAAAGTCGAACAACTTACCTTGCATCATTGTCGTGGTCACAGCAAATGTTCTATAAAACCTCAATGTTATACAATTTCGGTCGCACAGAAGATATTCCTTATGGCGAAATAATGACAGTAGTAGGCGGACGCGAAATTAACGAAAAATATTTGCGAACATATCTTGGCATGGACTTTGCAACCGGTTATTTTGTCCCAAACTTCGGGTATATAATGGGCTCTTTTGCCTTCGGTACATTTTTTCGCAATAAAGCAGAACAGGGCATCATCGACTTCCAAACGAAATACATAACAAACATGCTCACAATCAGAAAATACCAAGTGCGCACGTTTATCAGCGGACGTTATACCGGACAACTATTTGACCATTTAGACGACCGTTTTATTATCAGCGGTGAGCACGGAATTCCTGCGTTCCGCAATGATACCGCGCTTGGTAGGCATCGCTTAATTGTGTCGCTTGAACAATGTATATTTACGCCGTTAAATATTTATGATTTTCGTTTTGTAGTATATGGTTTTGCCCATCTCGGATGGTTAGACGATTACAATAATCCTATCATTTTTAGTACAATGTATTCATCATTTGGACTTGGTTTGCGAATTAGGAATAATCGACTGGCTTTTAAAACTATACAAATAGAATTTGCATATTTTCATAATGCTACCAAACCGCATCATTTTAAGTTTTCAAACGAAGATATACTACGACCACGCGAATTCCGCCCTGCTGCGCCAGAAGTATTGCTGGGATATTAAAATTCAGAACTCCTGAATATCAAATATTTACAGAAATGAATAAAAGAAATCTGGCTATTCGCGCGGTCGTAAGGGTACGCCCCTACTCGGGGTTATCTAGGTATAAAATAACAAAAAAAAGCCCCGACCATTCGGGGCTTTTAATTAATTATTTATTAACAAATTAACAAATGAAAACTCTAAAAATATTACAATTAAGAGAGTATTTTATCTAACAACCTTTACAGTTTCAGTTGTTTTTCCAATAAATTGAATCGTATAAATACCTCTGCTCATTACATTTGCAGGTATTGAAAGCTGACCAGATTTAGGTAGTTGATATGTTGCAACAACCTGACCTGATAAGTTATATACAACTGCTTTGTTGAAATCAGCAGGATATGAAAGTTCTAAACCGTTGGGTGTTGTAGCTACGATGGGGCTATTAAGTTTTTGGGAGGAAATGTAGGATACATCACCTTGGATAACTCTAACAGTAACACTCGCTCCAATTGTTTTGAAAACTAAATAAGCTTGACGACCTGCTAACTCTTGGGGTAGAGAACTTACAGTAATTGTTGCGTCACTATACCAATTTACTGAACCAAAGTCATCAACAAAACTAATGTTTGTAATCCAATTGGGCAAATCGCTTTCCAATTCCACAACATTATAGTAAGGAATCAAGCGGAAAGTATAGTTGCCTCCTCCTTCGGATACATTTAATACCTTATCAGGCAACGAGGGAACACCTACGTAAGAATACATTCCGTTAACCAAATAAACGTACATCGAATTTCTCATTCTAGCGTAGATATCTCCTTGTTGAGCCCTAAGTTGATAGCTAAAATTCTTAGTATCTGGACGGTCGAAACGTTCACAACGAATACACACATTAACACCCGGTACATTATATCCCGAAAATACAACGGCTATTCCATGGTCAACTTCTAAATAATCAATAGGAGTTTCAAAACCCCACTCGTCAATAATGAACATATTTCTGAACCTTATCATTCCGTAGTTTTCCCCCAAAATTACATTATTTGATAATGTCCTAGCAGCGGCTAATAAGTTATCGCCTAAGACAAGGTCGCCATTTTCATCAAAATCATAATCATAAATTTCTATTTTAAATGTCGTGCCACTTGGAGCCATGAAATCACTATTGATCCAAAAATCTATACCTTCGAAATAAAGAGTAGACAGAGGCTTTTCAAAAATATGAATCAAAGCGTTACTCTGTCCTCCTGATCCATAAATCCATTCTCCTTGTTCTCCTGAGTAATAACAGGTCGAAGAAAATATTCTATTAGCGTTTGTCAAATTATAATTTCTACCTCCCGAAGATGAAGAACCACCGCCTGCCCTTATGATAGAAATTCTATCTACACCTTCTTCAGTGTTTAATTGGAATGATCCATATTTTCCAGTTGGGGTTTCAGCCTCAAGCAAAGGAAATGAAAACTCTTTCATATTTTCAACAGGCATAGAAAGATGAATATCATTGGAAGTCATATAGGGAGCATATTGGGGGATATCATTTATACGCTCCAAAAATTCATTGACTGTCCATGTATAAGTTGCATCTTCTGAATAGAATAAATTCTCCCAATGCCATGTATAAAATGCTGAATTCACAGCTATATTATCAACCCAACCCCATGTATCTCCGTCATCAGAGTATGCAAAATAGAGGGTGCCTTCAGGTGCCAAATATCTTGGTTGGACAGGTTTATCCACGTCATATATCACACCCGGCAAAAGAATTCCGTTCCAATAGCCTTGTCCCTGTGAACCTCCTGTTTGAGCTTGTGAACCATAGCCTTTTAGAAAAGTAATATTCCCTCCTGGGGTATTCACATAAGCTTCAATAATACCGTCACTAGTAAAATCGGTACCATCATAACCCATCAACCATACGGGACCCCCAGAAGGATGAGTTTCATCCCACATATCTTGACCTTCAGGAAATCTTAATGTATTTTCGACTAAATCTGCATATACCTCAATATTCTGCGGATTGAAGTTACCATAGATATCTTGTTCTAAGCGCTGAGGCATTAGGTCTGAGAACCAGAATCTGTTTGGGTTGCTTTCATCGGCTCTAATAGTTACTGTCCATTGTCTTAGATCCCAAAAATAACATGTTGCAATAGCATACAATTCTCCAACAAAAAACGGATCGGCAGTAGATACATTTTTTGGTTTAAGAGTCAGTGTAGTGAATGCATTTTCAATTTTTGTTGGAAATGCATTATTCCCGGATGAAAGCCGCGGAGCTACGTCAATGGCTTTATCCTTCGTATTTTTCTCCTCAATTACAATTTGTGAATCAATTGTTTTGAGCCCTTGTGTTTGAGCAGCTACAAATGATATTAATAATAAATTAGCCGCAATAAAAAATAATGATTTTTTAAACATAAATAAATATATTAGATTAAACAATTAAAATTATCTGGTTATTAACATAAAATTATCTGGATTTTCAATATCTGTAAATTTGATATTTAGTACTTCGAATGGTTCCATAAATTCAACTTTATAGGTACCCGGTAAAATTCTTAAAAAATCCTTTATTGATATAACATTTGAATAAAAAAGCCAAGCATTATTATCCATGTCAGGATTAAGAGGATCATCATTATTTAATATGTCACCATTAAAATTTAGAATTTGAACCGTATATTCGTCAATAAACATCATCGGGATTTTAATTAATCCAACTCTGGTTGAGGCACTTAGTGAAACAGCAGTAGACTTTTCAAAGATTCCACCAAAACCTAAACTATTCAATCTAATGCCTCCGCTAAAATAATTTGGGAATTCGGCTTCCATAGCTTCAAAGGCTATTAAAAACTTTCCTCCCATTTTATCTTTTTCTGCCAAATAATTAGTTCCTGACGTTATCAGATGATCAGCAGGCTCTGGATCCGTTATCCAAATATCTTCATTTTCCTTGCAAATTAACAAATCTTTCGTTTCATTAAGTACGAAACTTTGCATTGTTATGCCTTCATATAGTAATGGTTGATTTAATCTAATTCCATAATCAGTAAGAATAAAAGGAATATTAAATTTATCAAAAACTTCATCTCCTCCTTTGGGAAGTGCCTCAAATACCGAACTAGGTCCTTTGCTTAAAAATAACAATATTTCATTTTTAAACCTTAGTACTGGTGTAGAAGCATCATTAAACAAAAGGTTTTGCATCTCTCTTATTAAATCATAATGCTCTTGCCAGGTTCTATCTGATGGAATCCTCCTTAAATAAGAATATGTGCCACGTTTTTTTCCTTTTAATTTTATTACATCGTTACTATATTCAATAATATTAAATTCATAATCACCTTCTTGCCCTTTTCCATCTATTGGATTAGAAGTATCCGGAGCTGAAAACCAATGAAAGGAGCCTTGTTCACTTCTTGCACCTCTTGTATTAAAAGTTAACAAAGGACCATTAGATTCAATCACGTCAAAAGCGCAACTATCCGCTCTAACTTGACCACTGATATCAATAAAAGCCATCTTTACTTCTGTGGTTTTTAAGAATTTCATAACAAAAATATAACCTTTGGAGTCGGTTCTCGGAAAATATTCAAAAGACCATCCATTTTCTGCGTTGATTAACGCATCCGTTGCGCCTTTAATAAAAGTATCCATCCGTTGTGAAGCACTTTCATCAAAGAAATTTTTTTCTTCAAAAAGACAGGAATTTAAAATAATTGTTAATATTCCTATTACGATTAAAAATTTATTCTTTTTCATCTTTTTATTCATTAAAAATTTATTCGAGTCCATATTCTATTAATAAATCAGTTACAAAATCTGAATCCACGGAGTTATTTCTATTATGTACCGCTTCACGTAATTCATCTATATCAATGTTCCATACATCTTTATACCACTTTCTTGCAATTTCTAACTTTTCTAGAATAATCGCTTTACCATCCTCTCCGTCCCAGGTTGGACCCACACCCCATGTAGCCCAATCATCAACAACTTGGTCATAAAACCATTTAGGCCACGTAATATAACAAGAAACCGTTTCGGCTATATCTTCTGCTACTGAAGATCCTGCATAAGGAGATATAAAACCTAAACAAGCAGCATCAATCCGAGTTCGGGTTTGCCATTCAATAATATAATGTTCAGAAGAAATTAAATTAAATTCTTTTGGAAATGTTTTATTTTGACATAAAATGTGAACAAACTCGTGATGCATTGTATGAAAATATTGTTCTAAATTTTCTTGATCATTTTCATTGAGATCATTCACTTTTGTTAAAGTTACTTTAACACCTCCTTCGGCAAAACCCAAAACTTCTGTCCCGCTACTGGGATTATATTGCGCACTGCCTATGAGGTGAATTATCCGAGGACTATTTTCTTTCAGAAAAGCAGAATCAACAACGTCGAGAAAAGCATCATACCATAGGTATTTTATCAAGACTGCCAATTTTTTAGAATTTATAAATGTTGCGGGTATTACATTATATGTCATATTTGAACCCACATCCGACATTTTATAAATATAATGCATATTGTAAGGTTTACGAAAATTTTCTACCAAAAAGTAGTCTAAATTATATGTAAAAAAGTCTTCATTTAATTCAGGTACTTCGGTATCAAAAATTGATTCACCTAACTCATCTTCCCTGCATGAAACGAATAAACACGCAACTATCAGGGTAATTACAATAAATCTATTTATTTTCATATTCATATTTGATAAAATTTAAAAATTATTTTATTTGTATATCTTGTTTGTAAGTAATTGTCTTAGTTTCAGGCTCCCTCGGATTTTTGTCTAATCCGGCTGCGATAACATCGGCAGGAATCTGCACAGCTCTTCGTGGGTCGTTCCATGTCAAATGTTCAACTCTATCTTTTCCTATATGATGTGTTATTTCGATGCCGTAACGCTTGATATCAAAAAAACGCATGCCGTTATGAATGGTCTCAACCCGCCTGTAAAGTAAAACACAACGTACATAGTTTAAGATGTCATCTTTAACAACCCAAGAAGGTGACATCTTTTCTGTATTCAACTCTTTATATCTTTCACCATACACATTCTTTAAAGTTGGAAAATCTTGTGAAATTTCAGTAACAGTAACAAAATAACTATCTAAAAGATTTTCGGTTACAATTATGTCTCTTGGATTTCTTGAAGTTTCATATAAACTAAAATCTTCCAAAACATCGTCAAGGGTATACTTTTCAGAATAAATTTTTGCTTCGGCACGGCACAATAGAGTTTCTTCGTTTGAAAATTCAACTCTAACAGTATGGGGATATCCTATTCCGGCAACTTTATCGGAATATTCAAAAAATTCTCTTCCCGCTCCCATAAAGAAAGAGCCATAATCTTGTTGTCCACGATAAAATAATTTACCATTAAAACATTGTGTTAAACTTCCTGTAGGTCCTCCGCCTTGGGCACCGAGTGAACCAGAATAAGCATCTCTTGAGCAGCCGTATCTATCTCCAAAAATTCTATATAACAAGGAGTAGCATGGAAACATCAATAAATTGTTTGGAGACTTTTCATTAATAAACCATAATCCATGTGATTCTTGTGTTGGTAAAGAAGCTCTCCAATCTCTAAAAATAGGATTATTTCCTAATACGATATCAGCATGTTCAATAACTTTATCCCATTTTCTATAAAATAGAAAAAAACGAGCCGCAAAAGCGTGAGCTGCCTTGGTATTAAAATGATACTTAGGTATAAGATAATGGGCATCACTAATTAAATTAATGCCAGCTTCGATGTCTTTTTCAATTTTTTGGTAAACGTCAGGTACTGTACTTCTTTCATATTTTACTTGAACAATTTTTTCAGGTTCAGTAACGTATGGTATTCCCATATCTACTTGTGAGTCATCTTTGTAAGCCATCGAAAATATGTTCACCAAAATAAAATGATGGTATGCTCTTGATATGTAAGCCTCACCTTTTTGAGAGCTTAAATCAAGAGTACTGTCTTCAGCTAGTAATCTATCAATTGCTTCAAGAGCATGATTACAGACTGCAATCGCATAATAACATTGCTCCCAAAGTCGATCCACACTATCATAAAATGAGGTTGTCAGAACATGCTCCCATGCAAACATTTCGTCATGCATTCGGTCGTAAGCGCCCAAATTATAATACGTTCCGTCATCTAGTTTCGGTGATGTATTATCTATCATATTATCGCTCATTAATTCTCCAAGTATTGCATAGCTACAATTACTATAAGCACTAACCAAGAGTTCTGAAATATCTCGTGGACTTCTTAATTCCATCCTTTGGTCGGGTGTGTGACTCAAAAAATCGTCACACGAACAAAAAGTTATTAACGAAATTCCTAAAAATAAAAAAAATTTTTTCATATTATTTTCTCCTTATTTAATTATATTCCTAATTTTATTGTAAAAGTAAATTGTTTAGGCATTGGCATAGCAACACCACCACTTTGCATAAATTCTGGGTCTTGCCCATTTAATTTTTTATCTGCATAAATCAAAAATAAGTTCAAAGCTTGAAACCTCAGCTCTAAGTTTCCAATTCCCATTGCATCTACCACATTTTTTCCAAATTCGTAAGATAATGAAATTTCTTTCATGCGTATAAATCCACCGTCTGCTGCCCTCACAGTTGAATAATTGTATGCATTGTATGCATAATTTAAATATTCGTAATTTTGTCTGTAATTTTGATACTGACGGCGACTTGCTATTACGGGTATATCTGTAAATGCTTCATCACCGGGTACAACCCAACGATTTTTAAACTCTTTTGGAAGAGCAGTATTATCGGAATAAATGGCACGGAACACTGGATCTAATCGTACTTTATTCCCAAAAGAATAGGTAATAAATGTATTTAACCTAAAATTTTTGTATTTAAATATATTACCGAGTCCGCCTGTAATTGTCGGGTCTGTTGGACCTTCATAAACTAAGTGTTTACGATTTTGCGAATCTTGAAACCAAATATCTGCAACGGTAGGCTCATTTTTTTCATTTATAAAAGTTGGTAATCCTTCGTCATTTAAACCTTGAAAATTCATTGAGAATAATGCTCTAACAGGATAACCTTCTAAAGCATATCCATTACCGGTAATCAAATTTATTACTTGAGAACGGGTGGCAAGTCTTGTTATTTTGTTTTTTGCCAAAGAAAATGTATAGTCGGTTGTCCAAGTAAATGAAGGAGTAACAATATTTTGTGTAGAAAGTGTTGCCTCAAATCCATAAGATTCCATATCAGCAACGTTTGCCCATTTTCCAGTAAAACCCCCTGCACCCTGTGTATATGTGTAACCTATTAAATCAAAATTATCACGTTTATAAACATCCATAATTAAATTAATTCTGTTTTTCAAAAATCCAACTTCAGTACCGATATTTAATTCATGCTTTTTTTCATAAGTTAATTCTGAGTTTCCTAAAAATTCCAATTCAATCCCTACTTCATACAGTTCAACTAATGGTCGCCAGGGAGTATGTGCTCTAAAAATTGGTTCAGCATTGGAAACATCCCCAGGGCCTCTATCTCCTGTAAGTGAATAGGAAACTTTAAATGTAAGATGTGAAAGCATTTGGTCGGGTGTTCTAAAAAACCAATACTCTTCATGCAAATTCCAGGCACCTGAAATATTATAAGTTGGCAACCATCGTGATTGACGCGATTTACCTAATCTGTTAGTACCTTCATATCTACCCGTCAAATTTATAATATATCTGCTTTTGTATGAATAAGTTGCCATAGCAAAAGTTGCAAAACTTCTTCCCCAAGTCCATGAATTAGAAAAATATAGATGATTTTCAATTACTTGTTGTTCAAACGCTTTCGGATTTAATAGTGGTGGTGTTCCCTCGTTCCAGCCCCAACCCTCAAAACGGGTGAAGCTTCTATCAGTGATATTAGACTCAGCACCTGCAAAAAGTTGTATTATATGCTGATCCTCTTCTCCAAAAGAAGTGTTATAATTGCCTGAGCCTCTAAAATCTGCCTGCACAATAGAACGGTCTGAGCGAAAATATATACCACCTTTTGGTAAAATTGTTTCTGGTAATGCATTATTATCATAAGGATCAGTATAAAGATATGGGTTTGCGTCTCTAATAGTTGCATTTTCTGGATCAATTCCCGCTCTGTATGCTCTTGCTTGATTTGAACGTTCTGTAACAAAATGTTCTTGAGATATTTTTTGATATCTCACTGCTGCTAAACCATTAACTTCTAAACCTTTAAAAAGTTTCCAACCCAATTCTCCCTGGAATTTCATATCTGCAATTTCCGAATCAATGTAATTATTTTTCAATTCTTCAAAAATATTAAATTCTGCATAATTTCTAATATATCTCCCATCCGGGTCAAGCGTTCTTGATGTGTTCAATGCAAAACTAAACGGGTTTATATCGAAACTTCGTTTCACTTCTCCACTAACAACATCAGTTTCGCGTCCTAATGTTCCGGGTGCCTGCTGTTTTCTGTAAGATGCATTTGATAATAAAGATAAAGTTATTTTCTTGGAAATGTCGAAAGAAGCATTAGAATTTGCAGTAAATCGTTGGACAGAATTTGCTTCAGTCCAACCTGGATCTAGCATTACAGAAACTGAAGAATAAAAACGTGCTTTTTCTGTGCCACCAGTAATACTTACCGCATGATTTTGCATAATAGTGTTTCTAAATAATAAATCAAACCAATCGGTATTTCTCATTTCTGCTTCTCTTAGATATGCGTTCTTTGCCGCTTCAGTATTTTCCATTCCAAATAATCCTGTATTGGGATCATAATAATTTATCGCTCTATACATTGCTCCATAAATTCCGGAACTTGTATTGTTTACTAGATGTTCAAATTCTAACCATCCTTTTTGTTCCATTTCTTTATAAATCCCCATCTGTTCTTGAGAATTCGTAATGTTAAATTCATTATAATTTGGTTTAAGCCTTGTGGTAAACTCACCTGTATAATTGATCCGGTTATAACCTGCTTTTCCTTTCTTTGTAGTAATAACCACAACACCTGCCATTGCTCTTGCACCATATATAGATGTTGCAGAGCCGTCTTTTAAAATCTGAAAACTCTCAACATCATCCGCATTTAGTCCAGCGATTGCCGATGAAATAAGTGTAGTAGCATCTCCTGATGATAGCTGGTCTGCCGAGATTTCTACTGCATCTTCTAAAATAACGCCATCAACAACCCAGAGGGGTCTTGAACTTCCATAGATGGAGGTAGCTCCGCGCACTCTAATTTTAGGTGCTGTTCCGAATGTTCCTGAAACGTTTTGAACAGAAACTCCTGCGGAACGTCCTTCTAATGCGCGGCTCACATCGGCGACACCATCTAATCGTGCTTTATCTGCATCGATGCGGTCGGTGGCACCTGTAAATAATCGTTTATCCATACGTACCATTCCGGTAACAACTACTTCATCCAACTGTTTTGAGTCGGAGGCAAGTGTTACGTTCATTACTTCTCGGGCTTGATACTCTTTTGTCTCAAATCCGAGTGATTTAAATACCAATATTCTGGCATCAGCAGGTATGTTCAACGTGAAATTACCATCTATATCTGTGGCAGTCCCTATTGTCGTACCTTTTACCAATACATTGGCTCCAATTATAGGCTCGCCGTTTTCTTCTTTAACGGACCCTTTGATGGTTCTTGTCTGTGCGGATAAGACCCCCATAGACAAAAACATTAAAAATAGTAAAACTTTAAATTTCATATTTATTTCAATAATTTTTTTTGTATTAAAATTTTTTGCAAAGAAAATAATTGTTTTTTTAATTTCCAAATAAAAAATGTTAATTTTTTAATTTTTTTTTAATTTTTTTTTTATAAAAATTTTTATTAAATCGTATATTGCTTATAATTAAACTATTAGACATTTCAACAAAAAATATTTTTTTTTATTTTTTTTCAAATTCTTTGAAAATTTTTTTTTGGAATATCAAAAGTGAAATTATTCCAATCGTAATCGCCGAATCTGCAATGTTAAATACGGGGCGAAAGAATATAAAATTATTTCCCCCATATCCAAATGGAACCCAATCGGGGAATCTGCCTTTAATAATAGGGAAATAGAACATGTCGACCACGCACCCTTGCATAAATGATGCATATCCGTCTGTTGAAAACTGCGATATTCCTGAATAGCCCATATATCCACCAAGTTCGGGGTTGTATGTTGTTCCTGTATCAAAGAGTAAACCGTAAAAAGTGCTATCAATGATATTGCCGAGAGCACCCGTAAATATAAGGCTAATGCAGATGAGGAGTCCTATTTTAGTATCTTCTTTTTTTGAGATTTTAAAAAGGTACCATCCAATTCCAAATACTGCCAAAATTCTGAAAATGCTTAGAAAAAGTTTTCCTGCTTTTCCGCCAAATTTCCAACCGAACGCCATCCCCGGATTTTCCACAAAATGAATTATAAACCAATCGAAAACTCGGTATTCTTCGCCGAGCATCATATTAGTTTTAATCCAAATTTTTAATATTTGGTCAATGCAAAGTAAACTAACGATGATTAAAATCGATTTAAGGATTTTACTCATTTTTTTTATTTAGGCTGTTTTTTGCATCAATGCACAAAGTAGCGTGTGGTACTGCCCTTAATCGTTCTTTGGGAATAAGTTTTCCTGTTTCACGGCAAATACCATAAGTATTGTTTTCGATGCGTTGTAATGCCGCTTGTAAATGCAAAATAAATTTTTGCTGGCGCTGTGCTAATTTTCCAGCTTCTTCTTTGGATAGCACCGACGCTCCTTCTTCTAATACTTTGTAATTAGGAGAAGTGTCTTGTATATCGTTTCCATCTTCGTGTGTAATTGAGTTTTTGAGCAGGTCGTAATCACTTTTTGCCTTCTCTAATTTTGCAAGGATGAGTTCTTTAAACTCCTGCAACTCCTCATCGCTGTATTTGGTAATTTCTGTCATGAAATAGTAATATTTTATATGGTTATCAAATTTTTTCTATTGCTATAAAAATGGAAATATTTTCATCAAATTCTATTTCTAAACCATTGTCAATTTTATCGACAAGCAAAAGTTCACTTGTAAGTGTTTGTGAGCAAATATATTCTTTATGTTTTTCGATGGCACTATTAGTTGCATTGTGCCGTGTAATTTTGAGCCTTATTTTATCAACAACATCGAGTCCTGAATCTTTTCTCAAATTTTGAATTTTGTTTATTAATTCGCGCGCAATTCCTTCTTCTTTTAAATCTTCTGTTATTGTAACGTCCAATGCCACAGTTAGTTTGCCTTCGTTGGAGGCTAACATACCGGGTATGTCTTCGCTTGTAATTTCAACGTCTTCCAAAGAGATTTCAATATTTTGGTCTTCTTTCCTTATATATATGCTTTTTTCATTTTCTAATTTTCGAATATCATCCGCTGAAAAATTATTAATTGTAGCGGCAATTTCTTTCATTATTTTTCCATATTTGGGACCTAATGTTTTGAAATTTGGTTTAATTTTTTTGGTAAGAATTCCGCTGTCGTCTGTAACATATTGCAGTTCTTTAACGTTCACTTCGGTAAGTATCAGATTCTTAACTGCATCAATCTGCTGTTTGAAATTTTCATCCAAAATTGGTAACATAATTTTTTGAAGTGGCTGACGCACTTTAATCGCAATTTTACGTCTTAACGACAAAACCATTGAGGAAATTTTTTGTGCATATTCCATTTGTAGTTCGAGTTCGGAATTTATGTATTCCTCGGTATGTTTGGGCATTATGTCGTGATGAACAGATTTGAATGATTCCTTATTATATATGTTTAAATCAGAAAAGAGTCTGTCCATAAAAAATGGTGCAATTGGCGCTGCGAGAGACGCAACAGTTAAAAGGCATTGGTGAAGTGTTTGATATGCTGATAATTTATCGTTGTCAAAAGTTCCGCCCCAAAAACGTTTTCGGTTTAACCTAACGTACCAATTGCTTAAATTTTCTGAAACAAAATTTTGTATCAAACGTCCTGCACGAGTAATTTCATAATTTTCATAAGCCGACGTAACTTCTTTAATAAGAGTATTAAGCAGAGAAATAATCCATTGGTCAATTTCGCACCTTTCAAAAATGGGAATTTGAGGCTGGCTACAATCAAAGCCATCAACATTTGCGTACAAAGCAAAAAATGAATAAGTGTTATATAAAGTTCCAAAAAATTTTCTTTTAACTTCATCAACTCCTGCTTTGTCGAATTTAAGGTTGTCCCACGGCTGTGAATTAGTCATCATATACCATCGAAGCGCATCAGAACCAAATTCTTCAATAACAATAAATGGTTCGACGGCGTTTCCGAGTCTTTTGGACATTTTATTTCCACTTTTATCTAACACTAATCCATTGGAAATAATATTTTTGAATGCCACCGAATCGGAAATCATAGTTGCCAAAGCATGTAGCGTAAAAAACCAACCTCTTGTTTGGTCAACTCCTTCTGCAATAAAATCGGCAGGAAAAAGATCGCCATTATCTATACTGTCTTTATTTTCAAATGGATAGTGAAATTGTGCATAAGGCATTGCACCCGAATCAAACCAAACATCAATAAGGTCGGGTTCACGAAATAGAGGTGTGCCAATGTCTGAAACAAGAATAATTTGGTCAACAAAAGGTCTGTGTAGGTCAATATTTTCGTAATTATCATCGCTGATGTCGCCAATTTTAAAATTCTGATATGGATTATTTTTCATTATACCAGCTTCAATGGATTTGTTGATTTCGTTTATCAATTCTTTTATCGAACCAATACATTTCTCATATTTTCCATCTTCGCTTCTCCAAATAGGTAGTGGAGTTCCCCAAAAACGAGAACGGCTTAAGTTCCAATCTACTAAATTTTCTAACCATTTGGCAAAACGTCCTGTTCCAGTTGATTCGGGTTTCCAATTAATTGTTTCGTTAAGTTCGAGCATTCTGTCTCGGAGGGCAGTAGTGCGAATAAACCAACTGTCTAACGGATAATAAAGTACGGGCTTGTCAGTGCGCCAACAATGTGGATAATTATGAATATGTTTTTCGACTTTAAAAGCTTTGTTCTCTTTTTTGAGCATCACGCAGATATCAATATCGAGGGATTGGTCGGAATTGAGAAGGTTGCTATCATATTCATTTTTGACAAAACGACCCGAGTATTCCTTATACTGATGTGTATTGACAAAATTTTCTATAAATTTGGGGGACAAATCTTCCATTAAATAGAATTTACCTAACTTGTCGACCATTGGTTGTTTTTTGCCATCTTTGTCGGTCAACAAAATTGGAACGATGCCCGAAATTTTAGCCACTCTGTCGTCATCGGAGCCGAAAGTGGGTGCAATGTGTACTATTCCTGTTCCATCTTCGGTTGTAACAAAATCACCCGTTATCACTCTGAATGCATCGCCGTCGGGCTTTACCCACGGTATTAATTGTTCATATTCAATTCCTTCAAGTTCAGAACCTGTAAAATTATTTAATACTTTATAAGGAATATTTTTGTCACCAGGATTATATGCCTCAAAATCAAGGTTTTCGTTCTTTTCAGGGAAAAAGTTTCTATAAAGATTTTTTGCAAGTATAACAGTAATTGGCTGATAGGTATATTGATTGTATGTTTTGATTTGCACATATTCAATTTTATTACCAACAGCAAGTGCGGTATTTGAGGGCAAAGTCCACGGTGTTGTTGTCCAAGCCAAAAAAAAGATTTCTGATTCCTTGTTAATATACAGGTCTTGGCTTTTTTCGTTTTTAATAATTTTGAATTGCGCTACACAAGCGGTATCTTTGACATCTTTGTAACATCCGGGCTGATTAAGTTCATGCGTGCTTAATCCGGTACCCGCACCAGGCGAATATGGCTGAATAGTGTATCCTTTATAAAGTAACCCTTTGTTATATAGTTGTTTAAGCATCCACCAAAGTGTTTCAATATATTTGCTTTTATAAGTAATATATGGGTCGTTTAGATTTAGCCAATATCCCATGATTTTGGTGAGTTCTTCCCAAATATCAGTGTATTTCATAACATCTTTACGGCACTCTTTGTTGTAGTCGGCAATTGAAATCTTTTTTCCGATATCTTCTTTTGTGATTGAGAGTGATTTTTCAACGCTAAGTTCTACGGGAAGTCCGTGTGTATCCCATCCTGCTTTACGGTTCACTAAATATCCTTGCTGAGTTTTGTATCTACAAATAACATCTTTAATAGTTCTGGATATAACGTGATGAATTCCGGGCATTCCGTTTGCTGAGGGCGGTCCTTCATAAAATACGAAAGTAGGGGAATTTTGACGAAGTGTTAAACTTGTGCCGAAGGTTTCATTTCTTTCCCACTCATTCAAAACTTCTTTGTTGATTCGGTATAAATCTAATTCTTTATATATTGGAAACTTTTTGCTCATATTTATTATTTAGTTTTCAGTTATCAGTTTTCAGTTTTCAGTAAATGAGTAAATGAGTGAATAAGTAGTTTATAGTTTTATAGTTATTAACCTTATTTTTTACCTTATTTTTTACCTTATTTTTTACCTTATTTATTACCTTATTTATTTTACCTGATTTATTTTACAAAACAACCTTAGTAGAAAATCAGTTTTCAGTTATTTTTTGTTCCTTTTTGTTTAAAAGATATTTTCATTTCTTGTGAATAATACAATAAAAAAAACCTTAAAATATTTTTTTTTGATAACGACAAAATCAAAAAAATGTTTTATTATTTTTAAAAATCATTTTTCAAATTTAGCTAAAGTATTACTATATAAACTCTTATATCTACAATTTTGATTTAAAAATTATAAAAATTAAATAGATTTAAGCCAAGATTGGTTTTTATGGAGTTCGAACATAATATTCAAACATTTGCGTTGTATTTCAAAAAACCATTTCAAATTTTTGGTAATAATGGAATCTTTTCCGTAGCTTTCCATTGTAGTTTTTGCAGCGATGCAATCGGGATATCTAGTATCTTCAATATTTCCCCAAATCAAAAAACTCATAAACATTTGACACAGAACGCATGTGCCAATATTGTTGACTGTTCGTCTATGTTCTTCTAATTCTTTTTCAACTTTGATGTCCCCTTTGCTTTTTTCTAGTGATTCGATGTTGCTCATGCCAATAAATCCGGTAGTTTTGTAAAATGCTATCATTGCGTCAACGGCTGTTTGATTATCTTTCCTAATCACGACTTCAAGTTGTTGTGCTGTTTTAATTTCAGTGATTAAGTAGTTTATTTTTTCGTCAAGTGAACTAAATGAATTTAGTTCATTTTCAAATTGTTTGAATAAAAAAGAGCCTTTAATTTGCTTTAAGACATCCGAAGAAAAAAAGTCTTTGAAAATTTTGTTAGGGATATATCCGATGTTCTTCTTACCGTCAGAATGTGGAATAATTTTCCACAATAATCCTAAATATTTACAACTCATCTCAATGGACTGCTTAAAAAGCATTGCGGATTTAGAGAAAATTTCTTTGTCGTTCAGTGCTTCGGCTGCATCTAAATCAATTAATGCTTCCTGCAAAAAACAGAAAAATGAATAGTCTATCTCTTTCAATCTTACCATAATATATGTTAATTTTATTTATTAATGAAATTATCAGTTTTAAAGTTTGGATAACGAAAAAAAAAATAAAAAGTTACATTTTTTAACAAAAATTCATAAAAATTTTAATTTTTTTTAATTTTTTTTAGATTTTTGTTTTTTGTATAAAAATTGTTTGTATCTTTGCGCCCTCAAAATTCAAATTAAATTAAACATTTTTCTTAGGGCTCATAGCTCAGTTGGTTAGCAGCACCTGACTCATAATCAGGGGGTCGCTGGTTCGAGTCCAGCTGGGCCCACAAAAGAATCAGAGGTTTATATAAAAAAATGTGAGCCTCTTTTTTTTTGCGCCCACAATTTGCCGGCAACTTTGCGTTAGGCGCTGGTGTTTGGCAGAAAATCTGTGTTATAAGAAATTCTCTGTGCCACTCTATTTCTTCTGTGAAGATGGCAGAATGCAATGCAAAACTATCTACTCCGTGATGTCTGTCTGCTTGTGAATAATAGAACTTAGTAATATTTCCATTTCAGATTGAATATTTTTTGCTTCAATTTTTGCATTATCAGCAAAATGTTCGTCTGAACTTGCATAAATTATTTGTCTTGATGAATTAACGAGCAGTCCGCATTGGGAGTTCATCGCTTTTTGAGCAACATCAGCAAGACTTCCGCCCTGTGCGCCCACACCGGGTATCAAAAGAAAATGATTAGGAATAATTTTGCGGATTTGAGTTGGCATGTCCGCTTGTGTAGCACCAACAACGTACATCATATTATCGCTATTTCCCCATTCAGTAGACTTTTTAATAATATGCTCAAACAAAAATTTATCATCTATTTTCATAAATTGAAAATCAGACGCGCCTTTATTAGATGTAAGCGCAAGCAAAATCACCCATTTGTCTAAGTATGTCAAAAAAGGTTTGACAGAATCTTCGCCCATATAAGGTGCAACTGTAACTGCATCAAAATTCATGGTATCAAAAAATGCGCGGGCATAAAGATTTGCCGTATTTCCGATGTCTCCTCTTTTAGCATCGGCAATAATAAAGAGGTTAGGATAGTTGAAACGTATATAATTGACTGTTTTTTCCAAACTATTCCAACCGTCAACGCCCTGACTTTCATAAAAAGCAAGATTTGGTTTGTATGCAACTGCATATTGGTGAGTTGCATCAATTATCTCTTTGTTGAACGCAAAAATTGGGTCAGATGTATCAAAAAGGAAGGGCGGAATTTTGCGAATATCAGTATCAAGACCGATACACAAAAAACTTTTTTTTAATTTAATTTGTTCAAATATATCTTTTGCTGTCATAAAAAGTTGATTATCTTAATTTTAGTAAAGTTTTTTCAGTTTTGTTTTTCTCCTCTTTAATACGTTCAATTTCTTTCAAAACAAAAGAAATTTCATAACCGTCTCGGATTGCTTCTTTGTCGAATTGCTCCATTACTATATATTCGTTTCCTTTTCCGATAAATTGAACTTTAATGGGCTCGTTCCAATATGTTGCAATATAATCAATTATGCCGTTATCTTTGCCATCTTTATAATTAACTGTTTCCCATTTAGAACCTTGATCCTCAAATCGCCTGTTATTGTGACCATCTTCGGCAACAATTTCAGATAAAACGGACTGTTTATCGTTATATACTCTAATTTGTTGGTGATAAATCCACTTGTCGCCGTGGTAGCGGCTGGAAATAAAAAATTTTCCTGATTCGTACAAATATGCTCTAATAAAAGTTCTGTAAAAACTATTTTCGGGCATTTGTCGTTTGTGTATCAATAATTTTTCGACACCGTACTCGTCCGACAAAATAAAATTTTTCATCAAAGGCTCCAACAACGCTTCTTGTAGGATTAACATACTATCTAAAAACATCAAATTGCGTTCTTGTTCTAAAATATCAAGACGGTTTAAAATGTCTGTCGCTTTTTCGACCATCTCTTTTTGGTCACCATATAATAAAATTAAAGTATCCAATTTGATTTTTGCCAAATTGTAACTTCCTGATTGACTTAAATTTACAATTTCATTATATCGTTTCCAAGCTTCTTCTTCTCGATTTGGACCTTTGCACCCCATAAAAAGGAATAAAACCGAAATAAAAAATATCTTAATTCTGTTCATTTTTAATATTTTTAAATTAAAGATGCAAAAATAGAAATAATTTATGTAATTTTGCAAAAATTTTTAAAATAATCTGTTTTCAACTAATCAATAATTAATATAATGTTAAATATCAGAGAATTATCACAAAAAAAAATATATTTTGCATCTGATGTTCATCTCGGTGCGCCTTACCACGTTAATCCCATTGAAATTGAAAAAAAATTTGTCAATTGGTTAGATTCCATAAAGGATAGTGCCAAAGTGATTTACCTTCTCGGCGATATTTTCGATTTTTGGTTCGAGTATAAAAAAGTGGTTCCACGTGGGTTCGCTCGTTTTATAGGTAAACTTTGCGAATTGAATGACTTAGGCATTCACCTTCATTTTATTACAGGTAACCACGATATTTGGATTTTTGATTATCTGCCATCTGAAACAGGAATAATTGTTCATAAAGAACCTATTATTTTAAAAATTGACGGTTTTCGCTTTTTTATTGCACATGGCGACGGTTTAACAAAACATGAAAAATCATACAGACGAATGAAAAAATTATTTCAGAACAGGGTTGCCCAATGGTTTTTCAGATGGCTACACCCCGATATTGGAATTAAAATTGCCGAAACATGGTCGAAAAATAGCCGAAAAAGTAATAGAGGTTTAAATGTATGTCGTAATGAAAATGAACCATTAGTTATTTGGGCAAATGAATTCCTTCAAAAACACCATTTCGATTTTTTTATTTTTGGACACAGACACATTGCTAATGATATGAAAATCAACAATAATAGCCGAGTGATATTCCTTGGTGATTGGATTAATCATTTCACATACGGAGTTTGGGACGGAAATAATTTTGAACTGAAAAATTATGAATAAAAATGCGACAATTGATTTTGCGCCAAGTCAGGAGTTCAGAAATTTGTAGATGATAATTTGAACATTATTTTTCAACAATTTTCCTAACATAATCCACTGCTTCGTCAAAAATTGGAAATATATTTTTTTCGCCAACAAGAGTTCCTATTCCATTATTAGTAAGTTCATTCAAAACATCTTTATTAACTCCCGACAAAACAATTTTTTTGTTTTTATTTTTGAGGTAAGTAAGCATTGCCCTGAAATTATGAATACCCGTTGCATCTACCAGCGGAACATTACGCATCCTTATTATAATTATTTCCGACTTGTCGCCAAAATCATCCATAATATCTTTGAATTTATTTGCAACTCCAAAAAACATAGGACCAGATATTTCGAAAACTTCAACTATATCGGGCAGGTCGATATTAAGTATTTCGGGGTCTTCTTTTCCTCCTTTTGTGTACGAAACCAATTGTTTAACTTCGCTTACGTCAGCCATGCGTTTCATAAAGAGCATCGCTGCAAGTACTATACCTACTTGAATAGCAACTGTCAAATCTACAACTACTGTCAGAATAAATGTTGTTAGCAATACAAGAGCATCATATTTTGAACCTTTTAGAATTGTGATAAACGAGTGCCAACCGCTCATATTGAATGCAACAACCATTAAAATACCTGCAAGCGCACAAAGTGGAATATATTTTGCTAGTTTTCCAGCAAAAAGCATAATTATAAGAAGTACAAAAGCGTGTACAATTCCCGCAATTGGCGACCGACCTCCGTTTTTAACGTTAGTTGCAGTGCGTGCTATTGCTCCCGTTGCAGGAATTCCTCCAAAAAGTCCACTACCTATATTTGCAATTCCTTGTGCAATCAATTCGGTATTACTGCGATGTCTGCCTCCAATCATTCCGTCTGCTACTATCGCCGATAGAAGTGATTCAATGGAACCAAGTAGCGCAATAGTAAAAGCAGGCGTTATATGTTTAACTATCAAATCCCAATTTATGCTCGGTAAAGAAGGTTTTGGAATTGATGCACTTATTTCACCGAACTTACTGCCTATTGTTTCTACTTCAACGTTGAAAATCAAAGTAATAAGAACACTCAAAATCAGTGCAACAAGTGAACCGGGGAAACGTTTTGAAATTTTATTCCAATAAACCGTAATTATTATGCATAAAATTCCTATTACTAATGCCCACCAATTAAGTTTACCAAACGAAACACTTAAAATACTCATTTTTCCTGTAAAATCTGCCGGCAACTCGTCAATATTGAGTCCAAAAAAATCTTTTATTTGTGTTATAAAAATCAAAAGTGCTATTCCACTTGTAAAACCTACCGTAAGCGGATAGGGAATAAATCTTATTATTGTTCCGAGGCGCAATATTCCAAACAAAATCATTATAATTCCTGCCATTATTGTTGAAACTATCAATCCGTCGATACCATACGCTCCGATTATTGACACTACAATCAACACAAAAGCACCTGTTGGTCCACCAATTTGGACTCTACTACCTCCCAAAAAAGAAATTAAAAAACCTGCGATAATTGCCGTAATTAACCCTTTTTCGGGTCCAACACCCGATGCAATGGCAAAAGCAATGGCAAGTGGGAGTGCAACAACTCCAACTATTGTACCCGACATTAAATCATTTAAAAATTGTTTGCGGGTATATCCTTTTTTGATAACTGTAAAAAATTTTGGTAAAAAAATTGGCTCCATAAAAATAAAAAATAATACAAAAATAACAAAAAAAGTTTATAAAGTTAAAAAAGTTTATAAAATTTATAAAGTTTGTATAGTTTTAGAACTCTTGACTTGGCATTCGCTATAAAATTAAAATACAAATCATTACAAAAAAGATACCGTAAACTAAAAATGTCGCATATTATACTAAATAAACCTAATTATCACCTAATTTTTTCATAGCAAAACAACCTCAGTAGCCAATAATGCAAATTTAATACAACCTGTTATTGCGGGTTTGACGCGCAATCCCCTCAATAATCAGGGGATGCTGAAACAAGTTCAGCATGACATGTGTGGGGTATACCATTTTCTACTTAGGTTGTTTAGTTTACTGAATTAGGTAAAAATTAGGTTTTTTATGCCGCAAATTTGCGACAATCGATTTTGTGCCAAGTCAGGAGTTCTGAAGTTTCACAAGCGACACAAAGGTTAGTTTATTAACCACTAACCACTATTCTTTGCGTTCTCAACTTTGCGTCTTTGCGTTAACAGGAATCCTAACCGCAAAGTACGTAAAGTAATAAAATATACCTATATTTGAAAAAAATTAAAATTAATTTTGTCATTATAAAAAAACCTATTATTTTTGCAAAAAAATAATTGAGAAAAATATGGAAAGAACAATAATATCATTTGATTATGCCATCAAAAATGTTTTGCGTGACAAGGCAAATTTTGATATTTTGAGTGGATTTTTAACCGAATTGCTTGAAAAGCCCGTTACGGTGCAAGAAGTTTTAGAAAGCGAAATCAATCCTACCATCCCTGCAACAATAGATAAAAAAACAGGAAAAACAGGGAAAGTAAGAAATGTAAAAAATACCGGTAAAGTCAGTCGGAT
>Ga0099364_10000860_pt1 | contig 51464 bp, 58 predicted proteins | sample TergutTh196P3_FD_73070 | JGI IMG/M metagenome (GOLD analysis project Ga0099364, IMG submission 73070) | Microcerotermes parvus P3 segment gut microbial communities from Pointe-Noire, Republic of the Congo - Th196 P3 | ecosystem: Host-associated > Arthropoda: Insects > Digestive system > Gut ... | reverse complement strand
CCATGACCGCGCATAACGTCTGTAAGTACGGGTGGACGCACTAAGTACGAGGCCAAACCCTCATACTTCTTGCTCCCCCTCGTACCTGGGACGAGAACACCGGCTACGTGACACGATGGGGTGGTGCCACCGGACCGTCGCCCGACCCCGCGTGAACGGGTGCGCGCTGCGGTCACCGCCGAGATCCTGGACGCCGCGCACCGCCAGCTGGCCGACGGGGGCGCGACGCACATCTCGCTGCGGGCGGTCGCCCGCGAGCTGGGCATGGCCTCGTCCGCGGTGCACCGGTACTTCGCCACCCGTGACGACGTCCTGACCGCGCTGCTGCTGCGCGAGTACACCGCCCTGGCCGACGCGCTGACCGCCGCTGAGGCCGCCGTGCCGCGCGACGACTACCGCGGTCGGTTGCGGGCCCTGTTCCTGGCCGAGCGGCGCTGGGCCCTGGACCACCCCTACTCGTGGGGCCTGCTGTTCGGGCAGCCGGTGCCCGGGTACGCCGCGCCGCAGGCCACGACAGAACCGGCCACGCGGTTCTTCCGGCTGCTGGTCAGGGTGTCCGACGACGCCCCCACCCCGACCGCCCCGCCTCCCGGGGCCTTCGCCCTCCCCGCGCGGACCCTGCCCGGGGCGACCGCGTTCGCCCCCGAGGCGCCCGACTGGTGCCGCACGGTCACCATGGCGGCCGGCGCCTGGATGTTCGGCTCGATCAGCGCCGAGCTATGGGGCCACCTCGGTCCCGGTGACGACCTGGAAGCCCTCTACCGCTCTGGGGTCGACCACTGGGTGAGCCTCCTGCTGGGCTGAAGACTCAGGGGCCGAGCGGGCACCAGAGACGGGACTGGCCCCGGCCGCTCTCGCGGCGCGGGGCCAGTCCAGGCTTCGCGGTGGGCCTCAGGCCAGGGCGAAGTACACGTCGTTCATCGCGGCGCGCTGGCCGTCGGCGAGCGTCGCGAACGAGTGCTCGTAGACGGCATTGCCTGCGGCGTCGAACTCCCAGTAGTCCTCGTGGGCCACGGTCAGGGAGACGACCCCGGCGTCCGCCAGCGACACCAGCTCACCCGGGTCGGTGATCTTGTTCATGTTGGTGTCGCGCCAGATCGACAGCTGCGCGTACCCGGCGTCGGCAGCGTCGACCACGCCGTCGCCGTTGGTGTCGAACTGGGCCAGGCGCGCGAAACCGTCGCCTACCCCGCCGCCGAACAGCTCGTCGATACCGGAGATCACGCCGTCACCGTCGCGGTCCCAGGCGAGGAAGCCAGCCGAGGGAGCCAGCCACCCGGAGCGCACCTTCTGGCCGAAGTCGAAGGTCGCCGGGGCCTGGTCGGCGCTGACGGTCTCCACCCGGCCCGCGCCGGAGAAGTCGATGGCGATCGGGGTGGTGTAGCCCGAGACGACCTTGACGTGCGCCCCGTCCAGCCCGCAGTCGGACTTGATGCCGATGGTCTGGTAGGCGCCGTAGGCCCCGGTCCCGTCCCAGAGCCAGCCGGTCTTGACGCTGCCCTTCTCCCACTGGATCTGGGGCGTGGGGAAGGCCGAGAGCGGGACGTCGCAGGACCACTTCCCGGCGGCCGAGACGGTCGCCGTGCAGCTCAGAGCCGTGCCCCCGCCCGAGACGCGGTACAGGGTCACCTGGGTGCCCGGCTGGCCTGTGCCCTTCACCGTGACCGGCGGGGCGACGGAGATACCGAACAGGGGACGCCAGAGCACCGGGTTCCAGACGAGCACCTGGGCCTGGCCGTTCTGCACCGCGGTCGACAGCGGCGTGTTCTGGTAGGTGTTACCGGCCACCGGTGAGATGAACTCGGTGATCGCCGGAGCGATGGTGCACTTCGGCTTGGACTCCGTCGGGCACGGGGTGGGGGTCGGCTTCGGAGCAGTCGTCGGCTTCGGGGTGGCCGTCGGCTTCGGGGCGGTCGTCGGCTTCGGGGCGGGCTGGGACGGGGCGGGCTTAGGCTTCGCCGCCACCGTCGAGGCCGCAGGCTGGGCGCTGGCCGGGACCGCTGTCACGGCAAGCCCAGCACCTCCCACCGCCAGACCTAGCACCAGACCGGCTGCCCGCCGGGCGGCGACGTGCTCAGCCCGCCGCTCCGTGGATCTCAGAAAGTGGAACATGGTAACGACGACTCCTCTGTGTTTCTCGCCAGATGACACCGTTAAGGGGCCATCTGCCAATGGTAGTCGCGTTGACCGATTTGTCCACGATGCTGCGGTGTGAATCCTGTGCCAGACCTACGGGCCCAGGGCCAGGTCCAGGGGCTGGCCCAGGGCCGCGGCCCAGACCACCCGGGACGTGGGCAGACCGTCCAGCCAGACCACCGGACGTCCCAGGCCCAGGACGGTACCGGGGGCAGAGGTATCGGCCAGGGCCCGGACCGCCAGGCCGTCCACCGGGCGCTGGGCGCCGACCTGGTCCAACCAGCGGGCGGCGTCACCAGGCTTGGTGCGGGCGTCCACCACGGCCCACAGCTGGGTGGGGCGCGCGGCGAAGGCCGTCTCGGCGGCCTCGGCGCGGGCCTCGGCGCCCCCGTCGGCGGGGATCAGCACCAGCCAGGGGTGCCGGGCCATCGGCGCCCGCGAGCGCCACGCCGACAGCGACGTCGCCGACGACACCCGGGTGGGGCGGTCCGGGCCGACCGTCGACGGGTCGAACCGCAGCCCGCCGCCGACGTGCACGACGTCCGAGGGGGCCAGGCGCATCCGCTCCACCAGCAGCGGTTCCAGCACCGCCAGGTCCGCGGCGGTCCCGACCAGGGCCAGGACCTCCCCGTGCCCGCGCGGGGCCGCCGGGGCCGCCGGGATCTGGTCGAGCACCGAGGTCAGGGTCAGCGGGTTCGCGCCCAGCAGCTCCCCGGGCACCCCGAGCTGGGCCAGGGCGGCGCGCAGCGCGGCACCGGCCGCCGCGGGTGGGGCAGGCTCCACGGGCGAGACCAGCGGGACGGCCGCTGTCCCGGTCTGAGGCGCTGTCACCGGATCGACGGCCGACGGGACCGCGGCGGTGCTGACGGGCTCGTCGACCTGTTCGACTGGTCCGGGCTCGCTCTCCGGACGGTCCGGCAGGGCCTCCGACGAGGCGTCCGACGGGGCGTCCGACGGGCTGCCGGTACCGCCGGGAGCAGTCTCGTCGACGGCAGCAGTCTCGACGGCAGTCTCGACGGGAGCCGCGGGAGCGGTCAGTGCCTCGGGCGGCAGGCCCTCGTCGGCCAGCGCCCGGACCTGGTCCAGCACCGTGGCGAACTGGGAGCCGCCGGTGGCCGCCCGGGGGGTGGCTGCCTCGGCGGCGGCCCGCGGCGCGGCGACGATCTCTTCCCGGGCCTGGTCGGGGCTGGGGGCGGGTTGCGGTACCGCCGGGACAGCACCGGGCGCAGAGCCGGGCGCGGCGTCCGCGGCGTCGGCGGCGGCCAGCAGGTCGTCCAGCGACGACGGGGCGGGCGGCGGCGGGCGGTGCGAGCGCAGCGGACGTACCGGCAGACGGGGGGGAGGCGGGACCTCGACGGTCAGCTCGAACTTCTCCTTGGCGAAGAACCCGGCGAACCCGCCCTGGCGTACCCGCTCGGCCCGCACGATCTTGGCCGTGGGGCCGAACTCGGTCCGCACGTACTCCATCAGCTCGGGCAGGTCGGCACCCTCAAGCAGCAATCGCTCGGCCACCGCTCACCACCCCCGCCGTCTCGACGGTGACTCCAGCACCGGTCACCTCTGGATATGACAGCACCGCCAACCGGGGCAGCGCAAGAGCGACGAGCCGGTGCAGCGCCGGCCGGATCGCGGGGGCGCAGGTCAGCACGACGGGTCGTCCTGCCGCCTCCGCCTTGTTCACCGCGTGCTGCAGCTGGGCCAGCATCTGCTCCATGGTGCCGGGGTCGACCATGAGCTGGGTACCGCCCTCGCTGGGCCGCAGCCCCTCCAGCAGGGTCTGCTCCAGACCTGGGTCCAGGGTCAGCACCCGGATCGCGCCCTCGGCGATGTACGGCTGGGCCAGGGCCGGTCCCAGCCCGGCCCGGGCCGCCTCGACCAGGGGCTCCGGATCGGTGGACACCTTGGCCCGCAGCGTCAGCGCCTCGTAGATCCGGCCCAGGTCGCGGACCGGCACCCGCTCGGCCAGCAGCCCCTGGAGCACCCGCTGCACCTCGCCCAGCGACAGCTGGGCGGGCACCAGCTCTTCGACCACTGACGGGTTGACCTTCTTCAGCCCCTCGGTGAGCACCCGCACGTCCTCGCGGCCCAGCAGGCGCGGCGCGTACTGGGTGATCAGCGCGCCCAGGTGGGTGATCAGCACCGAGGCCCGGTCCACGACGGTGGCACCGGTCATCTCCGCGGAGTGGCGCAGCTCCAGCGGCACCCACTTGCCGGGCAGGCCGAACACCGGTTCGGTGACCGACGGGCCGGGCAGCGCCGCCAGGTCGTCGCCCAGGGCCAGCACCTTGCCGGAAGGGGCCTCGCCGCGGCCGACCTCGACGCCGCCGACTCGGATCACGTAGGTGGACCGGGGCAGGTCGACCGAGTCGCGGGTCCGCACCGGCGGTACGACGATCCCCAGGTCCATGGCGATCTTGCGGCGCAGCCCCCGCACCCGGGCCAGCAGGTCCTGCTCCGGCCCGGAGCCGACGAGGTCGACCAGGTCCGGGGCCAGCAGGATCTCCAGCTGGTGCACCCGCATCTGCTCGATCAGCGCCTCGGGCGAGTCGTTGGACGGCGCCTGGACCTCCGGTGCCGTTGCCTCTTGCGCGGCGGCCTCTTTGGCCTGGACCTGCTTGCGCCGCTGGGCCAGCAGCAGCAGCGACGCCCCGACCAGGGTGAACGGCAGCTTCGGCATACCCGGCAGCAGACCCAGCCCGATCGCCCCGGCCCCGGCGATGAGCAGCGCCATCCGCGACTGCAGCAGCTGGGCGGCGGCCGAGGTCCCCAGGTCGCCGTCCTCGCTGGCCCGGGTCACGACGATACCGGTCGAGACGCTGAGCAGCAGGGCGGGGATCTGCGTCACCAGGCCGTCGCCGACGGACAGGATCGCGTAGGTGTTGATCGCCTGCTCGGCGTTCATCCCGCGCTGCACCATCCCGATGACGAAGCCGCCGACCAGGTTGATCACCGTGATGACGATCCCGGCGATGGCGTCGCCCTTGACGAACTTCGACCCACCGTCCATCGCGCCGTAGAAGTCGGCCTCGGCGGCGATGTCCGCCCGGCGCCGCCGCGCGGTCTCCTCGTCGATCAGACCGGAGTTCAGGTCCGCGTCGATGGCCATCTGCTTACCGGGCATGGCGTCCAGGGTGAACCGAGCGCCGACCTCGGCCACCCGTCCGGCACCGTTGGTGATGACGACGAACTGGATGACCACCAGGATCAGGAAGATCACCAGCCCGATGACCAGCGACCCGCCCACGACGAACGTCCCGAAGGCGTGGATCACCTCTCCGGCGAACGCGTCGCGCAGCACCAGCCGGGTGGCGGCCACGTTCAGGCCCAGCCGGAACAGCGTGAACACCAGGATCAGCGACGGGAAGACCGAGAAGTCCAGCGGTCGCCTGACGTACATGCTGGTCAGCAGGATCACCAGAGAGGCGGTGATGTTCACCACGATGAGCAGGTCGAGCATCCCCGGGGGCAGGGGCACGACGAGCATCATGACGATACCGACGACCCCGATCGGCACCGCCAGCCCAGATACAGAACGGTTGTTCATCAGCGGTCCTCCACGGAACGGACGGTGACGGCGGTGGCAGTGGCAGTGGTGACGGTGACGGCAGGGCCGGTGGGGCCGGGCCGCCGCCGGGCGGCCCGCGCGGCCCGGGCCTGCTCGCGCGCGACCTTGGCGTGGTCGGCGCCGACGTACTCGGGCAGGGCGGTGCCGCCGGGGCTGTGGTGCTCACCGGACGCCGCGCCGCGCCGCCGCAGCGACATGACGAACGCCAGCACCCGCGCCACGGCGACGAACAGGTAGTCGGGGATCTCCTGGTCCACCTCGACGGCCGCGTACAGGGCCCGGGCCAGGGTGACGTCGCAGACGGTGGGCACCCGGTTGTCGGCCGCCCGTTCGCGGATCTTCGCGGCCAGCAGGTCGACGCCCTTCGCGACGACCTTCGGCGCCCCGGCCCCCGGTTCGTAGCGCAGCGCCACCGCGTAGTGCGTGGGGTTGACGACGACGACGTCCGCGTCGGCCACGGCGGCCATCATCCGGTTCCGGCTCATCGCCCGCTGCTTGGACCGGATCGCGCCCTTGATGTGCGGGTCGCCCTCGGTGCGCTTGTTCTCGTCCTTGACCTCTTTGAGGGTCATCCGGGTCTGCTTGCGGTTGCGCTTCATGGTGACGGCCAGGTCGACGAACGCCAGCGCCAGGCCCGCCACGATCCCGGCCTGGACCAGCGACATCACCGACGACCCGGCGATGTTCAGCACTGCCACCAGCGGCAGCCGACCAGACCCCATGAGCGTGGGGAGGGCCGCCTGCAGCGCGGCGAACACCACCAGCCCCACCGCCACCGACTTGGCCAGCGTCTTGACCGCCTCCCACAGGGTCTGCTTGCCGAACAGCCGTTTGATCCCCTTGTTCGGCTGGAACACCTCTTTCTTCAGCCGGAACCGGGGGTACACCTTGCCCTGGGCCACCTGGGTGACGACCACGACGATGAACATCACGGCGAAGAACGGCGCGAGCAGGCCCAGCACCTGGCCCAGCCCGTCCGACAGCAGCCCGGCGACCCGGCTGGGCGACGGGTCGGCGGCGACGACCGCCACCTCGCGCAGCTGGGCTTCGACCACCTCGCGGGTGCGGGTGGTCTGCGAGGGCAGCAGTGTCGCCCCGGCGGCCAGCGCCAACCAGCCCGACAGGTCGCGCGAACGGCCCAGCTGGCCCTTCTTGCGGACCTCCTTCATCTTCTGGGGAGTGGCTTTCTGGCTGCGTTCCTCTCCGCCGCTCATCCGCCCACCACCCTCCCCATGAGGTCGACCCCGTCACGGGCCAGGTTGCGCACCACGGTGTCCATGACCAGCAGCGCGAACCCGACCATGATCAAGGTGATGAGGATCTTCAGCGGGAAGCCCATGACGAAGGCGTTGAGGGCCGGTGCGACCTTGGTCAGCAGGCCCAGCCCGATATCGGTGAGGAACAGCACCACGACCAGCGGTCCGGCGATCTGCAGCGCCCCGGCGAACATGCCGACCATGCCGTCGGTCAGCTGTTCGGCCAGCCGGGCGGGGTCGAGCGAGACACCCAGCGGCAGCGCGTCGAAGGTACGGACCAGGCCCTGCAGCACGATCTGGTACCCGTCGGTCGCGAACAGCAGCGCCGTGGCGATATAGGCGTAGAACCGGCCCATCATGGAGACCTGGGTCTGGCTCAGCGGGTCGAACGCCGCGCCCATCATGAAACCGCCGAACTGGTCGAGGAACGACCCGGCGACCTGCACCGCGGTGAGCACCAGCTGCACGCCGAACCCCAGCGCCAGGCCGATGACCGCCTGCATGACCAGGCTGCCGACGAACGCCCCGGTGCTGTCCTCCGGCAGCGGGGCCAGCCGGGGGGCCACCCCGGCACCGACGGCCAGCGACAGCGCCACCTTGACGGTACCGGGCATCCCCTTGGCGGAGAACGGCGGGGCGACGACGAGGAACCCCGCGACCCGCACCGAGGCGAGCATCACGGTCTGCAGCGAACCCAGCGGCAGCGTCAGGGCGATGGGGTCCATCTCAACCAGCCACCAGCGCCGGGATACGTTCCCACAGCGACGTGGTGAACTGTATGAGCGACGAGATCATCCACTGCCCGGCGATGGCCAGCGCCAGCGCCGCGGCGATGGCCTTCGGCACGAACGCCAGCGTCATCTCCTGGATCTGGGTGACCGACTGGAACAACGACATGATGAACCCGACGACCAGCGCCGTGACGAGCACCGGTGCGGCCAGCTTCGCGGCCAGCACCATGGACTCCCGCGCGATGTCGAGGACGACTCCTGGGTCCATCAGGGCATGCCTCCGAACTCAGCGCGCAAGCGAGGCGTGTCCGGCGCGTGCGCTCGCAAGGCGGAGGAGGAGAGCAGCACTGGAGGTGCTGCCGACGACGACAACGCGGCGAGCGGGCGTGCCGGGCTCGCCGTAGCGTGTGATGAGTTCGGAGGCATGCCCTATCCGGCCCCGGTATAGGTGCCGATGAGCGCGCGGATGACCAACCCCCAGCCGTCCACCAGCACGAAGAGCAGCAGTTTGAACGGCAGCGAGACCATGACGGGCGGCAGCATCATCATGCCCATGCTCATCAGGGAGGCGCTGATCACCAGGTCGATGATGAGGAAGGGCACGAAGATGGCGAACCCGATGATGAAGGCGCTGCGCAGCTCGGACAGCATGAAGGCCGGGGCGAGGGTGGTGAAAGGCACCTCTTCGGGGGTCGGGGGGTTCTCCGCACCGGCGGCCCGGGTGATCAGCGCGATGTCTTCTTCGCGGGTGTGGGAGACCATGAACTGCGACAGGGGCCGCTGACCGGACTCGAGCGCCTGGGAGAACGTCGTCTCGCCCGCCAGGTACGGCTGCACCGCCTGGGAGTTGATGTCCGACAGCGTCGGCGCCATGACGAACAGCGACAGGAACAGCGCCAGCCCGGCCAGTACCTGGGTGGGCGGGGTGGTCTGCAGGCCCAGGGCGTTGCGGACCAGGCCCAGCACCACGAAGATCTTGGTGAACGCCGTGGTCATGAGCAGCAGCGACGGCGCGACGGACAGCAGCGTGATCGCGACGAGCACGACGATCGAGCTCGACGGGGTGCCGTTGATCCCGTTGATCGCGACGGACACCGTGTCCCCGCCGACGGGCGGGACCGGCGGCGTCGGGTTCATCGACGCACCGTCCTGTCCTGCAGGGCGTGCAGCGTGTCCTTCCAGGTCTGCGGGTGCAGCACCGACCCGGCCAGCCGTGCGAGCCGCTCGCCGTCTCTGGGCCCGGTCTCGGGTTGGCCCCGCTGGGCCGGTACGGTATCGCTCCCGGTCGGTTCCAGGGGCGCCACGACGGGCGCCAGCTCGGTGAGCAGGCTGACCTGCTGGTCGCCGAAGCCGACGAGCAGCCGCCGGTTGCCCACCGCGAGCACCGCCACCCCGGCACCGCGGGCCAGCGCGTGCCGGTCCACGACCATGACGTGCGGTTCGGCGCTGGAGCGTACGACCCGACCGCTGGTCAGCCGTCGTGCCCCCCACCAGATCAGGCCCAGCACGGCCGCCAGCGCGACGATGGCGCGCAGGAGGAGCCAGACGACGTCCATGTCCGCTTACTGCCCTTGCCCTTCGGACCCCGCCACGATCTCGGTGACCCGCAGCCCGTAGTCCTCGTCCACGACGACGATCTCGCCGCGGGCGATCAGCCGCCCGTTGACCATGACGTCGGCCGGGGACCCGGCGGTGCGGTCCAGCTCGAGCACCGCACCGGGGGCCAGGTCCAGCACCTGGCGCAGCGGCAGCCGGGTGCGGCCCAGCTCGGCGGTGAGCGTCATCTCCACGTCGTACAGCACGGTGATCGACGCGCCCTGGCCGCGCCGGGGGGTCGGCACTCCCTGGGCGGTCGGCTGTTCCGGCTCGGGGGTCTTCACCTGCTGGCCGCGCAGCCGGACGGTGAACCAGGCCGCACCGGTGCCCTCGGGACTGGCGGCGTCTTCGGCCGGGGCGGCGTGGAGCTGGAACACCTGGGTGTCGGCGCCGACGACGTCGGCGACCTGCTCGGTGCGGGCCGGTTCCACCGCGCCGGGGCCCAGGGCGTCGGCCGCGGCAGACAGGGCGGGGGTGAGCGCGTCGGTCAGGGCGATCGGGGCACCGGCGGCGGCCCCGGCCTCGACGGCCTCGACCACCGCGTCCGCGGCGACCAGGGCCAGCTCGGCGCTGACCGCACCGACGACGGACACCACCACGGCGGTGGCGTCCGGCGGTGGGACCACCCCGGGCGGGGCGGGCGTCGCGGACAGCGGCGAGGTGGCCGGGACCAGGGCGGCCGCGGCGTCCGCGGCGGCCTGGAGCAGCGCGAGGCTGTCGGCGCTCTGGACGGCGCTCTTCTGGCTGGGGCTGTTCTTGACAGGGCTCATGATGGGTGCTCCTCGACGGCGACGATCTGGCAGGCAAGACGGGAACCGTGGCTGCCCACCGCGGCACGGGCCAGCACGACGCCGTCCACGACGACGTCCAGCGGGCGGGTAGCGGGGTGCCCCAGCGGCAGCACGTCGCCGACGGCCAGGCCGACGACGTCCCGCGGGTGCACGACGACCGGGGCGAACTCCACGGTGACGTCCACCGGGACGGTCTGCGCCAGCCGCTCCAGCCGCTCCCGGGCGATCTGGCGGGTGCGGGCCAGCTCGGCGTCCCGGTCGGCGTCCACGTCGGCGGTCGGCTCGATCAGCATCAGGTCGGCGGGCAGCATCAGCGTCGCGCTGTCCGACCGCTGGCCGACCTTCAGCGTGAACGAGGCCACGACCACCGGTTCGGCGGCCGATGTGGCCTGCACGAACTGCGGGTTGTACTGCACGGACCGGACGGTCACCGCCAGCGGCACGATCGAGGCGAACGAGTACGACAGGTCGTCCAGCGCCCGTTGCATCAGGTCGCGCACGACGACCAGCTCGATATCGGTCAGCTCACGCTCCCGGTCGTCGCCCAGGCCGGTGCCGCCGAACATGTAGTCCACCCAGACCAGCGCGACGGCCACGGGGAACTGCACCATGGCGGCCTGCCGGGTCACGTCGACCTGGCACAGGACCAGCGCGGTCGGGCTGGGCAGGGTGGACACGTAGTCGTCGTAGGTGCGTAACGACAGGCCGTCGTGGACCACCGAGCACGGTTCGCGCAGCCGTGAGGTCAGCTGGGTGCCCCACATCCGGGCGAACCGTTCGAAGCCCATCTCCAGGCGTCGGGCGGTGTCCCGGCCGAGCGTCAGCGGGCGGCGGAAGTCGTAGACCTGAGGTTCGGCCCTGACGCGACCGTCGCGTCCAGCGGACGGAGCCGGCACGGTCGAGACGTGCTCTGAGGTGGTCACGCCCAGTTGATCGGTGGGCGGGCGGCGTTGCTGAAGGATCCGTCCGGACAGATCTCATTGAGTGACGTAGTCGCTGAACTTCACCCCCATGACGACGTCCGCGCCGTAGTACTCCTGGACCTTGGTCAGCAGCTCGGCCCGCAGCTGTTCGCGGGTCTCGGGGTCGGTGACCTCGGCCACGGTCCGCCCGGAGAACACGGCGATCGCGGCGTCCAGCGCCGGGGCGGCGTCCAGATCGCCACCGCCGCCGTGCCCGCCCTCGGTCTTGGCCAGCTCCAGCGCGATGCCGAGGCGCAGGTAGTGCCCGTCGGCCAGGTTCAGCGACCGCGCCTCGAACTGCACGACGGCCACGGGTCGGGGCGGAGCGTCGGCGTGGTCGTCTCCCCCGGGCGCCAGCACCAGGAAGTACGCCGCGGCGGCGGCGACCGCCACGACCAGGACGGCCGCGACCAGGACGACCAGCTTCTTCTTGCCGCCCTTGGCCTTCTTCGGTTTCTCAGCCTTTGTCGGCTCAGGTTCCGACAGGCCCTTCTTGGCACCGATCTTCCCGCCGCCGATCTTCTTCGGGGCGACGACGCGCTGTTCGATAGGCATGGTGTGCTCCCTCGTCAATCAGCCGGACAGCGCCGGCAGCAGGGCCCGGACCGCCTCGGGGGCCGCGGACAGGATTACTACGTCTACCCGGCGGTTGGCCGCCAGCGACGCCTCGTCGGAGCCCGGCTCCAGCGGCCGGGTGTCGCCGAACCCGACGGCCGACAGCCGCGTCCCGGGCAGGTGGTTGATCTCCACCAGGTGCCGCAGCACCTTGGAGGCCCGGTCGGACGACAGCTCCCAGTTGGTCGGGTACCGGGCGGTCGGTATGTTGCTGGCGTGCCCCTCGACGGAGATCTCCTCGGAGATCGACGCCAGGGTCGGAGCCAGGGCGTCGACCACCTGGTTCGCGGTGGGCGTCAGGACGGCCGACTCGGCGGCGAAGAACACGTCGTTGGCCACCAGGCCGACGATCAGGCCGCGCTCGCTCACCCGGAACGTCACATCCTCGCTCAGCCCCTGCTCGGCCAGCGCCTGGGCCATCGCCTCCCTGATAGCGTCCAGGTGGGCCAGCTCGACCTTGGCCGCGGCGAGGTTCGGGTCGTCGCGGCCCGGGTCCGAGCCCTGGCTGCCCAGGCCCCGGTCGCCGTCGACCAGGGAGCTGGTGGAGTCCGTGGCCTGGTCCGACTCCGGCTTCAGCCCGTCCAGCGGGCCGGTGGAACCGTCCAGCACCGCCGGGCCTCCCCCGCCGAACCCGGCGGCCAGCGACTGGCGCAGCGCGACGTACTTGTCCTGGTCGACCTGGCTGATCGCGAACAGCACGATGAACAGCGCCATTAGCACGGTGATCATGTCGGAGTACGAGATCAGCCACCGTTCGGCGTTGTCGTGCTCCTCCTCCACCTGGCGCCGCCGCCGCCGGGGCGTGGGCACGCTCATGCGGCCTTCTCCTGCTTGCCCTTGGACTTGGTGGTCTTGGGCTCGGCCTTGGTGGACGGCAGCATGGACCGCAGACGCTCGCCGACCAGCCGCGGGTTGGCCCCGGCCTGCAGCGCGATCAACCCTTCCAGGGTGACCTCCATCTGGGTGCACTCCTGGTCGGACAGGCGCTTGATCCGGGCCGCCAGCGGCAGCCACACCACGTTGGCCGACAGCAGGCCCCACAGGGTCGCGAGGAAGGCCACGGCGATCTGGGAGCCCAGCTCACCGGGGTTTGCCAGGTTCTCCAGCACGTGGACCAGGGCGATGACGGTACCGATGATGCCCAGCGTCGGCGCGTAGCCGCCCAGGTCGGAGAAGTACTTGGAGTGGACGCGGTCCGCGGTCCGCTTGGTGGTGATGCGGTCCTCGAGGATCATCCGCAGGTCCTCGGGGTCCGTGCCGTCGATCGCGGCCTGGAGACCCGACTTGAGGAAGTCGTCGTCGATGTCGCGGGCGGCGTCCTCCAGGGCGAGCAGCCCCTCGCGCCGGGCCCGGTCGGCCAGCGAGATGACCGTGTCGACGGTCGCACCCGGGTCGGGGGCCTTGGCCCGCATCACCTTCGGGATCCGGGCGAACGCACCCTTGCTGTCGGCCAGGGTGTGCCCGGCCATACCGGCGCCGATGGTGCCGACCCAGACCAGCAGCAGCGGTCCGGGCAGGATGAGCGAGGCGGGGTTCCCGCCCTCGAGAGCCTGGGCGCCGAGGATCGCCACCAGGGCGACGACGATCCCGACGATGCCTGACGGGTCCATCACAACCCCCTCGGGCGCAGCGGGACCGCCGGAGCGATCGGACGGTCGTCGATATCGGGCTCGTCGGCCTCGACCAGGTCGAGCTCGGCGGCCAGCATCCGGGCCCGGGCCAAGATCGTTGCACGGTATTCGTGCACCAGCGCGATCACTTCTGCCATCGGTTCGGCGACGATGTACTTAGTCCCGTCGATCAGGGTCAGAATAGTGTCGGGCGCGCTGTCGATACGCTGGATCAGGTCGGGGTTGACCCCGAACTGTCCACCGTTGAGGCGCGTCACTACAATCACGAGAAGTCCCATCCTTGGTGTACCTGTCCCAGCCGCACGGACTGGTCGGCCCGTCCGTGGGCCTTGTGCATTCCTGTTCGGCAGTCCCCGTCCACCCTTGAGCCATCGTCCTGACAGTCCCCCTCCGACCGTCCGCCTTGTCCTAGAACTCCGGGAACATCTCGGCGGGGTGCGGCCTGGGTCCTGCGCTGCACGTCGTGGACCGTCCCAGCCAGACCGGTGACCTGGTCGAGGCTGAGCCCGGTGATCTGGGCCACCTGCTCGGCCGGGAGCCGAGCCGCAAGGCCTGCAGAGCGTTGTCGTGACGGACCTGAGCGGCCCCCTCCGCCACGCCTTCTTCCCGTCCTTCTTCGTGGACGTATGGTGCTCCCAGAACAGGATGTGCGTCGGCTGCGGTGCTGGGCGGGATGCGGGGCGAGGCGGAGGAGGAGGTCGCACTGGAGGTGCGGCCGAACGACGACAACGCGGCCCCGCGCCCGCCCGGTGCTGCAGCCGACGTGCATCCTGTTCTGGGAGCACCATAGTGCTGGCAGACACGACGGTGGGCGGGTCCGTGCGGACCCGCCCACCGTCGTCGTGCGGAGATATCAGCGCTTGAGGTTCATCAGCTCGCCGAGGATCTCGTCCGAGGTGGTGATCACCCGGGAGTTGGCCTGGAAGCCGCGCTGGGCGATGATCAGCGAGGTGAACTCGGCGGACAGGTCCACGTTCGACATCTCCAGCGTGCCGCCGGACAGGCTGCCGCGCCCGCCGGTGCCGGCCGGGCCGATCAGGGCCTGGCCGGAGTTCACCGAGGTGGTGAACAGCGAGCCGCCGACCTTCTCCAGACCCGCCGGGTTGTTGAAGTTGGCCATCGCGATCATGCCGATCGTCTGCTTGAGGGAGTTGGTGAAGGTCCCGGTGATGGTCCCGTCGGCCCCCAGCTGGAACGAGGTCAGCGTCCCCGCGGCGTAACCGTCCTGAGACTGGTTCTTGATGGTGTCGACCCCGGCGAAACCGGTCACCGTGGACAGGTCGACGGTGATGGTCACCGGCGCCCCGGTCGTGGCCACGGTCGCGGTCAGCGACGTCGGCGTCACCAGGTTCCCGGACCCGTCGAAGGTCATCGGCTGCGTGGTGAGGCCGCCGTCGGAGGACACCTCCCAGCCGGTCGCCGTCTTGGTGAACTGCAGTGACAGCGTGCCCTCGTTGCCCTCGGCGTCGTAGACGATGACGTCGCGGTTGAGGATCAGGCCGTCCTCCGCGTCGGCCTGCAGGTTGCCCTCGTAGATCGCCGACGTGCTCTCCTTGGCCGCCATCAGCGCCCCGACCGGGATGCGCAGGTCCGTCAGCGGCGCGTTCATGTCGATCACGCCGTTGACGGCCATCCAGCCCTGGACCAGGGCACCGGCGCCGGGCAGGGTCATCTGGCCGGTGGCGTCGAAGTCGAACGACCCGGCGCGGGTGTACAGGGTCTCGTTGCCGCGGCGCACCACGAAGAACCCGTCGCCGGAGATCATCATGTCGGTGGCCCGGTTGGTCAGCTGGGCCGAGCCCTGCGTGAAGTTGGCGGTGATACCGGCCACCTGCACACCCAGGCCGACCTGCGCCGGGTTGGTGCCACCCCGACCGTTCTGGGCGGCCCCGGCACCCTGGAGCAGCTGGGACAAGGTGTCCTGGAACTGCGTCTGCGATGCCTTGTACCCGGTGGTGTTGACGTTGGCGATGTTGTTGCCGGTGACGTCGAGCATGGTCTGGTGGGCACGCAGTCCGGAGATACCGGCGAACAGTGAGCGGAGCATCTTGGGGGATTCCTTTCGGTTGGTGATTCAGGTCGGGGTCAGGTCAGGTCAGGTTCTTCAGGACTCTGGGTCGGTCCCAGGGTCGGTCCCGGGGTCAGTCTCCGGGTCGGTCTCCGGGTCGGTCTCGGCCTCAGGTTCGGCCCCAGGCTCTTCGCCGCGCGACGGAGAGACTGCCGCCACCGCGCTGAGCGGGACGGTGACTCCGTCGACCAGCAGGGTCGGTTCGCCGACGGTGAAGATCACCTGCTGCACGACACCGGTGTAGTTGCCCCCGTCGGGCCCCACGTAGACGACCTCGGTCCCGACCATCTGCGCGGCCAGGGTCCGCTGGTGCACGGCCAGTGCCGCCTGGGAGTCCTTGGCCATGGCGACCATCTGCTCCATCATCGACAGCTGGGTGGTCTGCTGCATCATCGCCTGGGTGTCCATCGGCGAGGTCGGGTCCTGGTTCTGCAGCTGGGTGATGAGCAGCTTGAGGAACCCGTCGGAGTCCAGGATGTTCTTCGGTGCCGCTGTCTGCACGGCAGGCTGGCTGGTCAGGGACGAGATCGAGATATCAGGCATGGGTCAGGTCCTCCTGGGGGGGTGTCAGACGACAAGGTCCAGCTCGTGCCCCGAGGCATCAGCCGCGGGCACGAGGTCGGCAGGGGTATCGGGTTCGTCCGCGGTCTGGGCGCCGCTCTGGTCACCGCTCTGGTCACCACTCAGGGCACCGCGCCGCGGAGCGCTGCCGTCGCGCGACCTGCCCTCGTCGGCCAGGCCCAGCTCGGCGGTCAGCCCCGCGGACTGCAGGTCGCGGCGCAGGTCGTCGAGGGTGCCGCGCAGGGCGGCGCGGGCGGCGTCGTTGGCACCGGCCAGGTCGATCCGGACCCCGTCGGCGTTGATGTGCGCGACGATCCGCACCTGGCCCAGGTTCTTCGGGTCCAGCGCGATCGACAGCACGTGCGTCCCCGCCCGGGCCCCGACCAGCGCCCGCAGGTGCCCGCCGAGCTGGTCGACCAGCGGGGGCGTCGGCACCCCGGCCGGGGCCGCGGGCAGGACCGTCGCGACGACCGGGGCCGTCGGGGCGGGCGCGGCCGTCGGCACCGTGGGGGCGACGGCCACGGTGTCGGGGGCGGCAGGCGTCGGCACCGTCGTCGGAGCAGCCGACGGGGCCGTCGAGGCTGTCGCCGGGGGCAGGGGCGTGGCCTGGTCGGCGGGCTGGGCCACGGTCGGCCCGTCGGCGACGGGGGCGCCGGTCGGTGCCTGGACCGAGACCGCGGTCGGCACCACAGCGGCGACCGGGACGGACGCACCGGCCTGGCCACCGGCCGGGGCCGACGGGCCGCCGAGCGACGTCACCGCGTCGCCGAGCGTCGGCGCGGCGGCCGGGACAGGCCCGGCCGGTCCGGGTGCCTCGGCCGCGACCGGAACCGTCGCGGCGGGCACCGCGGCGGCCGGGTCGACCGGCACCTGGGCCACAGGGTCGACCGACGGCTCGGCCGAGAGCTCCTCGACCGGAGCGGTCGGCCCGACCAGGCTGTCGGTCGGCGGCTCGGGCTGGACGGTCGGCGGCTCGGAGACCGAGTCCGTGGCGGCCGGGTCGACCGGCCGGTCGACCCGCTCGGCGTCCTGACGCTCCGGGGCCGGACGGTCCTGCACCGGACGGTCCTGCACCGGACGGTCCTGTACCGGACGGTCCTGGGCCGGACGGTCCTGGGCCGGACGGTTCCGGGGCGAGTTGTTGGCCGCGTCGCGCGACGGGGCGTCGGCCGACACGGCGGCGAGCACGTCGGCGAACCCGTCCGACCGGCCGGAACGGGCGGTCATGGCCACAGCAGGCTCACGGACGACGGCGACAGCGGGAACGCTCACCAGCCGGCTCCCGTCAGCGTGAGCAGCGCCCGTTGCGCCGCAGCCGCGTCGAACGCCGGGTTGGCCATCGGGTTGACCACCGGGTTGACCACCGGGGCCGCGGTCTGCTGCGGCAGGATCCGACGGATCGCCGTGGGGGTGTTCCAGACGGTGGTCTCGTGGACCTTGCCGCCGGGTCGGGGTGACTCGATCATCCGGTTGTCTCCCAGGTAGATGGATACGTGCTTGCCGTTGTTGAAGATCAGCAGGTCACCGGGCTTGGCCTCGGCCAGCGAGCCGACCGCGGTGCCGATCGTCCCCTGCTGACGGGCGGTGCGCGGGATATCGGTGATGCCCAGGTCGGCCAGGGCCCGCACCACCAGCCCGGAGCAGTCCAGCCCGCCCTCGGACAGGCTCTCCCCGCCCCACACGTAGGGCGTGCCGAGGTACTTGCGGGCCTGGGCGATGAAGTCCTGCGCGGTGGTGCCCTGGCCGGACTGGTTCGTGGTCAGCCCAGCCAGCTCGGCCAGCCCGGAGAACGCGTCCGTCCCGCCAGCGGTCCCGGTCAGGGCCTGCAACGTGGTCGCGAAGTCCAGCGTCGGCGACGGCTGCGGCACGACCAGCGCGCGCAGCTCGGCCATCCGGGCCTGGATCCCGGCCACACCCAGCATCTCGGTCACTGCGGCACTCCTGTCAGCGTGTCGTGGGGCCTGTCTGCGGGCGGCGGAGCGTCCGGAGCCGAGCCCTGGTCCTGGTTCTTCTGGTTCTGGCGGTGCTGCTGGACGCCGACCTCGTCGAGCACGATCTGCTCGGCGTGGGCTGCCTCGGCCCGCACCTCTTCGTCGTGGCGTTCGGCCAGCCGTTCCACGCAGCGGGTGGCCTGCCGGGCCTCGGACCACTCCCCCGTGCGCTGCACGGTGCGGTCCGCGGCGACGACGACATCGGCCTTCGCCTCGGTGAGCAGGCCCGACAGGGCCATCCGGGCGGCCACCGAGGCGCGGAAGGCCGCGGTGTCCGGCGGTGCCACGGCACCGGCCTCGCCGAGCATCCGGGCCGTCTCGGCGGCCCGCTGCCGCGCCGCGTTCTCGTCGCGGTGGGCGGCGGCCAGCGCGCCGGCCGCCTTGTCCTCGACGATACCGCGCACCCGCAGCAGTCCGGCCAGGGCAAATCCTCGTGCCATCAGGCACCTCCTCCTAGTACAGTGCTCAGCTCGGCCAGCCGCGCCCACGAGTCGGCGACGGACGCCGGTTCGTCGGCGGGCTGGCGCAAGAACGCCTGGATCTGGTCCGCGTGGGCCACCGCGGTGTCCACCAGCGGGTTCGACCCGGCGACGTAGGCGCCGACGTCGATCAGGTCGGACGCGGCCTGGCGCGCGGCCATGACCTCGCGCAGCCGACCGGCCTGGGTCTTCTGCTCCCGGGTGATCACCCGGGAGGCGACCCGGGAGATCGAGCCCAGGGAGTCGACCGCCGGGTAGTGGTTGGACACGGCCAGCTTGCGGTCCAGCACGACGTGCCCGTCGAGGATGGACCGGGCGGCGTCGGCGATCGGCTCGTTGTGGTCGTCCCCGTCCACCAGCACCGTGTAGATACCGGTGACCGACCCGCGCGGGCCGGTACCGGCCCGTTCCAGCAGCTGGGCCAGCAGGGAGAAGGTGCTGGGCGGGTAGCCGCGGGTGGCCGGCGGTTCGCCGACCGACAGCCCGATCTCCCGCTGGGCCATGGCGACCCGGGTCAGGGAGTCCATCATGAGCACCGCGTGGCGACCCTCGTCGCGCAGCGCCTCGGCGATGCGGGTGGCCACGAAAGCCGAGCGCAGGCGCACCAGGGGCGGTTCGTCCGACGTGGCCACGACGACGACGGAGCGGGCCAGGCCCTCGGGCCCCAGGTCGTCCTCCAGGAACTCGCGCACCTCACGGCCGCGCTCCCCGACCAGGGAGATCACGGAGACCTCCGCCTCGGTGCCCCGGGCGATCATGGACAGCAGGGTGGACTTGCCCACCCCGGACCCGGCGAACAGCCCGATCCGCTGCCCCTGCCCGACGCTGACCAGGGTGTCCAGCACCCGCACGCCCAGCGGCAGCGCCGCGGTCACCCGCGAGCGCTCCAGCGGGTGCGGGGCCTGGCCCTGGACCTCTTCCCAGCGCACGTCGCGCAGCGGACCCTTGCCGTCGATCGGCCGACCCAGCCCGTCGATCACCCGACCGAGCAGCCCCGGGCCGACGGGAGCCTTCAGCGCCCCGCCGTGGTGCCGCACCGGCATCCCGGCCCGCAGCCCGGTCACCGGGCCCAGCGGCATGCAGCGGGCGGTGGACTCGCCGGTGGCGACGACCTCCGCGACGACCGTGTCGGCACCGTCGCCGATGCGCAGCAGGTCGCCGACGGCCGCCCCGGTGCCGACCGCGTCGACGGACAGCCCGACCACAGCGCGCACCCGGCCCACGGTCTCGGGGGCGCAGGCGGCCAGCATCTGGTCCCAGGTGGCAGTGGTCATCGGACCTCACCCCCCAGGAGGTCGGACGGCGCGCCGGACGCCGTGGCCCAGCCCGGTGCGGTCGGGGCGGCCTCGGCCAGCACGGCCTGGGCCCGTTCCAGCGCGGAGCCGATCCGGGCGTCGAGCTCGCCCTCGCCGTGCTCGACGACGGCGTCACCGTGGGCCAGGGCCGGGTCGGCCACGACCCGCATCCCTTCGGGCGCCACGACGACGTCCGCGTCGCGCGGGTGCATCCGGACGACTACGTCGCGGGCCACCCCGGCGGTCTTGGCCCGGGCCAGCACGGCCCGGGCCGCGGTCGGCGCGTCCGACAGCTCCATGCCCAGCACCGCGGTCGCCAGCTCCAGGGCGGCAGCGTGCAGCCGGTCCTGGGCGGCGTCCAGCACGGGCACCCGCGCCGAGCGCACGGACCGGACCACCGCTGCCAGGGTGGTCATGGCCTGGGCGTGCTCGTCGGCCCGGACGGCCTCGGCGGCCTCGGCCCGCTGGTGGGCGGCCTCCGCCTCGACGGCGGCGACCTTGGCGGCCTCCCGGGACCCGGCGGCGAACCCGGCGGCGAACCCGGCGGCCCGGGCCTGCTCGTGGGTGGCCAGGACAGCGGCGGCCTGGTCGGCAGGCTCGACCAGCGGCACGAACCGGGCCGGGACCGCTTCGGCAGTGGCAGCCTCGGCGGCCCGGGCCGCGGTCTCGACCGGCGCGGCGAACACCGGGCACACCGCGGCAGCCCGCTCCGCGACCACCCCGCCGCTCTTGGCCGGGACGAGCTCACGCTGGGCAGGCACCACGCTCAGCCAGGCGCCGTCCTTGACGGTATGCCGGGTGGCTGCGTCGGTGACCCGCTGCGCGACCAGCGGCTGGAAGGTCTCAGACAACAAGCTCATCCTCGCTGTCCCTCCGGATCGTGATCTGACCAGACTCCTCCAGGCGACGGATGCCCTGGACGATCTGCGAACGGGCCTCCTCCACCTGGGACAGGCGCACCGGGCCGAGCAGGTCGATCTCCTCGACCAGGTTCTCCCGGGCCCGTTCGGACAGGTTGCGCAGGATGGTCCCGGCGACCTCGTCGGACGCGCCCTTCATGGCCAGCGCCAGCTCGCCGGTCTCGACGTTGCGCAGCACCAGCTGCACCGCGCGGTCCTCGAGCATGACGACATCGGCGAAGACGAACATCATCGAGCGGACCTCGTCGGCCAGGTCCTCGTCGCGGTCCTTGAGCCCCTCGAGGATCAGCTTCTCCGTCGTCGGGTCGGCCCGGTTGATGATGTCGACCAGCGGCTGCACACCGCCCACCGCGGTGGTCTCACGCGGGGCGAGCACCGCCGAGGCCTTGCGCTGCAGCGAGTCGGCGACGATCTGCACGGCGTCCGGCGTGGCCCGTTCCATCAGGGCGATGCGGTGCGCGGTATCGGCCTGCTCCATCGGCGGCAGGCCCGCCATGATGGCCGAGGCCTGCTCGGGGCGCAGGTGGGCCAGCACCAGGGCGATGGTCTGCGGGTGCTCGCCGGACAGCAGGGAGACGACCTGCCGGGCGTCGGCCGAGCGCAGGAACTCGAACGGGTCGCCGGCCAGGTGCGACAGCAGCCGCTCCATCATGCTGGCGGCCTGCTCGGAGCCGACCGAGGCCTCCAGCAGGTGCTGGGCCAGACCCAGGCCGCCGCCCAGGCCGGGGCCGATGGCGGACAGGACGTAGAACTCCTCCAGGACCTCGTCGGCCAGCGCCTGGTCGATGCGGTCCAGCCGCAGGATCTCCGCGGTCAGCTCTTCGACCTCGGTCACCTCCAGGTTGGACATGACGCGCGCGGCCCGTTCCTTGCCCAGCTGGAGCAGCAGGGTGGCCGCCTTCTGCGACCCGGTCAGCCCGCTCATCGCCGCCCGCTCTCTGCCATCCAGCCGCGGAGCAGCTCGGCAACTTCCTCGGGCTGCTCGTCGGCCAGCGCGGCGATCTGCTCGCGGTGGATCGCCACCGGATCAGGTTCGGCCGGTAGCGGCGGCGCCTCCAGCTCGGGTATCTCGGCCAGCGCGGCCTCCAGCAGCGTCGGTTCGGTCTCGGCCGCCTCCAGGTTGCCCAGGTCGAGCGCTTCCCGGCGGGCCTTGCGCGACCGGCGACCGAGCACCACCAGGACGATGATGACGGCCAGGAGGATCAGCCCGGCGATGACGATCTGCCTTATCATGTCGCGCTGGGCCTCGGCCTTCGCCGCGGCCTCGGCCTTGACCAGAGCCGCTTCGGCGGCCTCGGCGGTCGTGGTGTCGAACGGCATCCGCTGCACCGACAGGGTGTCGCCGCGGGCCACGTCGATCCCGGCGGCGGCGACGATGGCCGACTCCACCGCGGTGAGGTCCAGCCGACCCGCGGCCCCGGAGTTGAGCACCACGGAGACCGACTGGCGCTCGACCGCCCCGGGGGCAGCCTGCGTCACCTCGGTGGTCTTGCCCACGGCGTTGGTAACGTCCTCGCTGGTGGAGCGGTACGTCCCCTCACCGTTGTTGGCCCCGCCGGGGACCGCGATATTGTCCGGACCGAGCACCCCGGTCGCCCCGTCGCCGCCCGCGCCGTACTCCTCGGTCCGGGTCGAGGACGCCAGCGGCGGGATGCCTTCTTGGGCCTGGTAGGACTCGACGGTGCGCTTGGTGGAGTCGAAGTTGAGCTGGGCGTTCGTGGTCACGGTGACGTTGTGGGCCCCGACCAGGGGGTCGAGCAGCCCGTGCACCGCGGCGGAGACCCTGGCCTCGTAGTCGGCGGTCTGCTGGTCGGCCATCCCACCGGCCCCGGCGCCGCTGCTGCCGACGGTGGACAGCACCTGTCCGTCGGCGTCGATGACGGCGACATCGTTCGAGCTCATGTCCGGTACCGCGGCCGAGACCAGGTGGACTATGGCCTGCACCTGGTTGGCGGCCAGCGGCTTGGTCCCGGACTGGCGGACGAAGACCGACGCCGTCGGGTTCTTCTTCGAGGCGGAGAACACGGTCTCTTCCGGGATCGCCAGCTTCACCGAGGCGGAGCCCACCCCGTCCATCGCGGCGATGGTCCTGGCCAGCTCGCCCTCCATGGCCCGCTGGTAGGTGGTCTGCTCCTGGAACTGGGTCGAGGTGGCCGACAGCCCGTCGAGCAGGGAGTACCCGGCGCTGTCGGCGTCCTTGGGCAGGCCCTGGGCGGCCATGGCGATCCGCTGGGCGTAGACCTCGCTGGTCGGCACCATGACGGTGCTGCCCCCGTCGGCCAGCTCGTAGCGCACGCCGCTGGAGGACAGCTGGTCCACCACGGCGGAGGCATCGGCCCCGGACAGCCCGGAGAACAGCGGGGTCATGGTCGGCCGGTTCAGCCAGCCGGCGACGAACACCACCGCGACGACGAGCCCCGCGGCGGCCAGCACCGCGAACACCCGCTGCGCGAGCGTGAGCTGCTTGACCGTGGAGTTGAGGCGGTCCAGAGCAGGCTTCAGCTGGGTCGGCATCAGACGGTCATCCTCATGATCTCCTGGAAGGCATCGACGGCCTTGTTGCGCAAGGCGGCGGTCAGCTCGAGCTGGACGGCGGCCTGGGTGGCCGCGATGGTGTAGTCGTGCACGTCGTCGAGGTCACCGGTGACCGCGGCGACCGCCAGGGCGGCGGAGTGGGACTGGGCGGCCTGCAGCGAGTCGATCCCGGCGGCGGCCGAGGCGAACGCGGCGCCGGAGCCGGGCATCGTGGTGGCGCCGGGAGCGCCGTACAGGCTGGGCAGATAGCTGGGCGAGACGGCGTCGACGCCGTTCACGGGCAAGACTGGCATTATGCCTTTCCAATCTGCAGGGCGGCTTCGTAGGCGGCTTTGGCCCGGTCTACCACGGCGGCATTCGCCTGGTAGCCGCGCTGAGCCATGATCAGCTGGGTCATCTGCGACGACATGTCGACGCTCGGGTACTTCACATAGCCGTTCTCGTCGGCCAGCGGGTTCGTCGGCTCGTAGGCCAGACGACCGGTCGTGTCACCGGACAGCAGCGCGGCCCGCACCTGGACACCACCGTTGCCGCTGGTGATCTCCTGGGCCTGGATGTACCGGGTCTGGAAGGCGTCCTCCGACGTGCGGGTCGCCGTGTTGGCGTTGGCCAGGTTGTCGGAGACCGCGTCGAGCCACTTGCGCATGACACCCATACCGGTGCCTGCGACGCCGATCGCGCCGAAGATAGTCATCAGTTCGTCCTCATCGCCGTGCGCAACGCTGTGAACTGGCCGTCTATAGCCCGGGTCGCCAGCGAATAGCGCAGATTGGTGTCGATATTGGAGATCACCTCGGTGTCGAGGTTCACGTTGTTACCGTCCAGCCGGGTGGGCTCGAGACTGCGGCCGACAGTGGCCCGCGCGGCACCGTGGCCAGCGGCCACGGCTGCCTTGAGCGAGTCTTCGAACCGCACGCGCTGCGAGCGGTAGCCGGGCGTCTGCAGGTTCGCGATGTTGTTCGCGATGGCCCGCTGGCGCTGCGACAGCGCGTCCAGCGCGCTGTTCAGGGCGACAGAAGTCACCGAGTCGAACAAGCCCATGCTTGCGGTTCTCCTACTAGAGTCGGTGGCCGATCCTTGGCCGGTGATGAGCTGTCCGTGCTCACCGCGACCATCGGCCTACCCGGGCCTCTGCGTAGCCCATTCACTCAGCCAGACGAAGAAGAATGTCCCGGTCGCCCGTTTCACCGGGCCGCGATCACCCGTCCGGAGGGCAGGCCCCTTGACAGCCTCTCGGGCGGCCCGCGGTGGTTCTGGGGCGACCGACGACGACCGAACCTCGAGGTGGCGGCACGTTTTTCCGCGTCACCAACCGCGCCAAAAGCTGTTCACTCTCACCCTCAACCGCCTCTAGCACACCTCGTCAGCCTCGGCACCTCGTGCGGGGTGGGCTTCCATGCGAGAGATGGGCTCCCAAGCCCATCTCTCGCATGGAAGCCCACCCCTCACGGACAGAAGCTGTGCCGTCTCAGAACGCCGAAGACCGCACCCCGTCACCCCGGCCCGCAGCGGACAGCACACACAAAAAAACAGCCCCTGAGACAGGGGCTGTTTTCTCGTCGAGGTCTACCGGGTCAGCCTTCGGCGTCCAGGTAGACCGGTGGGGACGGCGGTGGTGTGCTCGTCTCGTCCAGGACGACCATATGGCGCCGGTTGGCGATCATCGCGCGGGTGATCGCCTCGACGACCGAGCGCTGCCGGTCGGCCAGGGCCTGGGCCCGGTCGAGCAGCCCGGTCGGCAGGGGGCCCAGACCGGTCGGGGGCCGCCACGCCGCCAGGCGGGCGACGGCCTCCTCGGTCGGCAGGTGGTCGTGGTCGAGCATCGCCTCGGCGGTGGCGACGTCCGTCTCGAGGGTGGTCAGGGCCTCGGCCCAGGCCATGTCGAGGCCGACCGGACCGACGCCTGTCGTGTCGAGACCGGCCACTGACCGGCCGTCCGTCGCGGTCATGACTCAGCCGACGCCGAGCATGGTGGAGCCGATCTCGTCCGCGGCCTGGGTGGTGGCGCTGGCCCGGGAGGCCTGGGCCTCGTCGGCCAGGGACGCCGCGGCACCGTGCCAGGCTTCGACCAGCGGCACGACCAGCTCGCGGCACTCGGCGGCCTTGGTCGGGTCGCCGCTGGCCGCGGCCTCGATCAGCCCGACCAGCAGATAGCTGTAGACGGACATCAGGCGCTGCCCGCCGTCCCAGGCCTCGACGTCCAGCGACGAGATCAGCTCGGTGACGATGTCCCGGGCGTGCCCCAGGTGCGCCGCTCCGGCCACCCGGTTGCCTGCCGTCAACGACTCCAGCCCGCGGTCCAGGTCCAGCAGCAGACGGTCGTAGAGCATCGTGAGCAGCCGGGCCGGACCGACGGTGGTCACCGAGTCGGCCAGGTAGGCCGAACGAGCGTCATACATGTACTGGTACTCCTTCGCGGGGGGTCAGGACTTGCTCGACGACGAGCTGCTGCTCAGCGAGCTCAGCGCGGACGACATCGACGACAGCCAGCTGGACTGGGAGTTCAGCTGCGACAGCGCCGTCTCCAGCGCGGCCCACTGCCGTTCCAGGGCGTTGCGGCGCACCTCCAGCACGTTGTCCCAGCTGGTGATCCGGGTGCCCAGGTCGCTGATCTGCCGGTCGGTGCTGGTGATCTGCGCGGTCAGGGTGCCGTCGTACTTGTCCGAGGCGCGCGTGGCGACCTGGTCGACCCGTTCGGCGATACCGCTGAGCACCGCCTGCACCCGGGACGGGTCCTCGGCCAGCGCCGTGGCCAGCTTCGCCTCGTCGATCGTGAAGGTGCCGTCCTTGCCCAGGGTGATCCCGATACTGGCCGGGGACACCCCGTCGACGTCCCGGGAACCGGCCTGCGTCAGGTCCAGCACCAGCATCCGGACCCCGCTGTTGCCCGACAGGACCCCACCGGTGACCACCGGGTTGCCCTTGGAGTCGGTCGAGGTCTTGGTCGCCGTCTGGCTGGCGATCTCCGACAGGACCTGGTTGAGCTGGCTGACCAGGTTCGACCCGAGCTTGGTCAGGGCTTCGGTATCGCTGGCCACGTCGATGGTGACCGGGTCGGTGCTGGCGCGGGTGACGGTGACGTCCAGGCCGGTGAGCAGGTCGGTGAAGGTGTTGGACGCCGAGGTGAGGCTCTGCTGCGCCGCGCTGCCGGGCCACAGGGTGACCTGGGCGTCCTGGGCGGTGCGGGCGGAGACCAGCGAGACCTCGGTGGCGGTGCCGCCCGCCACGGCGGCGGCATCACCGGCGTACAGGGAGAACGCCTGGTCGGCTCCGGTGTTCTGGCCGGTGAGCTGCAGGCGGTAGGTCTGGGTCCCGAAGGAGTCGGTGCTCGAGGTGATCGAGGCGGCCACACCGGCGTCGGAGCGGCTGATCGCGGCGGCGAGGTCGGCGGGGCTGGTGATGCCCGTCACGTCGATCTCGGTGACGGTGCCGCCGACCTTCAGCGAGAGCGTCGCGGCGCCGCCGGTCAGGTCCGCGACGGTGCCGAACGAGCCGCTCAGGGAGATCTGGCTCTGCGCGACCTGGTCGACGCTGAAGGTCACCGACGTCGGCGTGGCGTTGGGGCGCACGCTCGCGGTGACGGCGTCGGAGGAGGCCTTCGCGCCCAGGACGGACCACGACGCCGGGTCGGCGGCCTTCTGCGCCGAGTCGGCCAGGGAGGAGGTCTTGCTGTTCAGCGCCTGCAGGGCGGTGACCAGCCGGGACAGATCGTTCTTCTTGTCCGTCAGCTGCATCTGCGGCAGCTTGGCGACGTTCATCAAGGCGTTGATGATCGACGCGGTGTCCAGACCAGAGACCAGCCCTGAGATCTGCTGTGCCATGACTCGCTCCGTACGCTAGTTCCGAGATACGCCAGTGGTGGCGGGGTGGCGCCCCGCCACCACCGACGTGTCGACCATCAGGTCAGGTTCCGTCAGCCGAGCAGCTTCAGGACGCCCTGCGGGATGGCGTTGGCCTGGGCCAGCATGGCGGTACCCGCCTGGGACAGGATCTGCGACTTGGTGAAGTTCACCATCTCGCTGGCCATGTCCGTGTCACGGATACGCGACTCGGAGGCCGACAGGTTCTCCACAGCCACGTTCACGCTGTTGATCGTGTGCTCGAACCGGTTCTGGTACGCACCGAGGTTCGCACGGGCGGTCGAGATCTTGGAGATCTCAGCGTCGATCGCGCTGATCGCGGCCTGGGCCGAGACGTGGGAGAACATGTTCAGACCGGTGGTCGTGGTCGCGGTCGCGGCGAAGGACACCGCGTTGGCGACCGAGGCCACGTTGGCCGAGGTCAGGTCCACGGCGATCCGGCTGTTGGCGTCGCCGTCGGCGCCGACCTGGAAGTTCATGACCGCACCGGTACCACCCGAGACCTTGTCCAGCAGGGTGGTGCCGTTGAAGTTCGTGGACTTCGCGATCCGGTCCAGCTCCGCACTCAGCTGGTTGGCCTCGGTCGTGATGTTCGAGCGAGCCGCTTCGGAGTTGGAGTCGTTGGCAGCCTGGACGGCCAGGTCGCGCATCCGGTGCAGGATCGAGTGGACCTCGGTCAGCGCACCCTCAGCGGTCTGCACGACGGAGATACCGTCCTGGGCGTTGCGGGCAGCCTGGGTCAGGCCGGAGATCTGCGAGCGCAGGCCCTCCGAGATGGCCAGACCAGCAGCGTCGTCAGCGGCCCGGTTGATCCGGAAACCAGACGACAGCTTCTCCAGCGACTTCGACAGCGAAGTCTGCGTGGCGGAGAGGTTGCGGTAGGCGTTGATCGCCGCGACGTTGGTGTTCACTGAGAGACCCATGATTATCTTCCTCCTTGACTTGGGTCGGCGGCCCTTCCGTGGGCACGTCTGGTTCAATCGGAACAACGCCTTCCGCACTGAGACTTCATGTGGTAGCCAAATGGGTGAAGCAGCATAGTCCCAGGTCAGCGCCCACAAGCCCACGACATGAACAGGGGCTTTCGCTCGTCTGGAGGCCCCGACCGGACCCCGGCACCACCCTGAAGCCACGTCCGCCGCATATCGAAACCCCCTCAAAGGGGGGATGGTAGGGCGGTAGGGATGGTTCCTGCTGTCCTGCCTGCAAGACAGTAGGAACCTGCACCGTCGCCACGCGATTCTCGCCCCTCGGCTCAGTCGGACGCGAAGGTGACCAGTCCTGGTGCGACGATCTCCAGCGCCTGGGCCAGCTCACGCCGCCCCTGGGTGGGCACCCGGTCCAGGGCGTCCTCGAGGTGGGGCAGGGCCCGCTCGTCGGCGTAGGCCGAGAAGGCCAGGGCCGCGGCGACCGCCCGGTCGCCGGGGGCGGCCCGGTGGTCGGCGGCGAAGGTCACCAGGACCGACAGCTCCCCCAGACCGTGACGACGCAGCCGGGCGTCCCACTCGGCGGCGACCTCCAGTCCGTGCAACCCGGCCAGGCGGGCGGCGCTGGCCAGCACCGTGCCGTCCCCGGGCCGGTGCTCGTCCATCAGCTCTAGCACCTGCAGGGCCTGGCGTCCGCTGTCGTTGACCGACAGCAGCGCCCAGCGGCGCCACTGCTCGTCGGTCAGGTCTGGCAGCAGCGAGCGCACCGCGTCCTGGCCCAGCAGCTGCAGGATCACCACCGGCCACGGGTCGCCGTCGCCGGAACGCACCGCCCGGCGGGCGACCTCCAGGGCGTCGTCGGGACGCCCGGCGGTGGCCAGCAACGAGATCTCCAGGTTGACCGCCGACGAGCGGCGCAGCTCGCCGCCGGAGCCGTCGCGGGAGACGGTGGGGACCCGGTCCAGCGCGGCCAGACCGGCCTCGGCGTCACCGGCCTGCTGGTAGACCTCGGCGGCGGCGATGTCCACGGCGGCGTTGTCCGGCTGGAAGGTGCGCCACCGTTCGACCCACCGAGCGGCGGTGTCGGTGTCGACGTCCGGCCGGGACAGGCACATCTTGTACTGGGTGAAGGCCAGGGCCTGGACCAGCTGGTCGCTCAGCCGGTCCGCCGCCGCCCAGGCTTCTTCGGCCACCTGCGCCGACTCGGCGAACTCGTGGCTCATCACCAGCGACCGGGACAGGTGCACCCGGGCCGCGGCCTCCCCGGCGGCGTCGCCGGCCTGCTGGGCGGCGGCCAGCTGGTCCCGGGCCAGGGTGGTGTTGCGCTCGGACTTCTCGTTGTTCAGCCGGTCGGCGTCGGCGTACCCGGAGTGCCGCAGCCGGATCCCGCCCAGCACCCCGCCTGCGGTGACCTGGCCGTCGACTGTGGCGATCTGCTCGTGCAGGTGCCCCACCCAGTGGTGGCCGGCGCGGCGGAACACCCGTTTGGCGGTGAACTCGAACGTCCCGTCCACGCTGGACGCCCCGGTGTTGACGATGCGTATCCCGTAGGTGTCCTCGGTGGCCTGCGACAGGCGTTTGCGCAGGGTCGAGCCCTGGGACTCGAAGACCTCGTCGGCGTCGACCGACAGCACCCAGTCCCCGGTGGCGTGCTCCAGCGCGCGGTTGCGGGCCGCGGCGAAGTCGTCGTCCCAGTACCCCTCGATCACGGTGTCGGTGTACCGGCGGGCGATCTCACGGGTGGTGTCTGTAGAACCGGTGTCGTACACGACGATCTCGTCCGCCCAGCGGACAGAGTCCAGACAGTCGGCCAGTACGTCTTCCTCGTCCTTGACGATGAGGACGACGGAGATGGTCAGACGCTTCTTGCTCATATACGTCACTCCAGGGGTCTCGGGTCTCCACCACCCGATCGGCTCAGCGTCGCGGACTCTGAGCCAGATCGCGACGATCTCTCATCCCGCACCGGTCTGGGCCGATCAGGTGACGCATGAGACACGGACCGCGCCCCGAACGTTCGAGGAGCCTGCTATGGGCCTGATCGACAACGACGGCGAACGGATGGTCCCCCAGACGCACGCCGGGACCCTCACCTATGCCGAGCACGTCACCCGCTACCTGGCGGCGGCCCCGCTGGTGGCCGGACGGCGGGTGCTCGATATCGCCTCCGGTTCGGGGTACGGCACGCACCTGCTGTCGCAGAGCGCCGCGCACGTCACCGGGGTCGACGTCAGCGCGACGGCCGCCGCCTACGCCCAGGAGACGTACGGCACGGACAACAACGAGTTCCGTGTCGGCGACGCCACCGCTATCCCCCTGCCGGACGACGCGGTGGACGTCGTGGTCAGCTTCGAGACCATCGAGCACCTCGACGACTACGCGGCGTTCGTGGCCGAGGTCGACCGGGTGCTGGTGCCCGACGGGCTCTTCGTGCTGTCGACGCCGAACGATACCGACGCCCCCCAGGGCAACCCCTTCCACACGCACCAGTTCGTCCACGACGAGCTGGTCGGCCTGGTGCAACCCCGGTTCGCGTACGTCGAACCGTACTTCCAGGCCGTGTGGAAGGCGGTGGTGCTGGCCCCCGCGTCCACCCTGGACGCCGAGGGCCCGTTCGAGGCCGGGCTGCTCAACCTCTGCCCCCTGGCCCCCGAGCAGTACCTGTTCTTCTACCTGCTGTGCGCCCGTCGCCCCGTCACCGAGACCGTCGAACCCCTGCTGGCCCTGGGCGAGCACCATTCTTACCGCCTCATGCAGGAGCAGTACCTGGCCCAGGCCACCGCCCTGAACCATGCCGCCACCGTGGCCGCCGACGCCGTCAACGAGGTCAACACCCTGCGTCGCCGCCTGGCCACCGCCCCGCCACCCCGCCCGCGCACCAAGGCCCGCCGACGGTAACGGGACAGTGGGGACGGTTCCAGGAGACAGTGGGGACGGTTCCAGGAGACAGTGGGGACGGTTCCTAATGTCTTGCCTGGTCAGACCCGCAAGACATTAGGAACCGTCACCAGGATATGAGCGGTTCGACGGAGGAGGACAGTGACACATGACCAGCCAGCACACCGCACCACGGTTCGCGGCCAGCATCATCATCCCCCTGTTCAACCAGGTCGAGTACACCGCCGGCTGCCTGGCCTCCATCGCCGAGCACACCGACCCGGCACTGTACGAGGTCGTACTGGTGGACAACGGTTCGACCGACGCCACCGGCCAGCTGCTGGACCAGCTGGACGGCGACATACAGATCGTGCGCAACACCACCAACCTGGGGTTCGCCGAAGGATCCAACCAGGGAGCACGAACCGCCCGCGGACGCCACCTGGTGTTCTGCAACAACGACGTCGAAGCCCGCGACGGCTGGCTCGAACCCCTGCTCACCATCCTCGACGACGAACCCGACGTGGCGATCGTCGGCGCCCGGCTGCTGTTCCCCGACGGCACGGTGCAGCACGCCGGGGTGCGGGCCATCCTGTCCCAGGGCCAGCTGGTCACGGTGCACTATCCCTACGGCGTGCCGCCGGAACAGGAGACCCGGCGGGACGTCGATATCGTCACCGGTGCGCTCATGGCGGTGCGCCGTTCGTTCTTCGAGGACGTCGGCGGTTTTCTCACCGAGTACTGGAACAGCCAGGAAGACGCCGACCTGTGCCTGACCGCCGGTGCGCGGGGCCTGCGGGTGGTCTACGAACCACGTTCCACCCTGGTGCACCACGAGTCGAAGTCCGGCCCCGAACGGTATTCCGCTCTGGCCGAGAACGGGGCCCTGTTCACCCGGCGGTGGGAGGGGCGGTACATCCCCGAGTACATCTCGACCGACGGTACGAACGCCCGCCCGAACCCCCACCGCAAGGCCGGCGCTTTCGCCGTGCCCGACCCGACCGGCCCGGCCCGGTGAGGCCCGGCCTGAGCCACTCTGTCACGAACCCTGCACACCGAGGATGCGAACTATGGCCCTGATCGACAACGACGGCGAGCGGATGGTCCCCGAGGTGCACGCCGGGAGCCTCCTGTACGCCGAGCACGTCACCCGCTACCTGGCGGCGGCCCCGCTGGTGACCGGACGGCGGGTGCTCGATATCGCCTCCGGTTCCGGGTACGGCACGCACCTGCTGTCGCAGAGCGCCGCGCACGTCACCGGGGTCGACGTCAGCGCCACGGCCGTCGCCTACGCCCAGGAGGTGTACGGCACGGACAACAACGAGTTCCGGGTCGGTGACGCCATGGCCATTCCCCTGGCCGACGACGCCGTGGACGTCGTGGTCAGCTTCGAGACCATCGAGCACGTCGCCGACTACGCGGCGTTCGTGGCCGAGGTCGACCGGGTGCTAGCACCGGACGGGCTCTTCGTGCTGTCCACGCCGAACGACACCGAGTTCGTCCAGGACAACCACTTCCACCTGCACCAGTTCACCTACGACGAGCTGGTCGACCTGGTCCGCCCCCGGTTCGCCCATGTCGAACCGTACTTCCAGGCCACGTGGAAGTCAGTGGTGCTGGCCCCCGCATCGGTCCTGTCCGTCGAGGGTCCGGTCGAGACCGGGACGCTCAACCTCTGCCCCCTGGCCCCCGAGCAGTACCTGTACTTCTACCTGTTGTGCGCCCGCCGCCCCGTCACCGAGACGGTCGAACCGCTGCACGCCCTCGGCGGCCACTACTCCGACCGCGTCCTGCACGACCAGGACCTCGCCCATGCCGCCGCCGTCGCCCAGGTCGAAGCCCTGCGCCGCCGTCTGGTCGGCCCACCCGACTGAGCCGCCGCCGAGGGCGCTCCAAGGCCGTTGCGGTTCGGGCGCCGCTGCGACGGATACTGCCGTCGTAGCGGCGTCTGGACCGTCGTAACGGGCTGGTGGGCGGCGCCGTGGTCAGCCCACCGGGAGGCGGGCCGTCCCGACGTGGCGGGCGGTGAAGTCGGCGGACGGGTCGGCGGCGAACTCGCGCAGGGCGGCGGCGTCCACGGCCTCGCCCGAGCGGACCGACACCCGACGGCGGCCGGTGGCGGCGGCCAGACCGCGCCGCACCCCGTCGACCGGGTGCCCGGGGTCGGGCGGGCACTCGACCACGACGACGTCACCGCTCACCTGCTGGGCCAGCGACCGGGCCACCCCGTCACCGTGCTCGACCAGCACCAGCTGGGCCTGCAGCCGGACCAGGTCGACCAGCTCGACCAGGGAACGGGCCGACTCGGCGAACCCGTCGGCACAGTCGACCACCAGGGACAGCACCGGTATCTCCTGGGCCTTGGCCAGCATGACCGCCCGGTTGCGCAGCTCGATCCCGGCCCAGTCCAGGCCGTTGCCGTCGAAGGTGGCGTGACCCAGGTGGTAGACGTAGGAACCGGCCACGACCAGCAGCCGCGCCCCCGCGGCCTGCAGCCGACGGCACAGCTCGTCGTCCTCGTAGCCCCCGGTCTCGAACGACTCGTCGAACCCGCCGACCTGCGCGAACAGCTCGGTCCGCAGCGCCAGGGCGAAACCGACCAGCCGGTGCGTCGGCCAGGTCCGGCCCCGCCCCTCGGTCATCGCGGCCTGGGCGATCCGGCGCACGTCCTTCATCCCGCGCACCGCTGCCCCGTAGGACGCCTCGTGCAGCTGGGACCCAGAGACGAAGTTGCTCATCGGCCCGGTCGCCCCCACGTCCGGGTCGGCGAAGGGTGCGACCAGCGGCTCGATCCACCGCCCCACCGGCAGCGTGTCGTTGTTGAGGAAGACGGTGATCGGGTTGCGGGCCCGCTCGGCCCCCGCGTTGCACCCCCCGGCGAACCCCAGGTTCTGCTCGTGGCTGACGACCTCGACCCAGTCGTACCCCGCCAGCAGCGCCGCGGTACCGTCGCTCGACCCGTTGTCCACCACGACCACCTGGTCGTCCTGGCCCAGTGTCGGCGCCAGGGCGTCCAGACAGGCCTGCGTCACCTGCTCCAGGTTCCACACCGGGATGACGATGCTCACCGCAGTCCGCGCCATGCTCCTCCTTCGTCCTCCCTCACCCATCGACCGGGTCGCGGCCAACCTGAACCCGACGGCACCGGTCCCGCCGAAACCTTCCGCGGGGGCCGTCCGGCCGGGGATCACCCGGACGGCCGAAGACGACTCGTTTCGTTCCGCATCGTCCGATACGATGACGCCGTGACGGAACAGAACGAAAACGAAACGCTGGACGGCGGCGCGACGGCCCGGGGGTGCCGCTTCCCGGGGTGTACCAGACCGGCCGAGGAGGGCGACGGTCGGGGGCGTCCACCGGCCTACTGCGACGACCCGGGGCACACCCGGGCGGCCGCGTTCCGGGCTCGCCGCGAGGTCGACCCGGCTGCGGCCGGGCCGGTGAGCCTCGCCCGTCCCTGGGACGGTACGTCCATGCGCCGGCTCGACCAGTCGTCGAAGCTGCAGAACGTCCTCTACGAGATCCGGGGCAAGGCGGTCACGGAGGCGACCCGCCTGGAGGCCGAGGGCAAGAAGGTCCTGTGGCTGAACACCGGGAACCCGGCCGAGTTCGACTTCGAGGCGCCGTACCAGATCGTCGGCGACATGATCGCGTCGATCCCGCACGCCCACGGCTACTCCGACTCCCGGGGCATCCTGCCCGCCCGGCGGGCCGTGGTCACCCGGTACGAGACGACCCCCGGGTTCCCCCGGTTCGACGTGGACGACGTGTTCTTGGGCAACGGGGTGTCCGAGCTGATCACCATGGTCCTGCAGGCCCTGCTCGACGAGGGCGACGAGGTGCTGATCCCCAGCCCGGACTACCCGCTGTGGACCGCTATGACCAGCCTGGCCGGGGGCACCCCGGTGCACTACCGGTGCGATGAGGCCGCGGGCTGGGAACCTGACCTGGAGCTGCTGGAGTCGTTGGTCACGCCGCGCACCAAGGCCCTGGTCATCATTAACCCGAACAACCCGACCGGGGCGGTGTACAGCGCGCAGACGGTGCGGGCCATGGCTCGGATCGCGGCCGATCATGGGCTGCTGCTGCTGTCCGACGAGGTCTACGACCGCATCCTGTACGACGGCGCCCAGCACACCCCGACCGCCACGGTGGCGCCCGACCAGCTGGTCCTGACCTTCAACGGCCTGTCCAAGTCGTACCGGGTGTGCGGCTACCGCTCCGGCTGGCTGGTCGTCACCGGACCGCAGGACCACGCCCGGGGCTTCCTGGAGGGCATCCACCTGCTGGCCTCCACCCGGCTGTGCCCGAACGTGCCAGCCCAGCACGCGGTGCAGGCCGCGCTGGCCGGGGTGCAGACCATCGACGGGCTGGTCGCCCCGGGCGGGCGGCTGTACGAGCAGATGCGGGTCGCCTGGGAGGGCCTCAACACCATCCCTGGGGTCAGCTGTCAGCGGGCCTGCGGCGCGCTGTACCTGTTCCCCCGCCTGGACCCCGCGGTCCACCAGATCCACGACGACTCCCGGCTGGTCTACGACCTGCTGGTGGCCGAGCACATCCTGCTGGTCCCCGGCACCGGCTTCAACTGGCCGCATCCGGACCACCTGCGCCTGGTCACCCTGCCCGAGGCCCGCGTCATGCACGAAGCCGTCGAGCGGCTCGGCAACTTCCTGGCGTCGTACCGGCAGTGACCGCTGGCTGCTGGCTGGTGCGACACTTCCACGCCAGAACGACAGTTCGAGGCGCGGAAGTGTCGCACAGTTCATTCTCCGTGCGCAACGACTAGGAAGTCCCAGGTACCGTCAGCCTCGTTCTGGGTCACCTTCAGCACCGTGTCGCCCGAGAAGATCGTGGTCACGGCGAGGTAGAGGTCCAAAGGATGACCCGGTCGTGGACTGGTCGGACTGGGAGAAGTCTGGAGGGCCGACCGACGCCGACGATCCCCAGTCTGGATCCGTCAGACTCGGGCCAGTGGAAGTGGAGCCTGTGGTGGACTCCACCCGGAGCGTGAGGCGACCGATCTTGATGTCGCCGTAGACCGGAGCGGGCGCGTCGCGGGCGATCGTGACGGGAATCCCGTCGGGGGTCGGGACCACCACACCGCTGGTCGAGCTGCTGCTCGCCGGTCTCAGATCGGTGACATACCAGGTGTCGCCTTTCAGGTCCAGACGGGCACAGGTCGGTGCCAGGCCCGGGTCGTCGATATCCACGTACTGGGCATCTGGATCGTCGCTCTTCGGGCGGCTGCCGATCACCACCGACGGTGACATCAGACGGCAGCTGGACCCACCCTCCACCCGCAGCACCCACGGCAGCGGTGCGTACTTCCTCGCCAGACGGGCCGCGCGGTCGTCCCTGTCAGCAACATATGCCGCCTTCCTCCCAGAGTCGAACAGCAGCAGGCCGGGCAGTCCGATTAAGCCGACCAGGATTATGCCCACCATCGACGAGCCCGTCGGCGACCAGCCCCAATGAGGCAGCGCCAGGCACACCAGGAAGGACAGCACAACTACCACGCCGAGGACTATCCCGACGAACCGACGGACCCTGCCGACCCTCCTCGCCGGAGAACCACTCTCGCTCATGCCCGCATCGTACCATTCGAACCTCCAACGACAGAACGGCCACCACATTGGCCAGCCTACCCACTGCAGCCCACCGTGGCCAGCACAGCGGCCAACGGACCCTCGTCGTTCATAGATCACATCACCTCGCCTGTGCGACACTTTCATGCCAGAACGACAGTTCAAAGTGTCGCTTTGGCGTGATAGTGTCGCACACGAACGGGACCGCCCGAGCGACGACGGAGGGAGCGGTGATGTCCCCAACTGAGCGACTGCAAGAAGCGCAGGCAAGGCTCACGAGCCTTGCTTCGGCGGCGCGGACCGAACCGATCGACTGGAACGAGTTCCGCTCCGCCCAGCAGGAGGTGCTGACGGCCGAGCGCGAGCTGGCCGAGACCACCGGTGACGAGTACGCCGTCCCGCTCGACCTGGGGATGGCCTGGTCCACCGGTGCCCCGGTGCCTCATGTACTCGCCAGCGGTCGCAAGGCATACGTCCTGTTCTACCTGCACGACCCGGACCCTGACTGGGACGGTACCTGGACGCGGGTCGTCCAGCCTGGTTCGCCCGAGCCGGCACTGCTCGGGACGGTAACGTTCCGGCTCGTGCACGCCATCAAGTTCGGCGGCCCCAACGACGAGGCCCTAGAAGGTCACCCTCTCGCCGGAAAAGGCCTTCAGGTGTACTCCGCCCATCGCGTCGTCAACTCACGCTGGATCACCGCCGAAGAACAGGTCAACTCCGTCCACCCCCAGCACCGTGGTGGATGGCACGACCGCCTGAACCACTACGTGCTCTGCTTCCACGACCAGACCCTGGAATGCCTCGCCGAAGGATTCACGACGAAGCGACACCTCGCCCCACCCCGCACCGTGCTGTCCGAGCTGGCCAACCAGCTCGTCGACGAAAGGTAAGCCGCGGCACCCAGGCCAGTGCGACACTTTCACGCGCGAACGACACTTTGAACTGTCGTTCCGGCGTGGAAATGTCGCACGGAACAGCGAGAAGGAACGCCAGGGTTCAGTAAGCGACGGTCGAGAACCACGGTCAGCATTACCGGTAGACCACGGTCGAGAAGCTCCAACCGTCACCAGCCTTGTTGGGAGTTGCCTTCAACCCGCCGTCAAAGAGAGAAAAGATGTAGACACTGCCGTCGGGTCCCACGACCAGACGGGTCCCGTCGAAATTGTAATCGACATGGTCGCTGTAGTTCGTGACGGAGACAGTCCCGTCCGGTGCAACCACCACCATATCCCGGCCGCGCTCAGAGAGGCCGTAGATATTTCCAGCAGAGTCCACGCCCATGCACCCCCCGGACAGGTCCTCGTCCGCAGCAAAGACGGAGAGAGTCTGGTCCGGGCTCACTCTCCCGAGGTCTCGGCGGCCGAGCCCAAAATACAGATTCCCGGCGCGGTCGATCTCCAGACTACTGACATAGCCCAGCGGACTCTCGCCAGCGGGCCCAGGAAGCACACTGCCATTTTCGCCGTTGCCAGCAACCAGAGACAACGTTCCGTCGGTGACTTTGAGCACTCGCGAGAAATAGTCCTCCGCCCTCATGTGCTCTTTGGTATCGCCCACCGCTCCAGTGTCGACGATGTACAGGTTATGGTCGGAGTCGACGACTAGGCCACCGCCGCCGCAGACTTGGGGCATGGTGAAGGTTTCTCCGCGGCCCCGCAGCGGGCTGGCCGTGGCCAGGCCCGGCACCGGGTCTCCTTCCTCCCCGTTTCCTGCAACCACCGACAGCGTCCCGTCAGGAGTCACCATTACCACAACACCGGTGTCAGAGGTCTCGGGGTAGCCGAGATAGAAGCGGTCGGTGTCAGAGAGGCGGTCGTCGAGATAGAGGTTCCCGGCAGCATCGAAAACGATGGTACTGGGGCTCCGTAGCGGACTGGCCGTGGCCAGGCCCGGCACCGGGTCTCCTTCTTCCCCGTTCCCTGCAACCACCGACAACGTCCCGTCGGGAGTCACCTTCACCACGACGCGGCTGGCCGAGTCGACCAGATAGAGGTTCCCGGCAGCATCAAGCGCATGGCCGCCTATGCTGGTCAACTGGCTGTCCACGGCCGGACCCGACTCCGGGAATCCTATGGCACCAGTACCGGCAAAGACGGAGGCTGACCCACCGGGGGTCACCTTCACCACTTGGGCGCCATACGACGTATCGCGGCTGCCGGACCACCACCTGCTGCTTATGAGGAACAGGTTTCCGTCGTCGTCGACCTCCACGCCGTCAACCGAAAACCTCGTATGGTCGATGGCGAATTCTTTGAGGCTGACGGGCTTCTTCTGGGGAGGCCAGCGGCCCGACAGGAGCACGAATGCGACCGTGGTGGAGCCGACCAGGACGACCGCCATAACGGCACTCAGGATCATGGTAATCCGTAGTGAACGAAGGTCAGCAGGGTCTTCCGGGGCACGGAGGACAGTGGGGTGGTGGCCAAAGGATGACCCGGTCGTGGACTGGTCGGACTGGGAGAAGTCTGGAGGGCCGACCGACGCCGACGATCCCCAGTCTGGATCCGTCAGACTCGGGCCAGTGGAAGTAGAGCCTGTGGTGGACTCCACCCGGAGCGTGAGGCGACCGATCTTGATGTCGCCGTAGACCGGAGCGGGCGCGTCGCGGGCGATCGTAACGGGAATCCCATCGGGGGTCAGAACCACCACGCTGGTCGAGCTGCTCAGATCGGTGACATACCAGGTGTCGCCTTTCAGGTCCAGACGGGCACAGGTCGGTGCCAGGCCCGGGTCGTCGATATCCACGTACTGGGCATCTGGATCGTAGCTCTTCGGGCGGCTGCCGATCACCACCGATGGTGACATCAGACGGCAGCTGGACGGCCAGTTCGGCGTCGCGCCCTCCACCCACAGCACCCATGGCAGCGGTGCGTACTTCCTCGCCAGACGGGCCGCGCGGCCGTCCCTGTCAGCGACATACGCCGCCGTCCTCCCAGAGTCGAACAGCATCAGACCGGGCAGTCCGAGTAAGCCGGCCAAGATTATGCCCACCATTTGCATAATTATCGCCCCGCCCACCCACGACGAGCCCCTAAGCTGAGGCAGCGTCAGGCACACCAGCCAGGACAACACGGCTACCACGACGAGGGCTATACCGACGAACCGACGAACCCTGCCCCTCCTTGCCGGAGAGCCACTCTCGTTCATGCCCGCATCGTACCGTTCGACCCGATTGGCGGGTCCCCTCGCCCGACCGGCCCGTCCAGGTCACTGCCCGAGGCATGAGGCCGTCGAGCGGTTCGGCAGCTCCCTGGTCGTACCGGCAGTGACCGCTGGCTTACGACGGCCGGTAGCCGTAGGGGTTGACCAGCACGAGGCCGAGACCGTCGAAGTCTTTGGTGTTGCGGGTGGCGACGGTAGCGTCCTGGACCGTGGCGACGGCAGCGATCTGCGCATCGGCGGTGCTGATCGGACGCCCTGCGGCCCGGCGCCGGGCTGCGATGTCACCGTAGGCATCGGCGGCGGCGACGTCGAAGGGCAGAGTGTAGGGCTCCAGATCGGCCAGCAGCCGGGCGACCCGGGCGGCCAGGTCGTGCTTGCGCTTGCCGTCGGGCAGGACGGCGACACCGTAGGCGACCTCCGCCCGGGTGACCGTCGTCAGGTAGAGACTGCCGCGTCGCTGGTCGGCCAGCCAGGCCGCGAGCGGGTCGGGCCACCGGTCTCGCGGCTGGGCGAAGACCGACACGATGTTCGTGTCCAGGACGATCACGTCGGCGCTGCCTGGAAGAGGTCCGCACCGCGGGCTGGCTCAGCAGGCGGGCGGACCAGCTCGACATCACTGTCGAGGTCGACGATGCTCTCCTGGTAGCGCGCGACAGCCCACACGAAGTCGTGCGGCTCCTCGGCCGGGTCCTGGACTGGCACGGCCGCAAGGATCGCCCTGATCTCGGCCTCCATCGAGCGTCCGTGCCGCCGGGCCCGGTCCTGGATACGCGCCTTGACGCCCGGGTCGAGGTTCCGGACGGTGATGATGTTCGCCATACGACCACCTCCACCGTCGATGCTAACACCGTCGCATGCACTGCATGCACGGTGCGGCAAGGATCACCCTGACGTTGGCCCGAGCCGCCCTGCCTGCGTGTGACGGCAACCGGCCAACTCACCGACTGTGGCCCACAGAAAGCATCCCGTCAGGGGTCATCATCACCACGACGTGACTATAGGCATCAGGTAGAGGTTCCCGGCAGCACCAAGAGCGTGGCTGGTGATGCTCTGCAGCGGGCTCGCCGCGGCTGGGCCGGGCACCGGAACGTCTGCGATGCCATTGCCGACGACGACGGAGGCCGATCCCTTTGGGGTCACTTTCACCACCTGGGGCCCCCGGGAGTTGTCCAACAGGAGGAACGAGTTCCCGTCGCCGTCTACCTCCACCCCATCAATAGCAGTCCAGTCGGTGTCGGTTACCTCGGAGAGACTGATTGAATACTTGTGAGGGTCCCAGCGGCCCGACTACAGCACGAATGCGACCGCGATGAACACGACCAGGACGATCGCCGCGACAGCAATCCGGATCCTGAAATTCCGTCGCCTACGAAGGTCAGCAGGGTCTTCCGGGGCCCGGAGGGCAGATGCCGACGTGGGCTGGCCAAAGGATGACGTGGACCGGTCGGACTGGGAGAAGTCTGGAGGGCCGACCGACGCCGACGATCCCCAGTCTGGATCCGTCAGACTCGGGCCGGTGGAAGTAGAGTCTGTGGTGGACTCCACCCGGAGCGTGAGGTGACCGATCTTGATGTAGCCGTAGACCGGAGCGGGCGCGTCGCGGGCGATCGTGACGGGAATCCCGTCGGGGGTCGGAACCACCACGCTGGTCGAGCCGCTCAGATCGGTGACATACCAGGTGTCGCCTTTCAGGTCCAGACGGGCCCAGGTCTCCAGCCCCAGGCCGCCGGCGATATCCACGTACTGGGCATCGGGATCGTCGCTCTTCGGACGGCTGCCGATCACCACCGACGGTGACATCAGACGGCAGCTGGATCCGCCCTCCACCCGCAGCACCCACGGCAGCGGTGCGTACTTCCTCGCCAGACGGGCCGCGCGGTCGTCCCTCTCAGCGACATATGCCGCCTTACTCCCAGAGTCGAGCAGCCATGCGCCGGGCAGTGCGATTAAGGCGGCCAGGCCTATGCCCAGCCCCGACGAGACCGGCGACCAGCCCCAAGACTGAGGCAGCGTCACGCTCACCAGGAAGGACAGCGCAGCTACCACGACGAGGGCTGTCCCCACGAACCGACGAACCCTGCCGAACCTCCTCGCCGCTTGTGCTCGATCCCTGGAGTCCCAGCGCCCTTCCGTCCGCACTGCCGGCCGAGGCGCTGAAGAACCACTCTCGTTCATGCCCGCATCGTACCGTTCGACCCGATTGCGGCGGGTCGCTTCCGCGACCGTCGAGCGGCTCGGCAGCTCCCTGGCGTCGTACACCCATGGAGTCGTTCATAGATCACAAACTCGTTCATCCGGATGAACGAGTTTGTGATCTATGAACGACCTGGCGGGGCAGGGCTCAGGGGGGCAGGGCTCAGTCGTGCCGTCCGAGCCGTTCGATCAGGGAGCCGCGACGGACCAGGCGCAGCGCCGCCAACGGGACGGTCGCGCAGACCACCCCGACGGTCGCGAGCAGTCCGAGGTTTGGTAGCACCGGCCAGTAGTAGGTCGTGTCGAACTCCCGTGTTGCCACGAACACGGCATAGCCCAGCGGGATCGACAGCCCGGTGGCCGCGACGCCAGCCAGCACCCACAACCACAAGCCTTCCCACAGCACTGAGGTGTCGCTCTGGCGTGAAAGTGTCGCACACGAACGGGACCGCCCGAGCGACGACGGAGGGAGCGGTGTCCCCAGCTGAGAGACTGCAAGAAGCGCAGACAAGGCTCACGAGCCTTACTTCGGCGGCGCGGACCGAACCGATCGACTGGAACGAGTTCCGCTCCGCCCAGCAGGAGGTGCTGACGGCCGAGCGCGAGCTGGCCAACCAACTCATCGACCAACTCATCGACGAAGGGTAAGCAGCGGCACCCAGGCCAGTGCGACACTTTCACGCGCGAGCGACATTTTGAACTGTCGTTCTGGCGTGGAAGTGTCGCACGGGACTGGCCGACGAACCGTCCACAGCCCACGGTGGTGACGGTGTGCGCACAGACGGGAACAACTGAGGGTGCGGTATGGGGTGAGGTGGACCCATGCCTGTCCGACCAGGGTCGACGCGACCCGTACCGCCCACGCTGCCCGACGTGTTCTTCGCCCGTGACCATCCGACCGCTGTCGTCGCCGCCCAGGTGCGCACCGGCGCGTGGGAACCGGTCAGCCGAGGCGCGTACGTCGCAGCGGACCGCCCGACCGGCCAGCGGGATCGAGCACTGGCCCAGATCGTGGCGGTGCACCGGCGGACGACCGTCCCCCACTGGTTCAGCCACGAGTCGGCAGCCCTGCTGTGGGGACTGCCCGTGTGGGACGACGCTCCCGCCACCCACCTGCGTCAGCCCACCCGACCGGGACCTGGTCAGCGGTCAGTGCGACGTCACGTCGACCCGGTACCTGAGGCCCACCGCGCCACGGTCTGCGACCTGCCCGTCACCAGCCTCGCCCTGACCGTCGTCGACTGTGCCCGGTCCCTGCCGGTGCTGGACGCACTGGTGGTCGCCGACGGGGCACTGCGGGCCGGTGCCGAGGCTGCCGAGATCACCACCCTGCTCGAATGTCTCCAAGGCCGCGCCGGAGTCGCGGCCGCCCGACGGGTGCTGGCCGCTGCCGACCCAGGAGCCGAGTCGGCCCCAGAGACAGCGACGCGCTACCTCCTTGTGGCCGGTGGCCTGCCTGCCCCCAGACCCAGGTCGCGGTGCAGACCTGGCGCGGGACGTACTGGGTCGATCTCGGCTACCCCCAGCTGCGGGTCGCCATCGAGTACGACGGCCGCACCAAGTACGTCGGCGACGCCTGGTTCAAGGAGAAACGCCGCCACGACGCCATCACCGAGGCCGGCTGGCGAGTGATCCGCGTCACCGCCGAAGACCTCCGCGACCCACCCCGCCTGGTCGCCCGCATCCGCCACGCCCTAGCCACCGCCCAACACCCCTGACCGCCCGTGCGACATTTCCACGCCAGAACGACAGTTCAAAGTGTCGTTCTGGCACGGAAGTGTCGCACAGGCGGAATGTGGAAGGCGCGAACAACGACGGACGGGGCCGGTCACCCACAGGTGACCGGCCCCGTCGTGCAGGAAGCAGGGATCAGAAGTCCATGCCGCCCATGCCACCGTCGCCACCGGCGGGCGCGGCGGGCGCCTTCTCCGGCTTGTCGGCCACGACGGCCTCGGTGGTGATGAACAGAGCCGCGATCGAGGCCGCGTTCTGCAGCGCGGAACGGGTGACCTTCACCGGGTCGGCCACGCCGGCTGCCAGCAGGTCCTCGTAGACGTCGGTCGCGGCGTTCAGGCCCTGGCCCGTGGGCAGGTGCCGGACCTTCTCGACCACGACGCCGCCCTCGTGTCCGGCGTTGACCGCGATCTGCTTCAGCGGGGCCTCGAGCGCCTTCTTGACGATCTGGGCACCGATGGCCTCGTCGCCCTCCAGCTCCAGCTTCTCGAACGCCAGCGCACCGGCCTGGATGAGCGCCACACCGCCACCGGCGATGATGCCCTCCTCCACGGCGGCCTTCGCGTTGCGCACCGCGTCCTCGATGCGGTGCTTGCGTTCCTTGGCCTCGACCTCGGTGGCGGCACCCGCCTTGATGACGGCGACGCCACCGGCCAGCTTGGCCAGGCGTTCCTGGAGCTTCTCGCGGTCGTAGTCGGAGTCGGAGTTCTCGATCTCGGCCCGGATCTGGGAGACCCGACCGGCGATCTGCGCGGCGTCGCCGCCACCCTCGACGATGGTGGTCTCGTCCTTGGTCACCACGACCTTGCGCGCGGTGCCCAGAACCTCAAGACCGACGGAGTCGAGCTTCAGGCCGACGGTCTCGGAGACCACCTGGCCGCCGGTGAGGATGGCCATGTCCTGCAGCATCGCCTTGCGGCGGTCGCCGAAGCCCGGCGCCTTGACGGCCACCGACTTGAAGACCGTGCGCAGCTTGTTGACCACCAGGGTGGCCAGCGCCTCGGACTCCACGTCCTCGGCCACGATGAACAGCTCCTTGCCGGTCTGGATGACCTTCTCCAGCAGCGGCAGCAGGTCCTTGACCGAGGAGACCTTCGACTCCACGAGCAGGATGTACGGGTCGTTCAGGACGGCTTCCTGACGCTCCGGGTCGGTGACGAAGTAGGCTGACAGGTAACCCTTGTCGAACCGCATACCCTCGGTCAGCTCCAGCTCCAGGCCGAGCGTCTGGCCGTCCTCGACGGTGACGACGCCTTCCTTGCCGACCTTGTCCAGCGCCTCGGCGATCAGCTCGCCGATCTGGGTGTCGGCGGCGGAGATAGCGGCGGTCGCGGCGATCTCCTCCTTGGTCTCGACCTCCTTGGCCTGGGCCAGGAGCTCGGTGGTGACGGCCTCGACGGCCTTCTCGATGCCGCGCTTCAGCGCGATCGGGTTGGCGCCGGCCGCGACGTTGCGCAGACCCTCGTGGACGAGCGCCTGGGCCAGCACCGTGGCGGTGGTGGTCCCGTCACCGGCGACGTCGTCGGTCTTCTTCGCGACCTCTTTGACCAGCTCGGCGCCGATCTTCTCGTAGGGGTCTTCGAGCTCGATCTCCTTGGCGATCGACACCCCGTCGTTGGTGATGGTGGGGGCGCCCCACTTCTTGTCGAGCACGACGTTGCGGCCCTTGGGGCCGAGGGTGACCTTGACGGTGTCGGCGAGGACGTTCAGCCCTCGCTCCATGCTCCGCCGGGCCTCCTCGTCGAAGGCGATGATCTTGGCCATGTGGCTATCGATCCTTCTGGTCGGTGTGTATCCGGGTCCAGGTGCCCGCGACGGACGGCCCGCGCCGTACGGTCATGTCCCGCCCGGCGACGGACCTCACCGGGAGCCCGGGAGTTCCTAGCACTCTCACTGCGAGAGTGCTAGGTACATGGTTAGCACTCGACCCCGTCGAGTGCAAGCTCGCTACCTGGGACGGACCAAGTCACCGCGCCCTGACCGCCGCGGCGAGCGTGGCGGGACGGTGGGGCCGATCGGCGGGATCAGGGTCGCGGTTTGTTGACGAGCATCACGATGATCTGCGGTGCGGGCTCCCCTGTGGGCATGTCGACGGTCGGCAGGCCCTGCTCCACGACGGCCGCCTGGCCCTGAGCCTCACCGACGGCCTCCGCGACCGCCTCCGCCGTGACCCTGAGGTCTTCCGACTGGTAGTACACCGTGTCGGCGGTGCGGCCGCCCTTGGCGCCGTTGCCCGGGGTGTTCTGCGTGGCGAAGCCTGCCTCCTTGAGCGCGTCGCTCACCTGGCTGGCCAGCCCGGTCTGCCCGCTGCCCGCGTTGATCACCATGACCTGCGTGGTGAGCACCGGATCGGCAGGCTCGTCGTCCGGCTCGGTCCCGTCGTCGGGATCCTCGTCGGGCAGTTCTTCCTCGCCGGGCTGCTCGGCCGCCGGTGTCTGGCCTGACGAGCTGCCGCTGGACCCTGGGGACGACTGCAACGCCCAGTACACGGCAGCGAAGGTCAGCGCCGGGACGACGACGATGACGACCAGGAACGGCCACCACCGGCTCCACGCGGACCGCGGCGCCCGGTGCACGCCGTGCGGACCGTCCGGGTCGACCGGCGCGTCGAACTCGTCCTTGTCGTACGGGTAGCCCTTCTTGCTCACGTCCGACAGGCTAGCCGCTCCGGCCGCAAAACAGGACGGGTACGACGAACACGGCCGACAACGCCCGTCGTCACGCGCGAGGGACGAGGGCCGAAGCCAGACGTTCGTCCTTCCCCGACGCAGCTAGACGGCGTTGAGCCTGCGGGCGCTGCGGGCGCGCTGCCGGGAGGTGCGCATCCGGCGCAGCCGCTTGACCAGCATCGGGTCGTGGGCCAGCGCCGCCGGTTCGTCGATGAGGGCGTTGAGCACCTGGTAGTACCGGGTGGCGGACAGGTCGAACAGCTCGCGCACGGCCTGCTCTTTGGCCCCGGCGTAGCGCCACCACTGCCGTTCGAAGGCGAGGATCTGCTGGTCCCGCTCTGACAGGCAGGCAGCCTCGACCACGTCGACCGCCTCGGGCAGGGTCGCCGTCACGTCACGTCCTCTCGTCCGGGTACCGGGGCCTCGTAGACTACGCCCCGAATCACATCGGTGTCATTCGCCTCTCTACCAGAGCCTGGCTCCCCCGCCGACCACGGGAACCGGCGATAACAGCATCGTCGGCTCACCCCAGGTATGCAAGGCCCCTGTTCACGGTGCACACGGGCTCGAACGCCTGGGGAGTAAGCTAGGACGATGGGCGTCCACAACCCCGCGGTCGTCGTCGAACCGGCCACCGAGGCGCGCTTCGACGACCTGGCGGCGGTGCTGGGCCCGAAGAACCCGCAGGCGACGGTGTGCTGGTGCCTCAGCCACCGGCTCCCTGCCGCCGAGAACCGGTCGCTGACTGGCCCGGCCCGCGGGGACAGGGTGCGTGAGCTGACCCGCCAGGACGTGGCCCCGGGTGTCCTGGCCTACGTGGACGGCCAGGTCGCCGGGTGGGCCGCCACGGCACCACGCCGCCAGCTGCCCTACAGCCGCAGCCGGAAGATCCCCCAGGTCGACGACCTGGACGTCTGGGTGGTGTGGTGCGTGCGCGTGCAGCCGGGGCACCGTCGCCAGGGCCTGGCCGTCACGCTGGTCCGTGGCGCGGCGGACTACGCCTTCAGCCAGGGCGCCCCTGCCGTCGAGGGGTACCCCGTCGACAACGGCACCGAACGGGTCGACCTGACCATGGCTTACGTCGGCACCCGAACTATCTTCGAGCGCGCCGGTTTCCACAAGGCGATGGACACCCAGTCCGTCTCCGGCGGCTTCCCCCGGGTCCTCATGCGCCGGGATCCGGGCTAGGGGGCCCCACCTCGATGGTTCGTGGCATGGGTCTCCCGTCAGCGTCCCGCGAGGGCTTGACGCAGCGCCTCCCGGGACTGTCCGTCGATCGTCGGACTGTCCAGCACCAAGGGTGCTGAGTGAAGCACTGTCCTCAGGCTGATGACCTCAGAGCCTGCGGCATCGATCAGAAGCCGGGCGGCGGCTTCACCCTGCCCGGTCTCGCAGAGCATCTGCACGACCCAGTCGAACGATCCGTACCAGGCGTCGAGCAGATTTTCGCAGAAGTGCTCGCTGACACCGTCCGGGTCAGCGACCGACAGCAGCGCCTCGTGCATGCTGTCGTTCCAGGACCGTCCCGCGTCGAGGGCCGCGACGACACCGGCCAACCGGACCGCGTCGTCCGGGTCGTCGAGGGCCGAGGCAACCAGGGCGGCCACATCATGCTCGCAACGGGCAAGGCCCATCAGCGCTTCGGCACGGACGACCGGTTCCGTGTCATGCGCCAGGACGTCGCCCAGGAGCGGTGCCAGGTCGCACGACCGCGTCTGACCGAGGGCGAACACCGTCGCCTGACGGATCTCGGCCTGGCCGTGCTCGGCCAGCGGACGCAGAACGCCGACCTGGCCGCGCACAGCGTCCCGCACCTCTTCCGGGTCTGAGAGTTCGAGCCCGTCGTCGCTCTGGGCCATTGCCCCCAGCTGCAACAGGCACTCCTTGGCCTCAGCCCCGGCTGCGGCCAGCCGCGCCAGGAACGGCACCGCTGCAGTCGACGCGGGGTACACCGTGCCCTGGTGGTAGAGCGAACCCCACAGGTCTCCCACAGGACTGTCGGGCCCGACGTCCTGGCCCGCAGCCAGGGCCGCCAGCATGGCAGGAACGTCGGCCGCATCCCAGTAGGCGTGCGACACGGCAGTCCAGTCGAAAACCTCGGCGTCAGCCAGGACGGAGACAACCTCGGGACTCAGTGGAATACCGTGAATCGACACGCCGTAGATTGTCTCATCCCTCGGGGTGCGGAACTTCGCCCCGCCAGGACCCACCGGCAGGGCCGCAACCCGAGACGTGGTCGTCCAGGTCTCCCGGCATCGCAGCAGGTTGGCGGACGGCCGCGGTAAAACATGGCAGGCCAGCCGAAACTGGCCGTAGTGTCGTGGGTGGCTCGTGCGGAGCCCCGCCCGGTCGCGGTCAGCGCGCCGGGCGATCACAGAAGGCGTGATGCCAGATGACGGTCTCGGTGCCGGTGAGCGGGTCTGCCCGCTCCCACGCGAACAACCACCCGAACCAGTCCAAGGAGCACCGTCTTGCTTATCTTCTCGATCCGTGAGTTCCACCACCGCATCCACAACCCCCTGACCGAACGGCAGCTGGCCGACTTCGGTGCCGCACTCCGTCTCCCCCCGGGGACGCGTCTGCTCGACCTGGCCTGCGGCTCCGGCGAGCTGCTGGCCACCTGGGCGCGCGACCACCAGATCACCGGCCTGGGGGTGGACCTCAACCCCGACTTCCTGGCCCAGGCCCGGGCCCGGGCCGACCAGCTCGGCGTGAGCGACGCGGTCCGGTTCGTCGAGGCTGACGCCAGCGGCTACGTCGTCGACGAACCCGTGGACGTGGCGGCCTGCGTGGGTGCGACCTGGATCGGCGGCGGGGTGCCCGGCACCCTCGACCTGCTGAACCAGAGCCTCGTACCCGGCGGGATGCTGCTGGTGGGCGAACCGTACTGGCGCACGGTCCCGGCGACCGAGGAGGCCCTGGCCTGGTGCCAGGCGGAGTCCGACCAGGTCCTGACCGTGCAGGACTACATGACCCTGCCGGACCTGCTGGCCTGGTTCGGCGCCCAGGGCTACGACGTGGTGGAGATGATCTGCGCCACCGAGGAGTCCTGGGACCGCTACCAGGCCGCGCAGTGGCTGTCGATGCGGCGCTGGGCCGACGCCCATCCGGACCACGAGCTGCACGACGCGGTCCGCCACATGCTGGCGACCGAACCGCAGCTGTACGCGGCCGGCGCCCGCACCCACTTCGGGTGGGGCGTGTTCGCACTGATGGCGCGATAGTCGACCCAGTACTGCTTGCTCCCCCCGCCACGGAGTCCGGAGACATGTCTCGATGCGCGTCTCTGGGCTCCGTGCGCGGCAAGCTCGACAGGTCGTGCCAGCTGCTGCCGAGACGATCGACACTAGACTGGACACCTGGTCACCAACGACCTCTGCGGCCAGACAGGAGCGACATGAGCGTCCGAAAGTCGACCGGGTCCATCCGCGACAACATCATGTTCTTCTCGATGGCTAGGAACCTTGTCGACGGCCCGTCGTTCTACGTCTGGATCGCGAAGCTCTAGGAGTTCGACTTCGGGCTGACCGTCAAGTACATGCGCAAGCACTCCGACGAGTTCAGCCGCGAGAGCATCGACTACTTCAACGATATGCTGAAGATCAACGGCAAGGAGAGGTACACGCTGTGACCCTCGTTCTCCCGGAGGACTTTCTTGTCACCAAGGCGCTGCGCGCCCTCGACAAAGACCTTCCCGTCGATTTCCCCTCCATGCGTCTCAAGGTCGTCGGCGGCTACGCCCTCCAGGTCCTCAAGATCAGGACCGACGCGGCGGAGGTCACGTACCGCGCCGCAGCGCAGGCCCAGAACGGTCGACCAGGTTCCGAGATCCTCACCGAGCTCATCGCCGGGTAGGCGCCGATCCCGACAGCCGTCAGCCGTCCGACAGGCGCCGGGCCAGCACGGCGCAGACCGCCAGCTGGAGCTGGTGGAAGACGATCACCGGGAGGGCGACCGACGCCGCGACGGCGGGGACGAACAACACCGACGCCATGGGCAGCCCGGTGGCCAGGGACTTCTTCGAGCCGCACATGAGCAGGGTGATCCGGTCGGCGCGGGGCAGGCCCAGCCAGGCCCCGCCGTGCCAGGTGACCAGCAGCATCACGGCCAGCAGTACCGCGCACACCGCGAGCAGCACCGCCAGGTGTCCAGGTGTCAGGCGGGTCCAGGCCCCAGAGACTGTCGCTTCGCTCACCGAGACGTACACGACCAGCACCACAGTGCCCCGGTCGGTGACCTTGGTGACCCGCGAGTGCCCTTTCAGCCACGGTCCCCACCAGCGCTGCGCGACCTGCCCGACCGTGAACGGCAGGACCAGGTGAGTGAGGACGCCGACCAGCGCGCCCGGCCCCAGCCCACTTCCAGCCCGGCCCATCAGCACAGAACCAGACAGCATGACCAGCACAGGCGTGGCGACGATCCCGATGATGTTCGACGCGGTCGCCGCGGTGATCGCCCCCGGCACGTTGCCCTGGGCGATCGACGTGAGCACCACCGACGACTGCACCGTGGACGGCAGCAGCGCCAGGTACAGCACCCCACCGCTCAGGTCCCCCAGCCCTGGGACCAGGTGGGCCCCCACCCCAAGCACCGGGAACACCACGAACGTCGCGACCAGCACCGACACCTGCAGGCGCCAGGCCCGCACCGCGTCACGCAGCTCGGCCCGCGACGTACGCACCCCGTAGCCGAAGAACAGCAGCACCACCGCCGCGGTGACCGCCCACCGGCCGACGTCCGCGCCCGCCCCCCGCACCGGCACGACCAGCCCCGCCACCAACGCCACCAGCACCAGCCCGGTCAGCGGGTCGACCCCCCACCGCCGGTCGCGCCGGGCCGCAGGCGAAGACGTCACCGTCCCATCGTCCCACCCGACCGCCCAGACCCGCTGGTACAGAGCGGTTACACTCCCTCTCCAGCGCATGAACCAGCACACGGAGGTCCTCGATGGCAGACATTCCGACACCTCCGGTCTGGGGAACGCCACCGCCGTCCGCCGCCGAGCCAGAACCGGGCCGCCCGACCGAGCCGGCTGGCCACCCCGTGACGGCGGACGCACCGCAGTCGTCTTGGTTACTGGACTGCGACGACGACAGCTGTTACGGGAATTGCCCCCTCCCTGTCGTCATCACCGGCACCGAGCAGGACGCAATGAGACGACTCGTGGACATCGCGACCGAGAGCGTCGCGGCATACCGGCTCTTCACAGTTGAGGGTGTAGTGGGCTGACGGGTGAGGGTTGGTAGGGGCGGCGCGTCGGTCGTCGGTGGGGTCGAGGTCTTCCGATGATGGAGGTTCTCACGCCGCCCAGCAGGAAGACCTC